>SDBS01004814.1_pt1 | contig 13229 bp, 10 predicted proteins | sample 2277091 | NCBI WGS metagenome assembly SDBS01 (sample SAMN10404972, study PRJNA504765) | marine sediment metagenome | isolation source: marine sediment core GS10_PC15, 163 cmbsf | place: Arctic Ocean: Southern Knipovich Ridge | collected 2010 | reverse complement strand
CTTCTAATGGATTCCAATAAATCTAAATTTTCTTCGCCTGGAATCCCAAAAATGTATTTCACACCCTCATTTTCAAGGGCTTTTACTAGTAAATCGGAAGCTTTCATAATATAATTCCCATTTCTTCATCCGTGAAAAAAACTATAAACCTTTTGGTTTAGAAAATTAATTATTCGCGGTTTACTGCTTGAAAGTTATAAAACTTTGATTAAATCAAGTAATTCTACTACTTTTCATACAAAGAATCAAACATTGGTTGAAAATGAAAAGAATAAGGTTGTTAAAAAGAAATATCATAAGTGGTGGGTAATTCACAAATGATTTACTTATCATTTTTTTCTAAATGTATCAAATCTTTAGAAATCTGATATATGGTTAGTGAACTACCCACACCTAAAGGAGAGGGCTTCTCAGTATATATCTAACTATTGTTAGACAGTGATACATAACGGCGGGTTCAGACCGCCTCTATTCCCTATCCAAACGGACTCGGGAAATGCTTTTCTTATAATATTTTTTGAAGCATTTATATCAGCATTTATTACAAGACCACAATTAGAACAGACGTATAATCCCCTGTGTTTTCTATTTTTTTTGGAAATATTACCGCAATTAAAACAGGTTTGGGACGTATATTCTTCGGTTTCCCGCCGAACTTCAATTCCGACCAATTCTGCTTTATATTCTATTTTCCGGATCAGTTTTAGAAAGGGCAATTGAATGAAGTTCTGATTGTTTTTTTTCCCCATATTGCAGTTCTGTTTCCATCCTGCATTATAACCGATGACTATTGTACCTATATTGTTTTCTATGCAATAGATGATTGTTTTTTTGGATATTTTATGAAAAATATCCTCGATTTTATTGTTTCTTTTGCGGTGAAGTCTTAAAATTCGATTTGTAATATGAGTCTTATTTATTTTCTTTGCTTTTGATTTAAATTTAGCCAATTTCTTATTATAATACTGATTTACAGACTTGGCAATCCCGCCCTTAATAATCAAACCGTCCCGGTCAAAATTATTTGTTATAGCTACAAGATTGATAACTCCAAGATCTATCCCCGCAATTCTGTTTTTATCCAATTTGAGATCTTCGCATTTTTTTTCATAGATAATCTCAAACACATATCTATCGCCGTAAGGAACTAAACGCACTCCCTTACATTTATCGAGATCTGTTTTTATCTTCCGCATTCCGACTTTTTTTGGCAGCAAACAGTATCCTTCCCTTATTCTCGATTGTAATGAAGTGTATTGAACGAGATTTCGCCCATCTTTCTTTTTGTATTTCGGAATGCGCGGTTTTCCCAAAAACTTCTCGGGGTTCTTTTTCCATGCTTTTAAAGCTTTAAAAAATGACTTCCATGCTCTCCCTACTTGTTTAAGCACTTGTTGGGGAGGATGACTGCCGGCTATCTCTTTAAACTCTAAATAGTTTTTATGTTTATTTAGCAACTTCCAAAGTTCAAGGTAGAAAAGAGGTTTTCCTTGGTTAAAAAAATACCTGCGGGTTTCGTACAATGCAACGTTATACAGATTCTTGGATTTGATGCATAAGTTATCAAGAAGCTCGGTTTTACACAGTTGAATCCGTTTTACAAGTTGCATACAGAATCTTCAGAATGATTATTTATATTAATAAGGTGTGTTCATGTTTTCTAATGATTAAACGAAATTCATCTACTACACAAAGGAAGGTGTTTTCTATCGTACTGTTAATAAATATAATTTAATCGATCAATTCTAGTTATATGATAATGCCAAATACTGGTAGAAAAGAGAATAAAATTAAGTTAATAAAGGATTACCAGAAAATTGCTGCGGGGGAAGTAATAACCAGACCGGCTGATTGCGTAAAAGAATTATTAGAAAACTCAATCGATGCAGGATCAACGCAAATTACAATTATTATTAAAGATTCAGGTAAAGAATTAATTCAGATAATTGATAACGGATGTGGAATAGAAAAGCAAGATATTTCGTTTGCTTTTAAAGCCCATTATAGCAGCAAAATTGAGTCTATAGATGATTTAAAAACCCTAAAAACCCTTGGTTTTCGAGGAGAGGCACTAGCGTCTATATGTGCTATCAGCAGAGTAGAAGTTATTACCAAAACTCGAATCGCTGAAATGGGGACAAAAACAATTTTAGAAGAAGGGAATGTTATAGCCGAAGATCCAATAGGTACACCCCCAGGAACTAATATTAAAGTCATGGACTTATTTTATAATGTTCCCGTACGTAGAAAATATCTGCGGTCAGATAAAGTTGAAAGGGGGCACATAACCCAAATAGTATGTCAGTACATTCTTGCGTATCCAAGCATTCATATAAAGTTGGTTCACGGAAATACACCTATTATTAATTCTCCGGCATCTAAAAAGAAAATCAATGCCGTTTTCGATGTCTATGGCAAAAACATAACAAAAAATTTAACTGAATTTTCATTTAATGATTCCAATTTCAATATAGATGGATTTTTAGGAGATCCGTCAATTTCCAGAGCTACATCTAGTATTTCATCAAGCTTATTTGTAAACGGAAGATTTGTTAGTAGTCCTATGATAAATAATGCCATGAAAGAAGCATATAAGGGCTATTTAATGGTCAATAAGTTGCCATTTTTCATTCTTTTCATGGAATTTGACCCCGAAGAGATCGATGTCAACATTCATCCAACGAAAAAAATAATAAGATTTGCAAATGAAACACTTATTTTAAAACGTCTTACTTATGTTCTTAAAGATATCGTCGGAGACCGATTCGGGAAACAACAAAAAATCGGCATTTCTTCGCATCAAGGTTCAAAGAATGTGCCAGATTTACTCGACAGTTATCTTCCAATCGAAGAAGAAGTAAATGATTCCAAAATTTTATTGAAAACGGATAAAAAAGAGGAAGTTCAAAACACAGGGGGAATTCTCAATGGAGAAGAATCGAAAGATCTTATCAAGACAGGGTTGGAAAATAAGGGAACCTTGAGATTGGACAAAATGTATAATATCTCTTCCATAAAACCGGCAGGTCCTTTGGAAAATAGAAAACTTAAGGAAGGTGCTAATAGAGAAAGGCTGATTGTCACGAAAGTTTTCCCTGATATGAGGTTTATAAATGAGATAGGGCAATTAAATAAAACATATATAATTCTTGAGGGGGAAAATGGGTTTTATCTTCTCGATCAACATGCTGCAGCAGAACGTGTGCAATATGAACAACAAATGGAAGATTTTAAAAAGGGTGGATTGCAAAGACAGAACCTTTTACTACCGATAAAATTCGATGTGTCCATAAACGAAAAGGATTTTATGGATGAAATTTTACCCAAATTACCCAAATTCGGATTTATTATTGATGCCCTGGGAGGAACAACATATGCGATAAGATCTATTCCCGCTATTCTTAAAAAAGTCTCGGATGCAGGAATTATAAAAGATATTTGCGCGGAAATCATTGCATTTGGGAAACCAAAAGCTTTGGAGGAAGAATTTGATAAAATATTGAAAATAATAGCATGTCATAAATCTCTTCGTGGGGGAGAAGAAATTAGAAATCTTGAAAAGATAAGAAAATTAATTTTAAAGCTATCAAAATGCAAAAACCCTTTTCACTGTGCTCATGGCAGGCCCGTTCTCGTTTCTATATCCTACAACGATATTGAAAAGATGTTTCATAGAATCGAATAGACGAATTACAAAAAAAAACAATAAAAAATAATTAATAATCAGAAATTATACACGTGAAACCATTGTAACTTCTACACGCTGAACTTCTTCTAGACTTTGAATTGCATCCTCGATCGGTTGAGTGCCACCTACTGTTTCTTCAGGTATTACCAACCTAACTATCAAAGCACTTAAACCATATGCAATTGGTTCTATACGACTGGCGTCTAGTACCGTATTGAGGGGTTTTAAGACTTCAACAATCTTTTCTCTTAAAGCATCTAGATCAGTTTCGATATCATCAGGTAGAACTTTTGTTATAGCGAGCACATAATGCTTTTTTTCTTTTTTATCTCCCATTCACATTTCACATTTTGAAATTTTGAAATTTTGTTTATTTGGATTTAGAGGTTTCTTAAAATTGTTTTTTTATTGAGATTAGATGTTAATTTTTTAAACTCGTAAAACAAAAAAAGACATCATGGTCCTTGAAATTGGCATTTTGGGCAATTATATGCGCGAGCAAGAGTCCTACATCGCTCACATCTGTAAATCTGGATGTCACCACAATTTGGGCATGGGAACGACACCGCATTTTCATATGGAGCTATTAGCTTACCGCAACCATTACACACGTTTTGATCGTAAGACATTTTATACACATTTTAAGATTTAATTTGAATGAATTGATATGTTAATCATCAATATTGCCTTATTTTTTATCTTTTCGTATTTGATTCATTCTCTTTAATTTGCCAAAATATATCGAAAACAATAAAATTATTTTGACGTTCTAAAGAAAATCAGCAATTTTTTACTAATATTGAAAACATTTAGATGAACTAAAATTCTAAATTAAAATATTATTCCCTAAAATTATCCTAGTTGTAATAGTCCAAAAAATTTCGAAACTGGAGAAATAGAAATGCCGTTTAATAGAATAATAAAATATTTTAAATCCATCCGTGCGTTTGTTCACTGCGATATTTGCCAGGATATTATCGAAATGGATATTGACAAGGATTTAATTAGAAATAAACTAAAGACTGGAATTTTTATGCATAGATACGTTCATAAAAACGATAATCCAGATCCTGATGATCCCGATGATCAATCAGGGCAGGAACACTCTTGTTCTATTTTTATAGATTCTAATTATCAGATCAAAAAGATCCAATGCTTTTTTGGCGATGATGTACCTATATCTGCCAAGGAAGGCGATCGTCTCCCAATTTGTATTAAGAAAATCCCTGAAGCTTCAGTTAGGATAGGTATGGTAACTCGTCAACAATATAAATTGCTTCAACTTTGTGATGGGAACAATACATTAACTGATATTGCACAAATTACTGAATTAGGTCCCGAGGCTCTAGATAAGGTGATGGATGAATTAAGGGACAAAAGATTAATTGACATAATTATTCGTTCATAAAACTCTCCTTTTTTATAAGAAGTGCAGAAAATCTTGTGCGCTCCATTTTTTAATATATTCTCGGATTTATTAAATTAAAAAACAATTGCGTTCTTCGAACCACAGCAAGAAAAACTGGAGCAGATTAATTTTGAGGTCAATTTTAGATAATTCAAACATCGGGACAATATTTACTAGTGAAAAATCACCAAATGTTAATGATTATTTATTTATTCTAGATGAAAAAGCAATTGATCAGTGCAGACAGGGAATTTATTGCTATACAGTTTCGGAAGAAGGAATGTTAATTGGAAAGATAGAAAGAATTACCGTGATTAATGAATATTTTGAAAAACCATCATTTGTTAAGAATTTTGATAATGGAGAGAATTATGCTATTCAAAAATTTTTTCCAAGTGAAAAATGGGAAGATTACATAGCTTATGTAGATGTAATAGGCGTTTTTCCATTTGAGGGGGATTCTAATATCAATTCAGTTGACAATACATATGAGAAAAGATTAAAAAGGCCCACTTTTCCCGCAAAACCTGGTAGTAAGATCTATATTCTTGAGAACCAGAGATTGTTGGATTTATTGGGCTTTGAACAGGATGGCATTGCTTTAGGTCGTTTAGAACACTATGATTTCACAGCAAAATTGAATCTACATAGGCTAATCAACAAACACTTTGCTGTATTAGCAATGTCGGGTGCTGGAAAAAGTTACCTTATATCTGTATTACTTGAAGAACTTTTGCTTCGAGATGAAAAATTGGGAACACCAGGGATTGTTTTAATCGATGTTCATGGAGAGTATAAATTTCTATCAGAACAGTTTATTCCAGAAAATAAGAAATTTGCAGTCAAAACAACCCACTACGATGCAAAATATTTTCAAATTGATGTTTCGACTCTTAATGCATACAATTTTGCCAGTTATTCCCCCCAAATTTCCAGAGCTCAAATCAGAGAATTAAAGAAAATAATTGATATCTTAAAAAACAAAACAACACTTGAAAGTGACGAAAAAGGTTATGATTTAGCTGATTTAATTCAAGAACTTGAAAATACTAATGAAATAAACAAAAAAGTAAAACAGACTTTAATAGGATGGCTTTATGACCTTTCTAGATTGAATCTTTTTTTTCGAACATCAAATCCTCCCCTTCGAAAATTTGTTTCTCCTGGGCATTTGACTATACTCGATTTGTCGAACATTATTTCCATAAAGAAAAAACAGATTATATTATCATATCTTGCCGAAAAACTTTTTTATTTGAGAAGGTTGAATAAAATACCACCCTTCTTAATGATTTTAGAAGAAGCACATCAATTCGTTCCAGAAGGAACAATTAATAGTTTCAGTATTTCCAAAAAAATATTTGAAACAATTGCAAGAGAAGGTCGAAAATTTTATGCTCAAATATGTTTGATATCACAGAGACCTGTTAAGTTATCCTCCACGGTTTTATCACAATGTAGCACACATATAATCATGAGAATAACCAATCCAAACGATTTAGACCATATTAAAGCCTCATCAGAAGCGCTTAACAAAGAATCTTTAAGGTTAATTACCACTTTACCCGCGGGAAACGCTTTAATTATGGGCTCTGCAGTAAATATTCCCGTATTTATAAATGTGAGAAAGAGAATAACTTCCAATCCTTACGAATTTGATAGGTTAGAAGATGTCTGCAAGCAATTTATTTCATAATTTTTCTCATAAAATCAGAAATCGGTGCATCTTTTCTTAAAGCAATTTTATTCACATTTTTTCTAAGTCTTTGGACATTAATTAACATCTGAACTTCAAGATTAAATAAGATACGGTTAAGAATACTTTTATTTATATCTAAATATTGATTTTGTAGTATTCTGAGGAGATCTGTGTCTAACATTTCCCCTTTATGCCTCATTAGAGTTAGAATAATTTCGTTTTTAATGGGATGGATTTTCCATATGCCGATTTTTGCCATTTTCGCCATTTTTTTTTTTGTTAACCAATAATTATTTATGTTTTGGGAAAGATTAATTCAAAAAGTGCTTTTTCTAATAGAGCTATCCAATTTGAATTGTAAATTTTAAGTACCATTTGATTACATGTATAAAACGAATATTTATAGCTTTGAATAAATAAATTAAAATCTTTCTATGGGAAGAAAAAAAATCCAGTTAATATCCCTTGAAAAAGAGCGGGAATTAAGAAAACATTCCTATCTGACTTTTTTTTCTCTTTTGGTGAATTTTTGCCTCGTAACTATCAAAATATTCGGTTACGTCCTTTGTACAAGTAGGATGAATTTTGTTTTTTGCATCTTCAAAGTGATGCATTTTTATTTTTCTGGCTTTCAATACCCCTTCCTCACCCATGGCTATAAATGCAGCTTCACGGCAATGTGATTCAATGTCTGCTCCAGAGAAATTTTCAGCCATCCTTAAGAGTTGATTTTCATCAATATTTTTTGAAATATACATTTTTGATAAAAATATATCGTATATTTTCTTTTTATCTTCTTCATTTGGTGCTGGAACATAACAAAATCGATCTAATCTTCCCGGGCGAGTTAGAGCAAGATCAAGGGTTTGCGGAATATTTGTAGCCGCAACAAATACTATATCACTGGTTCCTTCGAGCCCGTCAAGTTCCACAAGTAGTTGAGAAAGAACTCGTCTGGTTACACCGCTATCATTATCAGCTGATCCAGTTCTGGAAGATGCGATAGAGTCAATTTCATCAATAAATATAATACAAGGAGAAGCAGTTTTTGCTTCTCGGAAAATTTCTCTGATAGCTTTTTCACTTTCACCTACCCATTTTGATAGGACTTCAGGACCTTTGACAGATATGAAATTTGCTTCACTTTCTGTAGCTATAGCTTTTGCCAACATTGTTTTTCCACATCCAGGAGGACCATATAAAAGAACACCTCTTCGTGGGGTAACTCCCATCTTTTTAAAAGCTTCTGGGGCTTTTAAAGGCCATTCGACAGCCTCTTTCAATGCTTGCTTGACACTTTCCAAACCCCCGACATCATTCCAATGAACATCAGGAACTTCAATAAAAACTTCCCGAATACCGCTAGGGATTATCTCTTTCTTGGCATTTTCAAAATCGCTTTTTTTTATTATTATTTTATCGAGATCTTCAGGTGGAATTTCATCAACTTCTAAATCCATATCAGGAAGATAACGACGAAGAGCGGACATTGCTGATTCACGGCATAAAGCTGCGATATCTGCACCTACATAACCGTGGGTTCCTTTTGAATAAATTTTTAATACTTCATCTTGTTCTTCAATTGGCATGTTTCTGGTATGGATTTGCATGATCTCAAGTCTGCCCTTCTCATCTGGAACTTTAATCTCAATTTCTCTGTCAAAACGACCTGGTCTTCTAAGAGCTGGATCTAAAGAATTTGGACGATTTGTTGCACCAATTACAACAACTCTACCTCTACTCTTTAATCCGTCCATTGAAGCAAGCATCTGAGCTACAACACGTCTTTCAACTTCTCCAGTTACATTTTCTCTTTTTGGGGCGATAGCATCTATTTCATCAATGAAAATTACTGTAGGTGCTTTTTCTTCTGCTTCTTTAAAAAGTGATCGCAATTTCTTTTCGGATTCCCCGTAAAATTTACTCATAATTTCAGGACCATTTATTGAAATAAAATGTGAATCCGATTCATTGGCTACAGCTTTAGCAAGTAAAGTTTTACCACATCCCGGAGGGCCTCGCAGAAGCACTCCCTTAGGAGGATCTATTCCTAGTCTTCTGAATAATTCAGGATGTTTTAAGGGGAGTTCAACCATTTCTCGAACTCTCTGAATCTCCCTATCAAGTCCGCCAACATCTTCATATGTAATGTAAGCAATCCCCTGAGTGGTTTCTTCTTGCATCCCCTCGCTAATATGAAGGAGTGTTGACTGTTTAATAATGCATATTCCGTTATTTTTGAGTTGTGTCACTTTAAAAGCAATCTCTCTACTGATTCCGATACTAATATAAATCAGATCGCCTTTTGTAACTGGATAACTAAGCAATTTTCTCTTGACAAAACTTTCAAATCTGGTATTTGTTTTAATTTTTACGTTGTGAGGCGTCAGAACGATAGATTTTGCCACTTTAGCTTCTGCTTTTTTAATAGTAACAATATCATCTATTCCCACTCCAACATTTCTTCTTAAACGGGAATCTATTCTGACAATACCCAAGCCTTGATCTTGAGGGTAAGATGGCCAAGCTATTGCAGCAGACGATTTATCCCCCTCACCGATAATCTCTACTATATCTCCTGTTGATATTTCCAGTTCGTTCATAGTTTCGGAATCCAGTCTAATGATGGAGCGACCAACATCCCTTTTCCTTGCTTCTAAAACCTTTAATTTTAATTCTTTTCGTATTTCTTTATCAGGTGTTTTTCCCTTATTACTCATTTGAAACCATCCTAGTTGTTGTAATTTAAAATCAAGAGTTGAAATTTTGTTTTTTAACGTTTATTCTTAATTAAAATTAGTGAATTATTGATAAATTTCCATAATACTGTAATGTATGTTTGTTTTCAATGCATTTCAAAATATTTTTTTAATTTATTTTTAATATTTAAAAGAAATAATTTTAATTCCGTGTTTTTTATAAAACACAATTAATAAGAAAAAAAGATCACCTTTTAATTTTTTTACACCGATTCACGATTTGTCGGTGATTTATTTCTCTTAATGTAAAAATTTTTTATTAAAATGAGTTTATTATTAAAAAAATTTGTCAAGAGAAGTTTGTATTTTTCCTGATTTTTTCCCTAACAAGCGTTTGATAGAACTGTCAATTCGTTGTTTACTAAAATTGTGCTTTTCCTGCAGTAATTCCCTAATTCCACTTTCATTGGGTGATGTCCATTTGAATTTTATCTTTTCTGCAGGCGCCTTTACATCTGAAAAGATTCCTCTGATCCTAAATAAAAGATCTTCATCGATAGTTATGGGTTTTTTGTGGATCTCTACTTTTTCCTTAATAATCTGTTCAATACTGCCGTGCTTTTTAATTAAATTAAGTGCAGTTTTCTCTCCGACTCCATAAATACCTTTAAAAAAATCTGTACCAACAAGAATTCCAACGTCAACCAGCTGATCTTGAGTAATATTCAAGTGTTCCAGAACCTTTTCGCAGGAATAAAATTTGATATCGACTTCAACTACTCTATTATTGACCTTTCTTTTTCTGCTGATATTTAAATTTCTGATCAACCTTTTAGCTCCAAATAAAAGCGAATCGTAATCTTGAGAAGCAGAGGCCCAAACGTTCCCGTTATTAATTAATCTAGCAGCTTCTCCTTCTCCGTCATGAATTGCCTCAATCCAAGGAATACCCATATATTCCAGAAGTTCTTTCGATTCTTCAATCATTTGAGATGTAAGCCTAGATGTTGCTTGAGCAAACTTTTTTGCTTCTGTATCATCGAGGTCATCCTGAGCCTGTTCCATTTTCTTCCGGGCTTGATCGCGTTTTTCTCTTCGTTGTTTTATTGTATTTAATTTGAGTTCATGAGGAGGTCCATCAAAAACATATACTGGTCTAAGATCGCCTTCGATTAAATTCAAAGTCCGGTAATACAATCCAGATAGATGGGAGGTGACATTTCCGTTAAAATCTTTAAGGGGTTTACCATCTGGCTGCCTAATAGTTGATAGAAACTGATAGAGACTGTTAAAAGCGTCGATAGCGATCCTTTTACTTGTTAAGTTTCTAAGAGTAATTTTTTTAGCTACTGGTTTAATCAAGTCTCTTAATTTTACACCCAATCCATTCACCCGTAATTAAATAACACTTCTTCATATAATTTTCCAATAGTACCTTTAAATTAACACATAAAAAGTTATAGATAATTCTATTCTACCGTTTTTTTTGGGGTCGACGTTTTATTTTATCACCGCAAATGGGACAGTCCTTACCGAAAAACTCGGGAGAATAAATTTTAAAGCATCCGCGGCAGTATATTTGCCATTTAATGTATTTTTTGATCCCAGGTTGTTTATATGACTGGGTCTCTATGTTTAGAAGGATGGCGATATTTTGAACAGAATAATCATCTGTCATTAATTTTATATTCGGTTTACTGTCAAATTGTTGAATGTAGCTATCTTTTAAAAATAAATATACTGCCAATATCCCCATATCATTTTCTGATAGGGAGTTTAAATCGCCGCTTTGATATGAGAGTTTCTTAACAGTTTTATAAAAATTATCAGGAGGTTCAACTAATTCCAAATTTTTACTCAAAATAAAGGAATCAATCCTACTTTTTGCAATGGATGACTTTACCTCTTCTGCTATGATGGAAAAAGATGTGAAAAATTGAATAGTTTGTTCAGGTGCATATATATCTATTCCTGCAATCAATCCTCCTGAATCAAATACGATAATTGGTGATTTTCTTTGAAATATGAATGGATAATTAATATTTTGAGCCATTTGCTTACCAAAATTATATGAAAACTGTTTGTCTGGATTTTCATGAAATAGACGGTGTTTAAAAAGAACAATTTCTATTCCTCAGGTGAATCCTCTCTCGGAATTTTAACACCTGTCAATATCTTAGCCCTGAGTTTATCATAATAGAGCGATTTAAAATCTTTTTTCAAACGGACAAATTTTAAATTGCTATCCGCATTCCTTATTTTAACAATACTGCGTGGAAATGCATGATATTCCTGCTGACCATCTATAACGACAAGAGCGTTCAATTTAGGTCTAAGTAATTCTATTTCTACTTCACTGGTTGATGGAATTATTATTGGATTAATCCCTCCTGTTCGGGCAAAGGGATTTACGGGCACAATCTGAATAACTTTCACTCGTGGATCTACAAGACATCCTCCAGCAGAGAGAGAATAAGCAGTACTACCTGCTTGTGTAGATATTAATACACCATCTAAATATGCCGTATTAAATAGTACGTTATCAATTTTTATTCCTACGTGAAGAACTTTTGATGGTTTGGAAGAAACTATATAAACTTCATTTAATGCGTTCTGCAGTCTTTTTCGATTACAGACAGCTGAAAGTCTCATTGAATTTTCAACATAGTAATCCCCAGCAATCACTCTATCCAGAACTTTGTATATTAGATCTTCCGATTCGGATGAATTGTCGAACTCGTCGAGAAAACCCACCGAGCCGATATTAATTCCGAAGAGAGGTGCAGGATTCCTAGGGAGGTTACCAGCCACTCTTAATATTGTGCCATCTCCTCCAACAGAAATGATAATCTTAACTGAATTCTCATCCATATGTCTTAAATCTTTACGTAGATGTGGATTAAATCTCTGTGCAATACGATTCTCAAGAGAAATCTTTACATTTTTCTCGAGTAAATAATCAACTATTTTTCTGGTGAGATCCAGTGCATTAGATTTATCGAGTCTGCAAGCTATTGCAATGGGTAAATCTTGGCTCATACTTATTACAGCATCTGAATATTTATAATGATTTTATTTCTTCGATTTCAATTAATTTTTTATATTAAATATACGGAATTACGGAATTAAAACTTAATTTGTTACCAGAGTAACCAATTGATCAAATTCAAAATTAGAAAAATAGATTAAACTTTCAATGGAAAAAAAATTCGACTGATGGGATATAAACTAGTTGAGTTTGAGAGAATTCCTAACTATTAACCTAATAATGAACAAAATTGGACCAAATTTGTGAGTTTGAATCTTATATTTGGTTTTAGAAGTGAGTAACATTCTTTGTTAAGAATAAATTCCATTTCGGAGGTTGCAGAAATAAAAAAAATAAAAAATTGTAATATATCCTTATTTCTTCTTCTTCTTAGGTTCAATTTTTTTAATTATCACACTTTCGGCATAAATTTTTACATTATTGAGTATGATTTTAAAAGCAGGACCCCCTCCGACTCCTGGAACCATAAAACTCTGGGTACCCATTGGTACTCCTTGAACAGGAGCATAATCACTGGAAGTTTCTTCTTCCTCCTCTTCTTCCTCTTCAGTCCATCGTTCCATCACGGGATGCTGTACCCCCTGTAAAAATGACTTCAAAGATTCTACTTCCATTGCATCATTTTCTGTAGCAATTTTATCTCTCATTTTTTCGGGTATAAATTCGAGAATGCGTTCCTTTATCTT
>SDBS01004812.1_pt1 | contig 13230 bp, 10 predicted proteins | sample 2277091 | NCBI WGS metagenome assembly SDBS01 (sample SAMN10404972, study PRJNA504765) | marine sediment metagenome | isolation source: marine sediment core GS10_PC15, 163 cmbsf | place: Arctic Ocean: Southern Knipovich Ridge | collected 2010 | reverse complement strand
AATATCTTAAAGCAAAGAAAATCACTGCCCGAAACCTTCCAGTTCTTCCTGGTCGGCGAAAAAAATGACAAACAATATTTAAAGAAGGTGTTCGATGTTGTCAGGAGACATCATCTCGAGAAGAGCATAATATTCATTGATCCAATAACTGACATTGAAAGATATTATTCCATGTGTTCTTTTCTGGTTTTTCCATCTTCCTGGGAGGGATTGTCGAACTCAATCCTCGAAGCCATGTCCTCTGGGCTGCCAGTTGTGTGTTCACATGAGGCGAATCTGCCAGGCTTGATTAATGATGGTATAAATGGATACCTGTTTCCAGCAAACGACTCTGAGGCTTGTGCTGAAAGCCTCCAAAAGATGATAAATACGGATGCCCTAAGAAGAAAAAAAATGGGTAAGATAAATAGACAGATTATCGAGAAGAGATTCACGCGACAAGTTTTAAAGAAAAATATAGAGGCTTTATACCAGAATTGCTTCAGAAATAATTAAGCCAATAATATTTACTCCTCCCCATGAGGTTAGACAGCTGATTTTGATCACTGAGTAAATGAGTAGTGTTAAAAAATGAATAAGCATAATAGCATAATGAATGTTTTAAAAAAATTAACAAAAAAGATTTCAGGTTCTAGAGAGAAAGAAATAGAGTCCCTCATAATTAAATTGATTAGCGATGAGAAATTCTATGGGAATGAGTTGAATATACTCGATGTGGGCTGTGGAAAAGGTATTATTTTGATAAATATTAAAAAGTCGCTCAAAGAAAATATACACAAGGTAAATTGCTTTGGCATTGATGGCAATCCTAGCCCTTTGAGATCGTCTAAAGAGTTGGGAATAGAGACACATCAACTGGATCTCGAGAAAGATAAATTTCCCTTCCCAGACAATTTTTTTTCAATAATAATTGCAAATCAAGTTCTTGAGCATATAAAGCAGATATTCTGGGTTATGTCTGAAATACATAGAGTATTACTAAAAAAGGGAATCCTAATCATTGGAGTACCAAATCTTGCTTCGCTTCACGATAGATTTGCTCTTTTGGCTGGAATACAGCCCTTTACGATCAAAGTTGTTGGCCCTCACGTACGAGGGTATACAATAAAGGGATTAAAGGAGTTTGTCGAGCTTGACTCTTTTTTTACAGTAAGTGAAGTGGCTTCCTCAATCCTTGATTTCTTTCCCCCTATTCTTGCTAGAAAAATACTCTTCTTGTTTCCTTCAATGGGGAATTTCATTTTTTTTAAATGCAGAAAGACGGAAAAAGCAGGCAATTTCGCGGAAGTTTTAAAAACACGAAAATTTGAAACTAATTACCTGCCTACTAGGCATTTTGGTAAAATGCTGAAGTGATATCCAGAAAAATTTTGTTTAATGAGAATATTATTTATATCTAACTATTACTATCCATTTTCTAAAGGGGGATACGATCTTTATTGTAAAGATCTTGTTGAGTGGTTTTATAAGCAGGGAAATTATGAGGTGGGCGTACTCACTTCAGAGGGAAATACCAATTTTACCTTTAGCTACCCGATTTATCGGCAATTGAAGATATTAGATGATCTAAAATATAAACTGCTAAGATATAATCTACTAAAAAAAATATTTATTAATATTTATAATCTGTATGTTACAAATAAAACTATAAAAAGTTTTAATCCAGATATTTTGTTCTTTTCCGATGTGAGATGGATAGAGGGATTTAGTATATTAGAATCTTTTAAGAATAAAAAAAAGACCATTTTAAGGGTAGGGGACGCTGCAATATTTGAACAAATGTTCTACTTTTCCCATGAAGTGACAGGACTGAAGGAAAAGACAAAAAAATTGATCTGGAAGTTTTTGGGCCTACCTGTTCCTTCTTCCCCGATTGTCGATACCATCATCGCTAACTCTGAGTTTACTTTAGACAAGTGTTTGCAGCAAAATGTCGCTCCTCATAACTTTAAAATACACAACGGGATAATGCTTGGGGATAGCAAAAAGAAGTGGCCACAGAGGAATTATCAGGGAGAATTAAAATTGTTGTGTGTAGGACGGGCAACTCCTGCTAGAGGGATTCATCTTATACTTGAAGCTGCTAAAAAACTGGTTAATAAAAAAAAAATATCATGCAATATAACTATTGTTGGAACAAGAAATGATGAGTATACAAGAAGCTTATTTAATGCAATACAGCAAAGTTCTATTAAGGGCAAAGTGACTTTTATAGAATGGATGGATAAAGATAAATTAGAGCCCATCTATTTAGATCATCATATCTTTGTTCATCCTCACCTTAGGCCTACTTCTTTTCCCAATTCTATATTAGAAGCCATGAAATTTGGTTTGCCGGTTATAACAACTTCTCTGGGAGGACCTGTTGAGTTTATCAAGCATGAAAAAACCGGGTTTTTAATCGATCCAGGTGATATTGATGCTATGTGTGAGGCGATTTTTTTACTGGCCACAAGGTCTGGATTAGCAGAACATATCTCCTCTAATGCGTATAAGTACTTAGAAGACAACCTGGATTTTGTTAATCAAAGTGAGAAATATGAAAAAGTGATAAGGGATATGGTTGGGGATTCATGAAGATGTCGATCCTGCTGCTTGATTTATCGTATAAAGGAATATAAATATTTTGCTGCCAGATCACAGTTAAATGCGATTCCTTTAGGTATTAACATGCCAAAGCTAACTTCTAAAGTCAGATGGGAAGGCCGAAATACTGTTGGAAAAGTGAATTCTGTCCTTTTTTCAAATTTATTTCATACGTATCTAAAGAGAACAAAAAATAAAACATGTTTAGAAATTGGATGTGTACCCGGATCCTACTTAGCTTATATAAGTAAGACTTTTGGCTACAAAGCTGAAGGGATTGATTACCTGAAGAATACAAAAAAAATAGTTAGCAAAACGTTAAGAAATAATAATATAACGAAATTCAGCATCTATCAAGCTGACTTCTTAGAATGGATTCCTCAAAAAAAGTACGATCTTGTCTGTTCATTTGGCTTTATCGAACACTTCAAAGGTGCAGCATCTACAATAGTAATACAAAAACACATAGATATTCTCAAACCAGGAGGTATGTTAATATTAGAAGTTCCAAATTTTACCTATCTTCAATATCTTATTCATTGGTTTTTAGATAGAGATAGACTTCAAGAACATAATTTGAAAACAATGAATTTATTATATTACAAAATGATTTCAAAGCTTTATGATCTAAAAATCCTACATCTGGGATACTATGGAGGCTTTTTCCGCTTTTGGGGTTTATGTAAAAATGCGAATATTATACAACGAAAGATTTTTCATGTATTAAAATCACTAGAACAGAGAAGTAATAAAATTCCTTGGCTGAAGAGGATTAATAACAGATTCTTATCCCCCTTTATTGTATTCATTGCTCAAAAGAAGCGTCCCTGATTTTGTTGTCGTACAGAATATTTTTTAAGAATGAATCATGGATTATAAAATAATATTATTTGTAGTTATTATCTTGTTTTACTTTGTATTGATGCTGCGTTCCATTAAGCTGGCATTACTCGTATATCTATTCCTGTGTCCTTTTAATATTTTTATTCCAGTTGGCTCTATAAACTTTAATTCTACTGAGGCCGTGGCAATGATGTTTATTGTTGTATGGCTATTTGGCTTGTTAGAAAAAGAAAGGCCGTGGATTCCCGATACTGTCTTTACCGTACCCCTGTTTTTTTACTTTTTAGCATCGCTTATATTGATTATCAATACTGGTCTTACAGGTGAAGTTATTCTTACTATTATTAGACACTTCCAATTTTTTGGTGTCTTTATGATATTTGTTACATACTTTAAGGATAGGAAGGACATATATGCGATTACTAACGCATTAATTGCATCCTTAGCCGTACTATGTATTGTCGCAATTATTGAGCTTGTTTTTGTATATGGAGTATCCGGAATACCGTGGCAGAGGTCAATATTATGGAAAAAAGGACTTATGAATATCGGATTTTATCCTGGTACAGATCAAGCGATAAAAGGATTGACATCTGCGTCAGGCAGGGCAGGAATTGCAGCCGTCTTCCCGGTTTCAAGCTCATTTGGTATTTATCTGGGTTTTCTGATGTATTTACTTGTCTGGAGAATTTATCTTTACAAAAAGCTGAATATGAAGAAGATAGGCATGATGTTATTGCTTGTAGTTTCTTTTACTATACTTATTCTCACTAAAGGACGGACTGCGATTTTTTCATTTTTATTATCAATACCTTTAATTGTAATACTTTTAAGAAATTGGAGTTTGAGGTTTAAAATAATCTTAGTTGTAGCCGTTTCATTGATTCTAATATTTGCTTTTATTCCAGATACAATTATTAAATCGTCGGTTGAATGGATAGAGAATTTAAATACTAGAGGTCTTGCAGGTTTGAACGAAGGCGACTCTCGCAGAATTTATTATTTTATTGGTTCATTGAAAACATTTCTAAAGCATCCTTTTATCGGAGTGGGATATCGCATATATGATATGGAATTAAATCCTCATATGGCAATTACACAGGCATTGGTATTAAAGGGTATTTTTGGAGGTATAACACTTTTATGGGTGTTATTAAGGATGTTTAGAGTGAGTAATAGACACCTGGGGAAAATATGGCACAAAAAAGTTGATAGGGAATATTTTCTGTCATTAGGGTGGTTATTAAGTATTTCTATTTATTTGAGTGTGCAAAGTTTAGGAGTTGGGCTCTTTGGTTATGTTCTGGCATGCATTCCGACTATATCTGCAATGTCAATATTTGTCATTTCAAGAAAATCATTTGCCGTTGAGAAGAGTCAGAACCTACGATAAAATCCTGCTGTCCACTTCAGGGAGTGATCCTTGACTTTAAAAAGTGTAGTAAAAAAAGTTTTCAATTATATTAATGTAGCAAAAATACGGAGGTTTGCAATAAATGATAACATGTATTTTATAGGTAATAGAGATTCACCCGGTGTTATTAATAAGGTCGTTTTATATTTTCCGGACTATGAGTTCATGCATTTCGGAGACCATTTGTTCTTTGAGCCACTGGCAAGATTTTTTAAATTAAAAAATTTTAAAGTAAAAGTAATGCCAGTAAAGCAGATGGAATTTTATTTTTTAAAAAACGGTTATCAAATAGGAAACCAAAACGATGTCAAAAAGACAGATTTATTAATTACTAGAACTGAATTTTATAAAGATGTTAAGAGATTGATTAATAAAAACATCTTATTTATCAATACGTCATCCAGTAAAATCAATCAATTTTTATGTAAGGATATCGTAAATAAAGTAGCCAACTTTTTTTCAATAGAAAGTGATAATTTTCAAACAAAGCCGTCAGGACTGAGAAATTGTCCGGAAAATATAAAGCTTGACTCAAGTTATAATTATGTAATTTTTAATAATTATATAGATTCGGGATTTTTCAGGGTTATAAAAAGGGATTATAAAAAGATCAAAAACTTTGCTGATAATTTCGCTAAAGAAAATAATTTAAAAGTTATTCACACAGGCACACAAAAAGAAAAAGACAATGATAAGAAAACCTATGATTTTGTTGATATTGATTTAAGAGGGAAAACAGGTCCTGCAGACTTATTTTATCTGGCCTCACATAGTCATGTTAAATACAATATATCTTTTGACACTTTATTAATGCATATCTTTTTTATCTATGGGAAAAAATCATATATTTTGTTCAGAGGGAGATTTTCAAGGTCAGCAAGGGATAACTTCGTTAAAAATTATGTGATTCCACCATTCGATCCTGAACCGCAAAAAATAAATGATTTGATTGAGTATATATAGAAAGTTCATTTATACTACATGTTAAGACATCTTGAGTAAAATGCGTAAACTTATATCAAACTCTCTATTTTTGTTTCTTGATATTTTCTCTATCTGTGCTTCGATTATCTTAACCTTTTTAATAAAATTTAAAAACCTGGACATGTTTTTATCGGAACAGCTTCCCCGCTCGCCATTTGATGACATTATCCTATGGGCAATCTTTATCCCTGTAATTTTTTATATCCTGGAGCTCTACAATCTCATTTTTTATGCGTCAGGAGTTAAGATTATGCTGAGAGTCTTAGCCGGTGTATTCACAGCAGGAGTTTTGGTGGCTGTATTTACATATTTGTTCCTCCATCTATTTATTGGACGAAGTCTGTTTGTTTTGCATATCTTGTTTATTACGACGTTTACAACAATCTGGAGGTTAGGGTTCAGCGTAATACAAGAACAGATTGATAAGAGCAGAGATATTCTTGTGGTTGGACCAAGTGGAGTTATTTCAAGTGTGGCCAATGAACTTATAAAAACCAAACGGTTCTCTGTTAAGAAATATGAATATAGCTATGAGTCGAAGAATGCCAGTCCATTAGAAGAGGTTTCTAAAACTAAAAATATGGAAGTGATTTTTTTTGATGATCCAAAAATGCCTGATGAAGTTATGCAGGGTTTAATGCAATGCCGTGTAAGGGGTGTCCCTGTGAGGGAAATTGTAGATTTTTATGAAGCTGAGTGGGAGAAAATTCCTGTTTATCATCTAAGGGACCGATGGTTTGTCTATTCACATGGATTTACCGTGATTCATCATGTCTTTTATCAAAGAGTAAAAAGGATTGTTGATATTGGCCTATCAATCCTGACAATGATTGTTATGGGACCCCTGATGCTTCTGACTGCAGTAATTATCAAAATTGAATCAAAAGGACCTGTTTTTTATAAACAGGAACGTATTGGTCTTAATGAGAGGATGTATAACCTGTTGAAGTTCCGTTCTATGATCAAAGATGCGGAAAAGAATGGTGCGATGTGGGCAGAAGAAAAAGATCCAAGACTAACAAGGGTAGGGAGAATTATGAGACCGTTCAGAATAGATGAATTGCCTCAAATATTAAATATATTAAAGGGAAATATGTCTTTTATAGGGCCAAGACCTGAAAGGCCAATCTTTATTGAAGAACTTAAAAAGGAAATTCCATATTACAGTTACCGCCATCTTGTTAAACCAGGACTAACAGGCTGGGCACAGGTAAACCATCCTTATGGTGCTTCTGTGGAGGATGCGGTGCGGAAGCTGGAATATGATCTTTATTACATAAAGAACTCAAACTTTCTCCTGGACCTTCAGATTGTTTTAAGAACATTTAGAGTGGTCCTACTGAGGAAGGGAAGCCGTTGAAGTCAATATGAGGGTAGCTATTGTCCATGACTATTTTAACAAGAAAGGTGGTGGAGAGAGGCTAGTCCTGAATCTTGCAGAAGCCTTTGATTCAGACATAATCACAGGATTTGTTGATTTTAAAAAGACATACGATATTGGGAATTACAGAGTGCATAAACTCTCCAAGCCCATCAGTAACCCTATTCTCAAGATTATCACGCTGCATAAAAAGTTTAAGAAACTCCGTCTCAAAGGTTATGATGCGGTAATCCTCTCTGGTACTACATGTCTTGCGGCCGCAGAACACAACCACCCAAATATATGGTATTGCAATACGCCCGTTCGACATCTCTACAGCCAGAAGGATTGGTTCCTTAAACAAATAAGTCCTTTACAGAGGATAATGCTCAAGATATTTCACCTTTGGCTTAAACCAATAGATCAACGGAATGTACGCCATGTAGACAAGATTGTGTGCAATTCAGAAAATATCAAGGATAGAATAAGGAGTTTCTACGGAGAGACATTCTATAAAAATGCAGCAGTCATCTACCCACCTGTTATGATAAATAAGTTTGAACTCAAAGTTCAGAAAGACTTCTATCTTTCATTTGGGCGTTTAGACAAGTTAAAAAGGATCGATCTGATTGTTGAAGCTTTTAAAGACATGCCTGACAAAAAGCTCGTGGTCGTTTCAGGGGGTCCAGAACTTGAGAACATAAAAAGAAAGACAAAAAACTACAAAAATATTGACATCAAAGGTTATGTGAGCCAAGAAGAACTTGAAGAGCTCATTGGTTCATGTATCGCCACGATTTACATACCCATCGACGAGGATTTCGGCATGAGTCCTTTAGAAGGGATGGCAGTAGGAAAGCCATGTATCGGCGTCGACGAAGGAGGATTGAAAGAGACTATTATTCATAAGAAGACAGGTTATTTATGCAGCAAGGATATAAAAAAAGAAGACCTTATCCAAGCCGTGAGATGGATGAACAAAGCACAAATAGAGAAAATGAGACAAAAAACTATCATAGAAGCACAACGGTTTCACCAAGAAGGCTTTCGAAAGAAGATGCAGCAAGAGATTCAGATGGTTATAAAGAGCGGGATAAGAATTAGATCTTCAGAATGAAAAATAGTAAAGTTATATTTTTTATTTTGATCCTTATTCAAGGTGTTTTCTATGTATTACTTGTACCTCCATGGCAATCACCGGATGAAACTCATCATTTTGGTTATGGAGCCGTGTTATCTAAAAATGCTAAATTAGGATCTAAAGATTATAATGTGGTTAGCAAAGACATTGTTGAATCAATGGCCGATTTTCATGCCTGGCAATATCAAAATATTCCACGTCCTGAACCCATGCCTCAAACATTATCCGAGCTTCCCTTTTACCTTGGCATTGAAAGTGTCTCAGACAGAGAACCTCTTTATTATGGGATTAACTCATTTATTTTAAAGGGCTTTAATTTAAGGAAGATCATCGATCAATTTTATTTAATCCGATTTCTATCATTATTATATTTTCTTGTTACTGTCTATTTTATATATTTATCTTCGAAACTCGTATTTAAAGATAACATTTATTATATCTTTGCAACTGTTTGCTTTGTTGCTTTTTTACCTCAATTTTTGATCATAGCCACGTCTGTTAATCCGGTGAATCTTGCTGTGGCGTTAGGAGCGGCCTTTCTTTATGTCATTCTCTATTCTTTAGTTAAGGGAAAAAAAATAGTCGCTCTTCTGTTAGGACCCATAATTATTGGATTGGGTTTTTTTAATCATCGAGTTGCGTTGTTTATGATTCCCCCCTTTGTGGTTTTGTTATTAATATATTTTGTTCGCTCATTTAAAAGTAAAAAGGAAATAATAAAAATATTTGTTATGACATTGATTGTTTTACTGATGTTTATATTCTTATTTTCCGCGGCTCAGTATTTTTTTCCGGATCAATTTAAAAGAGTTGTTAGCATTTCAGGATTAAAACCTCGAATATATGAAGTCAATGAGTTTGGAAAATATTTATCGCCGGGAACTTCTCGATCTTTATCAAGTTTTTTAGATGGATCTTTTAAGACTTTTTGGTTTTTTGCCGGATGGTTGAGATTTGGATATCATTTGGATATTTATTCTGTCTTGAAATTGATATGTTTTCTTTCGGTTTTTGGTCTTTTTAAGTATTTATACCTATATTTTTCTCAGAAAAAATTTTCGAAGGACGTGGATTTCTCTTCTTTTCTCATTCTTATTTCGGCAGGTCTGCCTATTATATTTGGAGCAATAATTAGATATTTTCCTACAGCTATAGTCGCGCAAGGAAGGTATATTTACCCGGCAATAAGTGCATTAGCTATTCTTTTTATATTGGGATTAAAGGAAATTGTTCCAAAGAAGTTAGAAAAGTGGGTGCCAATATTCATTATTGGTGGCTTTATGACACTGAATATATATACTATTTTTCATTCAATGTTTAGGGTTTTTTATTATTTCACGAATGCCTAAAATATTCCAAAGGAAGAAGACTATTCCTTTAACTCGTATTGTTTTAATTATTTCTATCTCTATTTTTTTTCTTTCAATTTCTCCTCCCAAGTTGATCGAAGTCAATAATCAACCCCAAAATGATATTTCGGTGGGTGAAATAACTAGGCATATTCAAATAGGGCAGACATTTAAAGCAGATTATGATAACTTGAGAGCCATAGAAGTTTTGCTGGCAACTTTTAACAGAGTCAATGAAGGGGAATTCGAATTTCGTCTGAAATCGGGGGTGGGAAGCGACGATCTTTTATATAAGTATTTTGGCAATGTGAGCGAGGTTCAGGATAATACATACTTCCGTTTCTCCATTCCAAAAAGTAAGGATTCCAAAGGAAACAAAAAATTATTTTTAAAAGGGGAGGAATATTTTTTTAAATTTCGTTTTGTCCATTCATTACCTGGAAATGCCATTACTATCTGGTCGAGTTCTGGGAACTCATATAAAGATGGTGAAAAAATTGTCGATGGTATGCCATCTCAAGGAGACTTGGTATTTAAAACAGTATATGAATTGGGATGGAGGTTAAGATATCAGACTCTGTTAAAAAGACTTATGAATATTCTTAACTTCATCCTTAATATTATCAAAAATCAAGTTATTTATTTTGTTTTACTGCTAATGTTGTTTGTCTGGATCCTTATCACAATTGTTACAAAATTTGAAATCTTTCAAAGAAAAGGAGGCATTTTCTTTGTCTTTGGAATTGTGTTTCTTGTTGTATCCCTTTGGATCGTTCAGCTTTTTATGAAGAAAATCGAAGTTTACAATCAATTTGACCCCAACAAGGCGGCAGGAGAAATTTATGGAGGGAAAAAAGTGGGACAGAGTTTTACTGCTCGGCATGACCATCTGATGGCTATTGAGGTATTGATGGGGACTTATAACAGAAAAAACACAGGTGAGTTGATCTTTCATGTGAAAGGACAGGCAGGGAATAAAATCGATGTACTTCCTTCCAGTGTGGATATGCTTAATATCCGGGACAACCGGTATTTTCGATTTAAGGTTCCGGAAATAAAAAACTCCAAGGGCAGAAAATATTTTTTTTATTTGGAAGCACCGAAGGCCCAACCTGGAAATACTGTAACCATCTGGTGCAATGAGAATGAGGATAAATACAGAGAGGGGACGAAGATTATTAATGGCGAAGAGATGGAAGGAGATCTTGTTTTTAAAACCATCTATGCCGTTGGATTGGAAGGGAAAATCGATTTATTTTTGGAAGAAATTACACGGAATAAACCTTCACCTCTGAATAAAAAATTGTTCTATGTGGTTCTGATTGTTTCTTTCATTCTTTTCTGTTCTCTTTTTCTGACCTACATCCTAAGAGCTGCTGTGGAAACGCACGTTTCCAGAGGCAAACACTTAACTTAATGTGGTAACAAGGAGGAACAATGGCCATATTTTTAGACACAGGTAATATTGAGGACATCGAAAAGTACATGAATATGGGGATTCTAAGAGGAGTTACGACCAATCCGACTATTCTCTTAAAATCTGGAGTTAAAGGAGGAAAAGAGGCCATTAAGAATAGATCAATTGAAATTGCTAATAAAATCAAACCCTATCCCCTATCTGTTGAAGTAACGACAAATGAACCGCAAAGGATGCTTGAACAGGCGAGGGAATTTTCCGAATGGGCAGAAAATATCAATGTGAAAATAACGATCCATGGCCCTAAAGGTGAACTTGATAACCTGGAAGTGGCGCACTTACTGGAGACCAAATACGATATTCGTGTCAATGTTACAGCTATGATGAGTGCTCAGCAGTGCTTTTTAGCTGCTTTAGCCGGGGCCACATATGTCTCCTTGTTCGGGGGAAGAGTCAACAATATGGGTTATAATGCTTGTTTGGAAATAAAAAAACTTCGCAAGGTTCTTGACAATTTTAGCCTTAAGGCAAAAATTATTATTGGCTCCACACGCGAAGTTCTGAACATTATAGAGTGGCTTGAAGCAGGGGCTCACATTGTTACGGTTATGCCTGAATTGCTTAAAGGAATGATTATTCATCCTTACAGCAAAGAAACGGTGCAGATGTTTCTTGATGATGCGAAAAAAGCTGAGGAGATGCTTAAGTCCTAAGATGTCCTAAATAACCGTTTGTTCCTGAGTAAAAAATCACAGGTTTTAGGAATGTTTTTTAGAAACTCTTTTATTCGATGGCATTTTCTGTTTTTCTCAATAGTGTATCTAATACTATTCTGTTTTTTTTATTTAAGGTACGTTCCTCTTGTAACACCTTTTCAGATAATACTTTTTCCGATTTTATTTATTGTTTTTGTTTTAACAATTATAAATTTTAAATGGGGAACTTTATTTTTTATCTTTGCCTTTCCACTCATAAATAATCTCCCCTATTTTTTTGGAATTTATGGTGATACTCCACATGCCCCAACGGCCTTAGTTTTATTTTTGGCTTTTTTCTTTGGGTGGTTAGTTCATTCTGTTTTTTCTAAATCAGAGATTTCTTTCGAACATCCAATTTTTAAGCCCTTAATTTTATTATCACTGCTTATTTTTGTATCCGGAATTATTACCTCTCTCAGATATGCAAACTTTTATCCTTTTCAAAGTGATACCATCTACGAACTCATGACTAACACGAACGGAGTCACCGCAGGGGGAGCCATAATGAGTTCAATATTTTCCTCCCTGAATTACTTAACAGGGTTTGCTTTCTTTTTTATTCTTTTAAACACGGTTAAGGAAAAGAATTTTTTAAAAAAAATATTAGTCGTTTTTTTAATAAGCACTTCTTTGGCTGTGGCTTTTGGTTTCTTCCAACATTACATAAATATAGAAATTGCAAATAACCCTATCAGTTTCACTCAAGGATTTATAAATGGGACATTCAAAGATGCGATGTCCTTCGGAGGGTATTTAGCTGTTTTGGTTCCTGTGATGTTATCAATGATTTTTTTCTTTAAGGGTGCGCTCAGGATTTTTTCCTTTTTAGTATTTTTATCTGCAATTTTTATCCTTCCCAATACCGGTTCAAGAAGTAGCTTGGTAGCCTTATTTTTGTCTTTAGTATTTTTTCTGGGATTTTATTTAATAAACCTGAAAAAACAAAAATCTTTCTCTTTAAAAAGAATAGTGAGTCTTGGGGCCGTTGTTTTACTTATCGCAGTTGTTATTATTTCCGTCCTGATATCTTCAAAAGATTCTATCGTCTATAAAAGATTTGATGAACTTCGGATATCATATAAAGAGGGCGGGTTGGAGAAAGCCCTAGCTGAACGTAGTTCAAGCCAATGGAAAATAGCTGCTAATATGACTTGGGACTATCCATTTACAGGAGTAGGAATTGGGGCCTATATAATCGAGCTTCCTAATTATGCAGAAACAGCTGAAATTTCTTTAAGAACAACGGATTCTGCAGAAAATTATTTCTTTCAAGTGGGATCAGAGTTGGGGACAATTGGTCTTTTTTTCGCGTTGTGGATTTTTTGGTTAATTTTTAAGCAGATAAAAAAAGGATTTAATAGCTATTTATCTCAGGGCA
>SDBS01004811.1_pt1 | contig 13233 bp, 14 predicted proteins | sample 2277091 | NCBI WGS metagenome assembly SDBS01 (sample SAMN10404972, study PRJNA504765) | marine sediment metagenome | isolation source: marine sediment core GS10_PC15, 163 cmbsf | place: Arctic Ocean: Southern Knipovich Ridge | collected 2010 | reverse complement strand
CGGCATATCCCCAAGAATTATATTGGAGTGAGCATGTGCGTAACAATACTCCTTTGCGGGAATAATATTAATAATATCTTTTACAAACTCCCTAGATTCATACAAATCACCTGAACCATAGTGATTAAAAAAAACAAGTCTATCAAACATCCCTCACCCTATCCTCTATCCAATCATATAGTTTCTCAATACCATCACATAATTTTGTAGTTGGTTGCCACCCCAATTTAGCACATATTAAAGCATTATCAGAATTACGTCCTCTTACACCCAATGGGCCTGGTATATTTACTATAGACAAATCCTTACCCGAAACCCCAATTACCATATTAGCCAAGTCATTAATTGATACCATCTCATCAGAACCTATGTTAACTGGCCCTGTAAAATCAGAATCCATTAACCTTCTTATTCCAACCAGACACTCATCAATATAAAGAAAACTTCTAGTTTGTTTACCGTCTCCCCAAATCTCTATTGATCCACCATCCTCGCCCTGTGCGACCTTCCTACAAATAGCTGCTGGTGCTTTTTCTTTACCGTCTTTCCAGGTTCCCAAAGGGCCAAATATATTATGAAACCTTGCAATTGCAACTGATAATCCATAATTGCGGTTGTATGCCAAATACACTCTCTCGCTAAATAGTTTCTCAATCCCATAATCGCTGTCTGGATCCGCTGGATAGGCAGACTCCTCGCTGCACTTAGGGTTAGACTCGTCTAATTGATTATATTGTGGATACACACAAGCAGAAGAAGAAAAGAAAACCTTGCCCGCACCAAATTTAGCACATAGGTGAGAAATATTAAGATTTATTGTGGCGGAATTGTGTACTATATCAGCATCATTTTCACCAACAAAAATATATCCAGCACCACCCATATCCGCTGCCAACTGATAAACCTCATCATAATGAGTTGCAAATAACTTCTCACATATGGACATGTCTCTTAGATCACCTATGATAAACTCATTAGCCACACTAGTACTATACTCTGGATATTTTAAATCAATACCAACGACATAATACCCCATATCGACAAGATAATTAACCAAATGTGTACCTATAAATCCGCCCGCACCACAAACCAATGCTGTTTTACTTCTCTTCATACTTTTACATCCCGTACAATAAATTTTTAGCTAGATCCCAACGATAGTTCTGCAACTTCTCTAGTTGCTCAACCTCAATAGGAATCTCAATTAATATTTTAATCAACTCAATAGGTAGCTGATACTTCACAGCAAAAAACCACCACTTATGTAACCTATCAATTTTTTCTGCGTTTTCAATTTTTAGTTGTGTATTAGAGTAGAAGGTCTTAACCTGCATCTCCTCAGTAATTAATCCCTTATCAAGACAATATTTCCATAGGTCGGTCTTTGGGAACGGTTGAAAAATAGATGCCCAAGAATCTGTGGGATTTATCTTAATGTTATACTCTAATGTCTCTAAAGCATCAGCTAAAGGATCTTCTACAGGGAGCCCAATCATGTTTTGTAACCGTACCTTTATACCCAACTGTTCACAGTAATTACAAGCCGCCTCAATCTGCTCATTTTTTATGTTCCCACGACGCAGAAATCTCTGGGTTTTGGGATTTGCCGATTCAATAGCCAAATTCAAAAAATTACATCCAGCATCCGCCATTGTCTTCAATAAATCAAAATCTACACTACTAGCTCTGACCGACCCGCAAAACGGTACTCCAACACGCTTGATATAAATACCACAAAACTCTATCAACCAATCCTTACTAGCAGCCAAATCATCGTCATTAAAATAAGCCAACTCCAACCCATACACACCTTTAGTGTGGCTAATCTCATCTACCATTTTGTTAGGATCCAACCTCTGATAAAATCTCTCTTTACCTGTGTCACGATATAAACTCTTAAACAAATGATTAAAACAATAATTACAATTGAAATAACAATACCTACCAGCAATAAATCTTTTCATCCTAGACTTACCAAACTCGTCATACTGATACAATATTGAACGATCAGGCATTGGTAGATCATTAACATTGGGTAATTCACCTCTAATTAATTTTGATGATAAATGACCCTCAACCAAATCTACAATTACCCCCTCACCTGGACCCTGAACTACGAAATCTATGTTAGGATCTTCTAACCCTTGCTCAGGAAAAAACGTAAAATGTGGTCCACCCATGACAGAGATAAAACTATGTTTGCGTTTTAATTCTGCATTCCTACTCAAAAACCACTCATGATCACCAGACATAACCGAGTACATTATAAAATCCACTGGAAGATAGTTCTCGACAGGATTAATACTATCCTGACAAAGATCAACAGTGTGCCCCTGCTCCTTCAAAATACTTGATAGGTACAAAAACCCAAGCTTGTCTGTCCGTAATTTGTCCTCTACAAATAAAATCTTCATTTGTAAAACTCCGCTCGATACATGTTATAAGCCACAAGTGCTTTCGATGGTAGAAGACTCTCAAAATCTGAAATATTTCTAACAAAATTCAAGGTATTCGAGTATCCGAAAATCTCCCTTTCCAAATTTGTTATTACAGATTGTGGGTTTCTCGCCTGATATACTGTAGGACTACAAAAAACTGGTCGGATACCAAGTAAATGCTCAACTATGTACGACGCCCAAATATCGTCTACCCTCCCAACGTGCGGTAGAACCATATACAGTGGAATAATCTCCCTTGCCAAAAAAGTGTTCTGACTATTAAAGGGAGTAAAATCCATAGACGTATACGGATTTACCTTGTCAAATTTTACCAAAGGATCAGATACTAATCTACACATGGCATCTATATCTGGATCACCGTCCCATAAGTCTGCTTGAACCTTTACACACACCTTAGTCTTACCGAGATACTTACTATCTCTAGTTTTTACTAATCCTATTGGATACCCCCTATGCCAAATCTCTGGAACATTAGTCACATGCAACGGATCGAATATCCCAGAAGAATCTGAATACGTATCAACCTCAATAGTCTTGTTTATATGAACATCTTTACCCCAACTATCGTAAGGAATATTATCATCATCTACCGTGGCTATTATATCGGCACCCCTTCTGTATGCCTCTATAAATCCAATATTTCTTCTCATTATACAATTCCAACCTATCGCATCGCTTAACGCTGGATAAGTCTTGGCTTGGTAATCTGGATGTAGATATATCCAATTTCCGCCTTCGTACTCCTGATGTGGAGTTTTTAAATCCCCAACAATTATTAACCCCCAATCCTTCATTCTAGAAAACCTAAGCATAGCCTCAGTAGGAGGATAAATTGTGGTAGTCACAATAAACTTATTCATATACTCTCTCCTCACCCCTATAAAATACCAGATTAACTTCAGGATCAAAATAAAGCTTATTCTCCAATCCAAAGGAGTCGATAAAAGTAGTAACATCTGGACAATGCCCTCCAGCATAATCATCCCAAATTATAATCCCACCAGGACGCACCATTTTCATAGCATTAAGCGTATCACTAGTTACTACCCCCAAAGTATGTCCACCATCTACAAACACAACATCCATTGTCCCATAAAACTTCTTAAGATTAACTTTCATTGAGTTCCCATGTAGAAGTACTATCTTATTTAACAACTCATCTGATATGTTTTGCAATAACTCTCTTCTAATGTTTGCGGGTTTAATCATATATAAAGACTCAAACTCAAACATTGGGACACCCCTGCCTACCCTGCGTGGTAGATCCAATGAATACACGATGCCCTCTTTAGGTAAATTTAATGCAATACTCATCGTGGTTCTACCCCTAAAAGTACCGAACTCAAATACATTTTTAGCGTGTGTTTGTTTGATAATACTAACTATTATTTTTACAGAATCATATGCAAGATCACCAAACTTCCACGGCTCCTCTAATAAGGATACACCCTGCTCGAATAGGTTTGGAAACAAATCAGCGGCACTAATGCGTTCCATCTTTTAATTAAACCCCCACCAACACCAAACTAGTATCTTCAGAAAATCCCCACGTCTCTGGGTTGGTTGTCTTATCAAAATCTCTCATTGCAAAATTAACATCATTCCAACCGCCTGTGCCACCGCCGCCACCAGCACTACCACCATCATGACCTATATGAAACACAGGAACGTCCCAACGACCAGCAATCTTCCAACCGCTAGTCAATGCTTTCTTTTGAACATTACCATCAGCATATCCCCTTCCTATAAGACTCTCCTCAAATCCTCTGATACCATACCATATATCCCTATGGGCTATTTGAAAATCACCATTACCATTAACAAGTGTCCAAATATCACCTTCACAAACTGATGTTGGCCCTTGTGGGCCGTACCCTGGTAAACAAAAAGGTTCTTCATTCTTCTCAATCCTACGAACTAATTCACGTTGAACATCGTCTAACATGCCACCACATGAACGAACATGCTCCAACGATATCATTCTCTTAGCCACTGGTGAAAAGGTATCTACCTCTGATAATTTCTCCAGTAACTCCCTTGGTGGAAATATCACATCAACATTAGTAGAGATCATAAAATCTGTCCCCAATCTTCGTAACCCAATATTTCTCCCAAGAACCTCTGTTACAGTCTGCGGTATTACTCCTTGTGGGTTAGTATTAGCGATAATGTACTCCTGAGCTTTCTGTGGACTTACCACAACCACTTTCAACTTGTGCGGTAATGCCAAGCTATTACGTATCTCATCAATCAAAGTACGCTCACCCTCAGAAGCCCAATCAACATAAATCAACTCATCAACAGAATTTAAAATACTATTGAAAGCATAGGTAGCTCGTTCAGGAAGATTACCACCATAGTTATCATTCCTAGCTACTATAACAGCCCCGTATGTATAATTATTAATCATTTTTTCTGAATACGAAGGTTGCGAGATTATATACATGACCCTGATACAAAAAATCAGGTTCCCCGCTCCAATCTGGTTCGTCTACCAAAAAACAATCATTGCTACGTATGACATCATTTAGACGGACATACAAATCATTGTTAGTATAAAGTCTGACATCTGTTGCTGGTAAAGGTTCTCCTACAATATAACTATCCCTAAAATCACAGGTAAGAATTGCCAACCCACCTGGAAGTAGAAGCTGACAAATATCTGCAATAAACTCTACGTCATCCTTAACGTGCTCCAATACGGATACGGCGGTAATTACGTTAAACTTATCGGCTGATACACCACGAAAAGTATGTAGATCATAATTTATAGCTGGGTCAATGGCGACAACACCATAGCCTAATGCCTGTAAACTAACTGGTACTGGATCCTCAAACGACCCAACATCCAAAACAGTCATACCTACTGGACAATTTAAAAGTACTGTGTCCAAAACAAATGCCTGTTGAACATTTGCTATAGTTATCTTCCTAGACATTATATCAGGCGCAAGCTCAAATAATTTTTGAATTACTGGCTCGTATAATTCCCTATCATCGTCCGTTAAAAGTCTATTTGTATTCATAATATTATATCCAACACCCTTTCATAGTCCTTGATAAGACTACCGTCCGAAAATTTCTCATAAAACTCCTCAAGAGGTTTTGTTCCGTTGGCAAGTATCTCCCTCAAACTAGTGTCCTCCACACAAATACTAGGTTTTGCTCCATAAATGTGCCTAAGCATGGGGGTTCGTGTAATAGCGATTGGTCTCTTGACGGAAAGAGCAACATCTATACAGCTAGATATGCCTCCTTTACTGTCAGGGTACAAAAAAGCGTTTAAATCGTTACCAGCCAAAAACTGTAACAACTCATCCGTTGGAAGAAAGTTATGATTTATGTTTAACTGTATACCTGGTTTAGTTACAAGCTCACGACACGCAGCAGCTATGGTTCGTGCAGAATTACCATCCCTGTCCCCCCAAAAAGCATACGGCATTTGTAGATTTATAATAGCCTCGTCAAACTCGTCGTTTACACGCCTAACTACATGGGGATAATCTTTCCAACCCATCCCAAAACCGAAACTTCCAATAGTGACGATATCATTTACGGGATAGGTCCCACTAAACTCAAGTAACGGTCTCCCAACTCTAAACCTGTCACCACTATCCGTAAAAGTAGGATCTGGATTGAGTAGATAATCGAACCCAGTGACATCCAATTCGTGTAGAATAGAAACCTGCCTAATACCACTTCCCCTAATAAAATCTAACATAGGATGTGATACCCACGGCATAGTACACGGGTAGAAATTATACACAATAGCTACAGGTGAGTGCTCTCTAATACTACTAATAAGGGCAGCATCATCATATGGTTCAATGTATATAAAACGGTACTTCTCAGAAGTCTTAATAGCACCATATGTATTCTTACCAAATTGGTACACACCACAAGCCTCCTCAGTTGGATTAACAAATAATATATTCATACTTCCTCCATCATTAAGAATACGTCTTCTGTGACGGAGAAAAAGCGGCCTCCCCCACATGGTCATTAATTGCACCAATTAAATCATTTCGTCTAGCATTCAGAGTTTGTGCCAATCTTCCTGCTTTGGCAACCTCCTCATCAGTTTCCCCATTGGTTACCATCTCTTGAGCAAACCAACATCTAATATCCGTTGTAATTAATTCGTCAATCAAGACGCCAAGACTCTTTTGTGATATGTCCATCTATAAGCTCCTTACCCCGTCTTTAGATACAATTTCTGGATGTGGTAATGGGAATATAAGACTCCCACCACGGTTGATATAATCTGCCATAACGACCTCAAACGTGCTCCTGAAATGAAAAGGTAATACTAAGAAATACTCTGGATTCTTCATTAAAGCCTCTTCCTGTGACACAATTTCTATACCAGTGCCAACCGTCTTTAAACCATATTTTTCAGCATTTACCTCTGCTGCAAACGGTACTAAAGAATTATCAATTTCGAATATCTGTAATAGACTGTTTCCCTTCGTACTAGCCCCCAACACGTAGACACTCTCACCACGAGCTACAGCATCTACCACGAAACCCTTAACCTTGATTTTTATCTCCTCCACCCTATCAGAAAATGCCCTAAACGGGTCATCGAAAGAATCTAGGTAATTCTGCTCACCATCAAGTGCCGAATACACACTCTGCTCAACCTCGTACACACCAAGATAGGACACAAAAATTCTCAGACTTCCCCCGTTAACCTCATTGTAACCAGCACTAAAAACCTCTAATCCCCGTTCCCTCATAAAATCAACTAAGAACCTGAGCGAATAGTACTCTAAATGCTCATGACAAATATTATCAAAAGCGTTAATCGAAAACATAGACAACAAATCAGTAAATTGAATAACCCATATCCCATCATCGGCTAATATTTTCTTGATCTCAGTTACAAAATCATTTGGATCTTCTAGGTCATAAAACATGGCAATCGACGTAATTACCTTTGCTTTTGTACTTATCGGATACTTCGCAGGGAAATAATCGTTTATAAAATAATCACATGTTTTCTTTGCGTACTCAGCCAAATTATATGCTGGATCATAACCAATCGTGGTCACACGATTAGTAAAAAAGGAAAACAATGTTCCATCGTTACAACCAATATCGACTACAACATCACCGTCACCCAAGGTAACTCGGCCCTCGATGTCCCTTACAATATCCTCTAGATCTTTAATCATTGATTTGTTTAATCCAGAACGATACCAGTACTGCCTATACATCAAATCCAACTCCGTAGTATGCCTTAATTGAACAAGAGTACACTCTTTACACCTTGTGAGCACCAATGGTACTTTTACTAAATTATCAGAATTCTCGACAAAGGCGGAAGGGTACAACTCACCCAAATCGAGTACCTCTTCTAATAATCCACCACAAACCCTACAATTTTCATGCTCCTTCATATTCCCCCCTAGCCATATTTAAATCCTCTAGTACCATAAGTGTTATTAACTCTTCAAAACTGGTGGTTGATTTCCACCCCAAATCTTTGTATATGTTCTTGGGATTTGAAACACGTAAACTACTGTCGTCCACCCTGTAAAGACCAGTATCTTTATAAATGTGATCACGATAATCCAATCCTACACACCTAAAAGCCAAATCACAAGCATCTCTCACGGAATAAGATGCACCAGTACCGATAACATAATCAGTAGGTACATCACTCTGTAACATTAACCACATAGCAACTACGTAGTCTTTGGCGTACCCCCAATCTCTTCGTGAGTCTAGATTTCCAAGAGATATCCCGTCCAACAATCCTAATTTTATCCGTGCCGCTCCCTCCGTTATCTTTCTAATTACAAACCTAGTATCACGACGAGGACTGTCATGGACAAAACAAATTCCTGACGCTGTAAACAGCCCATCATTCGTCCTGTAACACGATGTCACCCAGTGTGCATAAAGCTTAGAAACCGCATACAAATTAGTTGGGCTAAATACTGTTCTCTCGTCCTGGGGGGATTCCTGTGTATTCCCAAATAATTCACTTGAACCTGCTTGATAAAACCTTATATCTGAATTGACAGATTTAATCGACTCCAACAAACGAGTTACCCCCAATGCCACCACATCTGCGGAAGACACAGGATGCTCAGATGATGTTTGAGCAAATGAAGGTGATGCTAGGTTATATATCTCATCAGGTTTATACTTCTTAATAATCCTAATTAACCCATCCTGGTCAAGTAAACTACCCTCAACAAGAGTTATCCTATCTAATATACCTTCAATTCTATGCGTGTTACTGCCTGGTCTAATAAGCCCAACTACATCATACCCCTTAGATAATAGCAACTCAGACAAATAAGAACCATCTTGCCCCGTGATTCCAGTAATAAAAGCTACAGTCACTACCCCATTACCCCACTATCTAATATAACCCTAGTTACATAATCGTTACACCCGACCAAACTGTCAACAATAACATACTCAGCGGAAGACGAATCTAGACATATATCCCCGATACGCCCGTGCGTAGGAGTAACTAGAAATACTATATTAATAGTATGAACAGGAATACCGAATGAGGAGGTATCAAAAACCGTGTCATACGCACCTATCTGCTTCTCTACTACTACCTCCAAACCGATTTCCTCTCTGACCTTCCTAATAACACCATCCGCCAATAATTCATTTTTAAAAACCCTTCCACCAGGAAACCACCACTCATCCTTTGCTGGTTCTTGTATTCTTTTAACCAACAGAAAACTCCTCCCAACGTGAACGACAATATCAACACAACAAATTGGCATATAATAAATAAATTCTCTATACTTACTCGCTGGGATAATACCGTCACCATACTTTAGCGATGTACCCATCATGTAGATATATACTCAGGATTTACATTATCCTGTCCTTGCCCCCAAATACACCAACTAACTTTCGTCTTCATTACATCAATACCTACACCAATTGGGTCTATTCCAGAAGCCTCCATGTCAGCGTCAACCATTATTCTTACCAAGTCTTTAAAAGTTACCTTGGGATTCCACCCAAGCACCTTCCTAGCTTTACTCGTGTCCGCCTGTAAACTTACAACCTCCGTTGGCCTAAAATATCTTGGGTCTATCTCTACATAATCAACCCACCTTAAACCAACGTAAGAAAAAGCCTCACTAACAAACTCCTTAACGCTATGCTTTTCCCCAGTTCCCAAAACAAAATCATCTGGTACGTCTTGTTGTAGAATTTTCCACATCCCCTCTACGTATTCGGGTGCAAACCCCCAATCCCTGTATGCCTCTAGATTACCAAGATATAACTTCTCCTGTCTACCATTCAAGATATTTCCGATAGCCCTGGTTATTTTCCTAGTGACAAATGTTTCGCCTCTACGTGGACTCTCATGATTAAACAAAATACCGTTTGACGCAAACATATCATAACCATCCCTATAGTTTCTTGTCATCCAGTACGAATAAACCTTTGAACAAGCATACGGGCTACGTGGACTAAAGGGAGTATCCTCTCCCTGTGGTGGAGGAGAACTACCAAACATCTCGCTACTCGATGCCTGATAAAACTTAGTATCACACCTACTTCTTCTGATTGCCTCAAGAAGTCTAGTAGCACCTATACCAGTAATATTACTAGTAAGTTCTGGACAATCGAAGCTAACACGAACATGGCTCTGAGCCGCCAAATTGTACACCTCATCAGGTCTAATGTTATATATTATATTAGATATCTGTTCTGAATCGGCTAGATCACCATAGTGCAAAAACAATCGTGTATCCTCTTCATGCTGATCAACATATACATTATTTAGCCGTCCAGTATTAAAAGTACTAGCCCTACGTATAATACCGTGAACCTCATATCCCTTAGAGAGAAGAAATTCTGCAAGATAAGAACCATCTTGTCCAGTAATGCCAGTAATCAATGCTTTTTTCATTCCTATGCTCCCCTAATATTACTATACCAGTTTATGGTATTAAGTAATCCACTATCAAAATCTATATGTGCCTTAAAACCAAATGCCTTCTCAGCTTTACGTGTATCCAACATACGTCTAGGTTGACCGTCTGGTTTAGTAGAATCCCATTTAATCGTTCCTTGGTAATCCATAAGCGTGCCTATCTTCTCAACCAATTCTCTTATTGATATCTCAAACCCAGCACCCACATTAATAGGATTGGAACTATCGTAGGAAAAGAGAGCCTTAACTAGAGCCTCGGCACAGTCACTAATATACAAGAACTCCCTGGTCGGGGTTCCAGTCCCCCATATTACTACATCAGTCCCATTAAGCTTGGCATCATAAAACTTCTTTATTAGTGCGGGAATAACATGAGAACTCTCTGTATTAAAATCGTCGCCTGGGCCATATAAATTTACTGGTAGGAGGAATATTCCATTAAGTCCATACTGCTGTCTACAAGCTTGTAGATACACCAATAAAGATTTCTTTGCTATACCATAAGGTGCATTAGTTTCCTCTGGATAACCGTCCCACAGACTCTCCTCCGCAAAGGGTACTGGTGTGAATTTTGGATAGGAACAGATAGTGCCTACCACCAACAATTTCCTCAATCCCATTTCCTGTGCGGAATGAATTATGTTAATGCCCATCTTCATATTATCAAAAAATAAGTCGGCTGGTTTTTCGTGGTTTAACCCAATACCACCCACATGAGCCGCCAAATGTATACAAGTATCAACACCCGACAATGCCTTCCTACAGTCATCTTCAGAACGCAAATCAAGCTCTAATGACGATGGAGCATAAATACTACTACCATTGACACCATTTCTCTTTAACTCCTCAATAACGTGCCCCCCAAGAAAACCCCTGCCGCCAGTAATCAATATCCTTTCCATTTACTCCTCCTTGACTTCTTCTCCACCTGGACCAATACGTGGTGAGGAGAATGGAAGGGCTGGGGCATCCGTAAGACCATTCTCTTTCCAAACCTTGTCCTCCTCTTTTCTCCTCTCTACCTCATTATCAAGATCCAAACCTTGCATTTCAAGCCTAGTCTGTCTAGACAAAGAACCCTCTGCGTACAACGACTCACCGATAGTATTAAGATCCAAAAGCTTATAAAGCTTCATTGGAGAAAAAGCTGGAAGTGGACGGTTGGCAAAGTGGTTCTTTTCCTGTATTTCCTTATACAGTACCTTAGTCCATTCCAATAGTCTGTCTCTTATTGTTTCCATAGTAGCAATAGGAGAGAATGCCGCAAAATCAGAGCCTCCAGCCACGTTTGACCTCAAGGTTTCTCCAGTTATAAGTGTACGTGGGAATCCCAATCCCGCAATGATATCATCCTCTACAGACGAATATTTTTCCCTGTTTAACATAGCTGCCGTGTCTGGATATACCCAGGATATGTCCAACGTATGGTTAGAAAATAATTGATATACTCTTTCTGGATATCCAGTACCAAGCCTATAATTCATTTGCTCTTTTATAGAATCAAAATCGTGCTCATCTGTACATGGGAACTCGTCACTACCAAGCTTAATCACTTGAATTGCCGCAATGACTCTAGAAGCTATCGAGAAATCCATTTTTCTTAGGTTTCTCTTATGCAAAAGAGATTCCAAAGCATTCTCCATATACGGAATTGGGTAGGTGCTTTCTGGAAGCATTCTTGAAAATATGGGACGGACATCCTCAAGTCGTATCTTCATACTAGTACCCTTCAAAGCCTTTATCGCCTTTACAAATTCGGGATAATTCTTAACAAACTCCTCGTAGAGTTCCCTATCAAAAGTACCATCTTGAAGTTTACCACCACTTTTTATGAAGCTTATAGTCGCTGCATCCACAGTTACATAGATGTATTTTTTATTTGTGGGGGAGTTCCTTATCGTTATAGTCGCTGGATCCCTAAACCACACATTATCTGGAACCCACACCCTACGCCTAGAATTACGTGCAGGATAGAGATCACTTCCCTTAATCTGAGACCACTCATATTGAGGTATAACCAATCCCGACAGCAAATACTCCAAGCAAACATTCCTAAAGAAATCCTGTAACAGGTCTAATATGAAGTTATATGTGGCAAACTCCTCATCTGTGCAATTGGCCTTCCTATTGGTTAGGGGAGTTATAGCACAATCCACCATCTTGTTCATCACCGTTCCAGCTATGGGATCATGAATGTAGAAGAACCTACACATCTTGATAAGCTTATGGTAATCAGAGGGGAGTTTCATCTCGTCAATCTCATTTGTAACGAGTATACCTACATCATTCATAGCCACAGTACTTACCTGTGACTTCGCTAATTTAATCTCAGGCTGTTTTTTTGCCCTAGCAACCCTAGGAGTTTTTTCCATCATATACATACCTCACTATATTCTTCGAGTGTTCCACCCACCAGCAGCCAGATCACTATATTTCCCCTTTACGTTTGGTCTCTGCGGTGAGAAGTAGTTATTATAGTAACCATATACCCACGTTAGTAACGAGGCCAAAACGTGATCCTCACCCTTCTGTCCACCTTGGGGGGAATACACAAAGAATTTAGGTTGACCCAACAAATCTCTTGTAAATCCTACACGCTCCAATTCAGTTATCATAGCATCGTCCTGCTCAGAAAAAGCTATAATTTGATCGTTCTGAGACCACTTTTGCAATGTCTGTATTGTAAACTTTCTGACTCTCTCTTTTATCTCGTCTCCAGCCTCATCATAACCAGTTACAACGTTAGCCTGGAAATCAACTGGAATTAATCGCTTCAAGAAATCCTTATTCTTAAAATCCCCATCAACATCTTGTAATATTTGACAGAGTGCAAGTCCAGAGCTACCA
>SDBS01004810.1_pt1 | contig 13233 bp, 13 predicted proteins | sample 2277091 | NCBI WGS metagenome assembly SDBS01 (sample SAMN10404972, study PRJNA504765) | marine sediment metagenome | isolation source: marine sediment core GS10_PC15, 163 cmbsf | place: Arctic Ocean: Southern Knipovich Ridge | collected 2010 | reverse complement strand
TCTACGATTTTTAATGGTCCTTCTAATTTACAATAACCAATACTTGAATAATTTCCTTCTTTTACAGCGCGATAAAACAAATGCAATGTATCTCCTTGCTGAACAACTGTAGGGTTTAATACTGCCTGATTTTCAAACTCGTTCTTAGTTGCTTCTAAAAGAACTCTTTCTCTTCGTACTTTTACCATGATTTGATATAACGATCTCTTTTTTAATAATTCTCTTATTAATTTATAGATAGTAATTAAACTACTTGAATGTTAGTGAATGTATGTTTCTTAATAATTTACTTAAAGTATAGTCAGCAAAATTGAATTGTATTAATAGCTTTTTATCAATTATTGATGAAATATGGAATGTTTGATTTAAACATTCATAAAAGTTTTATAAATTTGTTAAAATATTTTAATAAAGATGAATAATAGATTCGTCAAACTAATATATCCGTTTAAATCTAAGGTGGAAATCTAATCCGAGTTTCATCAACAAAAGTTCGATTAAGGCATAAAAGTGATAGCATTTATGATACTGTAGATCAGTTTGAAAAAGAATCTGGTTCGAGAATAATAGAGACGATTAATGAAGTTAAAGAACTAATTTTATTGGGAGAAATTATAAACCTCCATAATATTAATGGTATTAAAAGCATTAACCAGATAAAGACAATGGTAATAGAAATAAATTCTGGAAAAGATATCCTTTCTCCAAATGGATTACCAAATATTAAATTAGTAAAGACAGAGCAATCGGAATGGATCTTATTTGATGGACACCATTCTTTGCTTTCATACATGATTGCTGGAAGGTTATATCTACATGAGGTTCCTCATTTTATTATCGAAGATGAGAATGGTCATGTAAATAATAAAGAAATTTTTGTGTTTTTTGGGTTTCATTCCAAAAAATTAAATGATTCTAATTGGAGAAAATATGTAATAAATTGGCAAGCACCAAAAGAAAGACAATTATGTAAACGAGAGCAAAATAATATGAGCGAGCTCTTAGTTTCAATTAGTGTTCTTTTCAAAAAAAACAAAAATTATAATGTATCTGACATATGAGATCTATGTACACATATGATTAATAGTAAAAATTAATATCTTTACTATTTGTCATTTACTTTTGTAATCTCGATTTGAGAAAAATTCAAAAATACATAATTCTTTTGTACATTATGACAAAAGACCTTATCAATTGGGATCTAAGTGATTTCTATAAAAATATCAACGATCCCATAATCAACAAAGATTTTCAAGACTTAATAAAATTAGCAGAAAAATTTTATCAAAAGGTTAAAGGGAATCTAGAAAATCCTTCACTTACTTCTAAACAACTTCTAGAATGGTTTGAAGAGTATGAAACAATTTCAGAAAAATTGTTTTACTTACAAATTTATTCTACATTATTATATCGAACTAATTCCTTAGATGATGAAATAAAATCCTTCTATTCAAAAATGGATGAGTTTAATGTTAAAATTCAAGAAAAGCTCTTATTCTTTAATTTAGAGTTAAACAAAATTTCAAATAACAAATTTGAAGAATTAATAAAAGCTCCAGAATTAGCAAGTTATTCTCAAGCTCTTAAATTCAATAGATTGAAAAAAGAACATCAACTCTCTGAAAAAGAAGAAAAAATAATTTTATTGAAAGATATTACTGGGGTTAACGGATTTATAAAACTTTATAGTGAATTAAAAAGCAGTTTTATATTTGATTTTGAAGTAGACGGAAAAAAGAAGAAATTAACAGAAGCAGAACTTTTTGCTTTTATGTATCAAGGGGATAAGGATCTTCGCTACAAGGCTTTACGTACAATGATGTCAGAATACAAAAAGAATGAAATGATCTTCACTCACATTTTCAATAACATCTTAAAAGATTGGGATTTAGAAAGCAAGAAAAAGAATTTTGCGAACCCAATATCTAGAAGAAATCTGGAAAATGAAGTAAGCGATGAGAGTGTAGAAACATTAGGTGAGGTTACCACAGCCAGTTATAACATAGTTGAGAAATATTATAACTTAAAGAAAAAAACCCTGGATCTCCCAGAATTACACATGTCAGATTTATACTCACCATTAAGTAAAATAACTAAAAAATATTCCTACCAAGAAGCATTAGAATTAATTAAAGATGCCGATGGAGAATTTCATCCTGAATTTAAAGATATAGTAGAAAAAATGGAAAAGTTAGATCATATAGACGCTACACCACGAAAAGGAAAAAATAGAGGTGCGTTTTGCGCAAATGGAAAATTAAAGCATTATCCTTTTGTTTTCGTTAATTTTACAGGTAATATTGACTCAATTCGCGCATTATCTCACGAACTAGGTCATGCTTTTCATGCTTATTATATTCAAAGAGATCAAAACTTTATAAATATAGGCATTTCCTTAGTTGTTGCAGAAATTGCATCTGTGTTTAATGAAATCTTAATTTTTGATTATTTAATGAATACAGAATTATCAAAAGAAGAAAAAATCTCATTGTTAAGTACTTTTATTGAGTCTAAATTTGCTACTTCCCATAGACAAAATGCTTTTTATAGATTTGAAAAAAAAATTCATGACTTATTAGAAGAAAAGCTTCCAACAGCAGGGGAAATTAAAGAAACTTTTGTAAAAGAAATGGAATTAATGTTTGGGAATTCCATAAGCAATATCAAAGAAGACTATGCTAACTATTGTTTTGTAGTATCACACTTTCTACAAGTCCCATTCTATGTTTATGCTTATAATATGTCTAATCTTTTAGTGATTTCATTATATCAACTTTATCTTGAACAGAAAGAAGATTTCGTTCCAAAATTTGTTAACTTACTCTCTGTTGGGAGTTCACTTTCTCCTGAAGAAATGTTATTCGAAATAGGAATTGACCTTAATGATTCCTCTTTCTGGCAAAAGGGAATTAATTACTTATCTGACAAAATAGAGGAATTGGAAAAATTAATTATATAAAATCATCGTGAAACTGTTCTTTCACGATCAAAATGTTCGATTTAGATTAAAATCCTTCTTTTATGGGGTTAAAAAACGAAAAAATTATATTTAAATCAATTCAATTGATTAATCATTGAAATTACGAAAATATGGTGAATAAAGTAGGATGAATTTTGAGGAAATTATATTTGAAAAAAAAGAAGGTATTGCTCGTATAACTATTAATCGACCTCAGCGCTATAATGCGTGCACACAGAAAACAGTTCATGAATTAATAGAAGCATTTAATTTATGTATGGATAATGAAATAGGTGTAGTTATTTTTACTGGTGTTGGTGAAAAAGCTTTTTGTACGGGTGGGGATCAAACTATACGTGAGAAGGGAGGGTATAAAGGAAAGTACTTATTACCACTAGAAGTAGGATGGCAACGGGTGACACATCTGATTCGCACATTACCCAAACCCGTTATTGCTCGAGTGAATGGGTATGCTATCGGGGGTGGCCATGTATGGCACGTTAACTGTGATCTGAGCATTGCGGCAGAACATGCGGAGTTAGGACAAGCAGGGCCTCGTGTTGGATCATTTGATCCGGGGTATGGGACAGGTGATTTAATGCGTGCTGTAGGCATAAAACGTGCTAAAGAAATTTGGTTTCTTTGTCGGCGATACACTGCACAACAGGCTTTAGAAATGGGTCTAGTGAACGCTGTTGTACCTTATGATAAATTAGATAAGGAAGTAGATGATTGGTGTCAGGAACTGTTAGAAAAGAGCCCAACAGCATTACGAATGTTAAAATATGCATTTTTAGCTGAAACTGATGGAGTGACTGGAATTACTCAGTTAGGAGTTGGGGGGTTATCATTATATTATGGTACTGAAGAGGCCGTTGAAGGTAAAAACGCTTTTGTAGAAAAACGTAAGCCTGATTTTCAACAATTTAGAAAGAAGTGAGGTAGAAAATATATACAAGTTTTTTATTAATATAAAAAAAATAATAATTATTTTTCTTTTTACTTTTTCAACCGTAAATTAGTTTTAATCTTTAATATCCACTTTTCAAGTAGAAATAATTACTTTATTGATTATAGAATTTCTTTTAAAAATATTTATATTTAATTAGTGGAATGAAATCCATATTTTGGAATTCACTATTTTTTGATTAAGATTAACTTGTTTTCCTCAAGAACTATTTTATCTCTATTTAAAGGACTGAAATTATAAGTCTTTTTCATCGTATTTACAATAAGAGCACCAAAAAAATTAAGTCTTAATGTATGGAATAAATCATTTATCATTTGAAGATCTTCTGGAATTGATACTCCAAAGAAAGGATTCAATAATAAATATATAATTGCACCTAATATTATCCCAACAACTAAGCTTAATGTACTATTAAAAGGGAACGCCCACAAAATTAGAAATAAAATTATTAAATTAGGTATTAAACGAGAAATTCTGATATTATAGTGAATATTAAGCTTCAACTTAAGTTGAATTAATACATAAGGCAAGAGAAAAAGTGCAGAAATTACCATGACAATTCCTATACCTATTAATCCAAAAATAAAGATAAATATTGGAGATGTTGCAATAATAATTAATAGAGTTATTCCAAATCCTCTCGCAGCAGAATTGGCATTTCCAGATCCTATTAAAGCATTTCCAAATAATGTTGAATAACCATAAATAAATTGTCCTAAGATTATGAGAATGAATAATATTTGAGCCATTGTAAATAAATCATTATTAAAAACACTTTCCATAATAAATAAATCTCTATGTAGGTAAAATAATAATTCACCTGAAAGAGCAAGCATCGCGGTAAGAAATCCAAGCGCCAAAATGCTAACTACCCTTGTTGAATCATTAATGGAATTTTGAATGGTATCATGAGACTCTTTAACACAAGCTTCAGCGATTTCAATATTTAATGGAGCGGAATAATATAAGATTACAGTTTTGACAGCTCCATACGTCATCAAAACAGTTAATAAACTTAACCCAAATCCTTGATATAATGGATTTGTGAAAATTGCTAGATAAATAGCAGCCATAAAAAACAATATATCTTCAAAAAATTTGGAATTTTGAATATTTGTTAACATTGAAAACATTGAATTTTTCATGTAGGACCAAATTTGGTGATCTTCGATTAACTCTTTAACCTCTGGAGAAGCTCTTTTCTTCATATTTTGGGTTCTCAAACTAGCTGTGATAAGATCTTTAAATGAATAAGGAGCTATTTTATTAAAAAAATAAATAAATAAAATTAATGTAGAAATATTAAAAAAAGGATGAAATGAAAACCAAAATGGATTAATATTAAACCTTATAAAAATATATCCACCAATTAATAAAGATATCCCATTGAATAGGGATAAAAATGCTAATATGTCATATCTGTTCTTAATTTCTAAACCAATTTGAAATACAAAATTACTGTAAATTAATATACATGCAAATCCAGAAGCAAAAATGCACTCTATCAACAAGTTATTTCTTATATAAAATCCAAAAGCAAAAGATATAAAAATCATTGCCAAACCTAATGTTAAACCTGTTAAAAACAATATCTTTGAATAAGATGTGGCTTTTAATCGGCCTAATTCTTCATTAATTATAAATGCAGCTTTTATTTCAGCAATAAAATATCTAGATATTCCGATTCCAATTAGACTTACAATACCATTTATTGCCATTGTTAAACCAAAGTATTGTAATCCATCCCACCCTGTTCCTAAGATTATAAAAACCCAAATACTCCCTGCATTAATTAATGAGAAGAACACACGGAGCGAACCAGATGTAAGTACACGGGAACTACCCTCCTGTTCAAAAAATTTTCGATCTCTCTCGAAATCAATTCGCACTCCTTTTTTGTCTGGATTTTTTACCATTTATCATGAGTTTTTATTAATATAATTATGAATATTGAATTAAGTAATTAAAAAAAAGTTTTAGAAATAAGACACCACCAAGAAAAAACGGTATTTGCTTAATTTATTTATCCAATAATAAAAGAGATTTTTAGGGTAATATAGTTATCAAGCCTACTTTTAAAAAAAATTAAGAATTAAAGATGAGTGAAGAAGATATGGTGTGTGAAAATTGTGGAGAAAATGTAGAAACAGAGATTTATGAGTGTGAGGGATGTAGTAATCAAATTTGTGATACGTGTGCCAATATTTGTAAAAAGTGTGGCGGATATCTCTGTGATGGTTGTTATCATGATCACAGAAAAAACTGTTAATCAAAATATTGATCTTAAAAGCTTCGTTTTAAAAAGATTTTATAAAGATAATGTTAAAGGGAAATAATAAAAACTAAAAATATAAAATTTGAGTAAAGATCGCTTCCAAAATATAAGTAAATATTTCCAATAATATCTTTTATGAAAATTTAGTAGGATATTATGTTTTAAATTAAATAAAATCCTCAAGATTTTTTAAATCTGCAATTGATTTTTAAATATTACAAATAAATTAGAATTTAATTTGGTGTAAAAAAAAATGGGTATATTAGATGGAAAAGCTGCTTTAATTACTGGCGCTGGAAGGGGTCTTGGACGTGAAGAAGCTTTAGCAATGGCCAAAGAAGGATGTAACTTAGTTATTAATGATTTAGGAGCAAGTTTTGATGGAAGTGGGGCTGAAACTAAGATTGCTGATCAAGTAGCAGAAGAATGTGTAAAACTTGGAGTTAAAGCTATTGGAAATTACGATTCAGTTACCGATTATAATAAAGCTAAAGCAATGGTAGATAATGCAATATCCGAATTTGGAAAATTAGATATTATTGTGAATAATGCGGGTATTTTGCGTGACAGGATGATATTCAATATGAGTGAAGCAGAATTTGATGCTGTCCTATCAGTGCATCTTAAAGGGACATTTAATATGACTAGACATGCAGCAGAATATTTTAGAAAAGAGGGAAAAAGAGATCCAGGAAAAGGGAATTTTGGTAGAATTATAAATACCGCTTCAGATGCGGGTTTGTTAGGAAATATGGGACAATCTAATTACGGTGCTGCAAAAGCAGGAATTGCTGCGTTTACCTTAATAGCAGCGATGGAATTAAGAAAATATGCCACTGTTAATTGTGTAGTACCCATGGCTCGCACTCGGTTAACTACAGATGCGACACCAAAATTTGCTCCCGCTATGTCAGCAAAAACTGAATCTGGTTTTGATATCTTTGATCCCGCAAATGTTGCACCGATGGTTGTATATATAGCCTCTGATAAAGCAAATAGAATTAATGGAGAGGTTTTTAGAGTGGTAGCTGATCGTATTTGGATTATGCGTGGATGGCATTCAGTCAACACTATCGATAATGAAGGTAAACCTTTTACGGCTCAAGTTTTAGCTGAGAGAGTAAAGTCAGAGTTAATGAAAGGAATTCCTAAGAAGGAAGATATGATGGGAATTTGGGGGCAAGTAGGGGTAAAGATGTAAACTAAATCTTTATGATTTCTTTTTTTTGCCTTTTTTACATATATTGTCTCATTTATAAATTATCCAGCAATATTTTGAAAAATGTGATAGATTATCATCAAAATTTTATCAAAATTGTCTTCTGGTAGATCAGAATTGTATTTTCTTAATAGATTTAAAAGATATTCCAGTTTATCTAATGAATTTTTAAGAAAATATAATTCATGTGTCTTCTTAGCCTTCTTAATATGTGCTCTTAAGAATATAATTTCACTAAAAAGCATATTAATTAATTTTTTTTTCCTTGATTGAAAAAAATCATCAAATTGGTATTTTATAACTTTACTCATTTTTTGACACTAAAATTATTATTTTATCTTAATTAAATAGATAGAATAATGAAATTAATTTCTTTTAGGGTCCAATTATTGAGTAATTATTTTTTGTTTATTTCAAATTGAGGAATTACCAATATGTTATTCCTCAAGTAAATCCTTGAAGAAATCTTCATCAAAATGTTCTTCTCTCTCTTCTTTCATTTCTTTATACATATAATAAACACTAAAAAGTGCGCCCACTAATAAACCAAGAGGTATCCCAGTTAGACAAATATATCCTATATAAATAAGTAATGTCAGAAGATTTACTCCATTAATTAAAATCCACTCATATGATGCAATAATGAGAGAGGATAAAAATCCTCCACATATCCCTGTTATAACACCAAACTTTAAAATAGATTGTTCAATTTTTAGATTTTTCAATGTAAAATACACTCCTAACAGTGCTCCTAATAAAAATTGGTAGCTAGCAGGAACAAAATATCCCGTTGAGATTATACTAGGAAAGAAATTCTTAGTAAACATATAAAAAACAGAACTAATTAAGGCAAAGATAGTAATTCCTGTATAAAGATTCTTATCTTTGAGATAATAAGTCAAATATGAAATGAATGAAATAATAATCACTTAATATTATAGTTCTTTTCTAAGAATTGTAATGTGATCTGAAATAATAAAATAATAAAGAGTTAAGAAAGTTATGATTCTTTTTTATTAATTATCAGAACCAGGTAAATCCTTACCTTTTGTTATTACTTTTTTAACAACCTTCTTGGCTAATTCAGCTGGATCAACAAGACTTTTTAATCCTTCTCCAGCAGTCTGAGCAGCAGAACCTAACAAATCACCGGTAATACTTCCTCCACTTACGACTTCTTGTACGATTACACCTAAAGCAGGAGTTAAAACAACAGATATAATTGTGGTTATTGCCGCTACAGCTACCACTTTTGCTATCTTTTTTGCTATAGGCCCTGCACCCCTTCCTTTTTCTTTTTCCTCTTCACCAATTGCTTCTAAGGACCTTTTTAATCCTTTAATTAAAGTATTTAAAGCTTCTTCTTTCTTTTCCTTTTTTCCCTTGTGATAAATCCCATCCTTATAAGCCGTTTCTAAGAATTTTGTTAAAGATTTATATTTAGAGATTTTTTTGTACCCATTCCAATTTTCTTCTTTAAAATTTGTTAAGATAGTACTGCAAGCTTTTCCTTTATTTACATCAAACACATATATCTTCGGTTCTTTTTTATCACTTAAATAGATAGCTTCATATATTGAATCACCTATCTCTTTCTTTTGTCCTATAAGTAATCGAAAATTAATTTGATCTGTCTTACCTATTAATCCTTTCGAAAATTTAGCTAAAGCAACTTTTCCTTTTTTAGCCTTTTTTTCTTTTTCTGTGACAATATCAGACCTTTTTTCTTCGAAATAATCACTAAGAGCTTCAAATGCATCTTTAAAAACCTTTTTTGCTTTATTGACTTCTTTTCCCATAATTATTACTCCTATATTTTTTTAATCTTTGGTGAATTTTAGATGTAATTTGCACAACGTTACATATCAAAATTAGAATATATATGTTTATGTCTTTTTAAAGGACTATTCTATTATTTTTTTTATCCTTTTAGGTATTACATCTATGCTATCGCTATTATTAATGAACCTTTAATTATCAGTATTATTGATTCTAACATTGGATTCTTTATAAGCATGTTTATATTTTTTATAGTAATAGTAATCATACTTGAGTTAGATAAGGGAGGGATAAGGGTAAAAAGCATTAAATTCTTCTCAATTTTTTTGTGTTTTTTATTAAAAATTAAGATTATACTAAAAAATAGCTTTTTTAAGTTAAATTTCTATACTTAAATATAATTGAACCTTACATTATAAATAAGGAATTAATATTCTAACCATAACAAAAATTAATTGAGTTAAATGAGTGAAGAAATAACTGGTATTCTTGAATCTTTAAAATCAATAAAAGGAGTTCATGGAGCCGTTTTAATTGAAAAATTTGGACTAATTAAAGGTAGTGCCTTGCCGGGTTGGGTTGATCAAGAAGCAGTTGCAGCTATGGTCACCTTAATATTAAAAGCAAGCCAGAGAGCATCTAAAGAATTGGAACAAGGGCAATTCTTCAGCGCGATTATTGAATCTGCCAAGGGAAAAATACTTTTTGCCGAGATTAAGGGTAGTATTTTGTGCATTATTACTACAAGGGAAACAAAACTAGGTATAATTAATCTTAAATTAGATGCTGCCAGTTCTGCTCTTAAAGCTTTGATATAAATCTTTTTCTTTTTTTTTTTACCTACTGAGATATCGAATAAAAATATATGTTTAAAAAGATCTGTACCTTAATCTATAATCCCGATTTCCTTTAAAAGTTCAGTAATTATTCTTCTAGTTATTTTTGGGTCAGCTTGACCTTTAGTTTTTTGCATTACTTTTCCAATTAAAGCCTCAATTGCTTTTAAATTGATACCGCAATCTTTTACCATCTTTGAATTTTCATCAATTACTTGTCTACTTAACTTTTCAATGAGTTTTTCATCTGAAATTCTTTTTTTACCTTTTTTCTCAAGAATAGCTGATATTGAAAAGCCATTCATTATATCATCTAAGATACTTTTTCCTATTTTGGTGGTTATCTTTCCTTCTTTTATATGGTTTATTAAATCAACTACTTGTCTAGGGTGAAGCTTTGTATCTTGTATTGTTTTATTTTGTTCGTTCAACTTCCTTGATATGTCATTCATCACCCAATTACAAAATTGCTTGTATTCATTTGATCCAAATGAAGGATCAGAGTTAACACCATCTTCATAAAATTCAGCTATATTTTTATCTAAAACTAAATTATCTGAGTCAAATTCTGATAAATTATAATCTCTACGAAGCCTTAAGGATTTCTCGCTTGGTAATTCTGGTAATACACTCTTTACTTTTTGAATATAGTCATTATCAATTTCCATCGGAACTAAATCTTGTTCAGGAAAATAGCGATAATCTGCTTCAAATTCTTTGGTTCGTAGGGAAATCGTGATCCTTCTTTTATCATCCCAATGTCTTGTTTCTTGTCTTAATTTATTACCTCTTTTAATCACATTTTTTTGTCTTATAATCTCATGCCTTAAAGCTCTTTCTACTTCTTTAAAACTGTTGATATTTTTAATTTCACTACGTTCATAACCCTTTATTGAAATATTTGCATCGACTCTCACTGAACCTTCAAGTTCAAGATTTGAAATTCCTGTATATTGGATAATTGATTTTAAATGTTTTAAAAATTCACGAGCTTCTTCTGGAGAACTAATAACGGGTTCAGAAACTATTTCAATCAAACAAACACCTGAACGATTATAATCTACTAAAGTGTATGGTGAAGTCGCTATGCTTCCCTTATGCACTAACCGTGCAGGATCCTCTTCAAGATGAATCCGATTCAATACTATATCTTTTTTATGATTATTTAATTTTATAGTGATTTTTCCACCATCTGCAAAAGCCTTCCCCCCTGCTTTATTATACTGACTAATTTGGAACCCCTTCGAGAGATCAGGATAATGGTAGTTTTTTCTGAAGTACCAAAATTGAAGATTGATTTTACAATCTAAGGCTAAAGCTAACCTAGTTGCAAATTCAATAGATTTCTTATTAACTACTGGAAGCGAACCCGGCAAACCAATACAAATAGGGCATACATGGGTATTCGGTTTTGCCCCACGATAATCATTTTTACAGCTACAAAAAAGTTTTGTTTTGAGATTAGTCAATTGAATATGAACTTCTAATCCAATAATCACTTCATTATTTTGACTACTCAAATTAATTACCTCCTTTTATAACTGGTGCAATTTTCCGATAAATATTTAATTCTTGTTCAAGTTGATAACCAATATTAAGAATTCCTTTTTCATCGAAAAAATCCCCGATAATTTGAAATCCTATTGGTAAATTATTATTGTCAAAACCACATGGGAGAGATAGAGCAGGTATACCCACAAGGTTAACAGGACAGGTTAAAATATCAGCCATATACATTTGTAAAGGATCATCAATTAACTCCCCTACTTTATATGCTGTTGTGGGCATTGTTGGGCAAACAATAGAGTCGCATTTTTTAAATGCATCATCAAAATCATGTTTTATTAAAGATCTCACTTTTAGAGCTTTAATATAGAACATATCATAATATCCTGCTGATAACGCATAAGTGCCTAAAAAAATTCTCCGCTTTACTTCTGGTCCAAATCCTTCACCTCTCGTCCTAGCAAAAACATCAAAAACATCACCGGAAAGATCATCGTTCATTATTCCATACCTTAGCCCATCATATCTCGCTAAATTAGAACTTGCTTCGCTCATACAGAGTAAATAATACGTAGCAACTGTATATTCAAGATGTGGAATTGTCACATCAACTGTCGTTGCTCCTAAACTTTCTAATTTTTTAATAGCTTTTTTTACAGAGCTTTTAACTTCATTGTCAATCTTCTCACTAAAGAATTCTTTTGGAATTCCAATTATTTTTTTTTCAATAGGTTTTTTGATTTCTTCTGTATATTTATCTATTTTAATATCTACTGAAGTAGAATCAAGAGGATCTTTACCTGAAATTATTTCAAGCATTAACGCTGAATCATAAACACACTTTGTAATAGGACCAATTTGATCAAATGAATTTGCAAATGCAACTAATCCATAGCGCGAAACTCTGCCATAAGTAGGTTTTAATCCTACAACTCCACAAAAAGATGCTGGACATCTAATGCTCCCTCCTGTATCGCTTCCTAGTGCAAAAATGGCTTGTCCTGATGCAATAGACGCAGCAGATCCTCCACTTGATCCTCCAGGCACTCTAGTTAAATCCCAAGGATTATACGTAGGACCATAGAAACTCGTTTCAGTAGAACCGCCCATAGCAAATTCATCCATATTTGTATTTCCAATATGAATGGCACTCTCTTGTTCTACTAGGCGTTCAATGACGAAAGCATTATAAGGTGGATGATATCCCTTCAGTATCTTTGAACCACATGTAGTTGGAAATTCTTTTATGCAGATTAAATCTTTATTTGCTAAAGGTAAACCATAAAGCTTTCCAAGCTGTTTACCCTTTTTTATTATAAGATCATTTTTTTTAGCTTTTTTAAGTGCTTTATCTTTTGACTGACTAATAAATGAATGAATAAAATTATCAGTTGCTCCAATTCTGTCAAATGAAGTTTGAATTACATCTTGTATTGTAATTTCTTTGTTTTTTATTTTTTCAATTAGTTCATATCCCATATAATTATAGAGTTCCATTTATGACAGCCATATTTTTGAAAGAATTAGAATAAGTATCCTTAAAATAATTCAATGATAATAATTGTGCATTTCTAAAAAATTTGATTGGTTGTTTATTGAGATCGTTTGATTTTATTGTGGATTAAAATGATAAATAAGATATAGTTAATAATAAAAGCAAAAGAGTCACAATCAGTTTAGTTTATTACG
>SDBS01004809.1_pt1 | contig 13234 bp, 14 predicted proteins | sample 2277091 | NCBI WGS metagenome assembly SDBS01 (sample SAMN10404972, study PRJNA504765) | marine sediment metagenome | isolation source: marine sediment core GS10_PC15, 163 cmbsf | place: Arctic Ocean: Southern Knipovich Ridge | collected 2010 | reverse complement strand
TTCTTGATCTGAAATATTAAAATAAGATAAATTAAAACCATTATAAATTTTATAAATATTTTTATAACCCCTCTCCAAAAAGTGGTTTTTCCAATAATCAGAAACTGCCAAAATTGCATCTGCTTTCTTTAAATTACGATAGAAATATTTTTTGAGAAAGAAAAAAACAGGACGAGAAATTATAGGAAAAGTACAGAAATCAACATGATGGACCACCACTAAATTTTTACCTACGGTTTTATCTGAGGGTAAAGTAATTGTCGAATAAAAATCTCTTATCCATAGATCCTTTTCTCCCTTTAGTTTCGATAAATAAAAAAAAGATTCAGGAATTTTTAAATATCTTATATTTTTAAAGACCTTTACTTCAGATAATATTAAATCTACTTTAAAGTCTTTAGACAAAGCACTTCTGGCTATTTCGTTATAAACAATTCCTCCGTACTTCTTTTGACTAATTTCAATCCAGCCAATGGTCATATTTTTATTCCTTCTCTTCTTAGGGTTTCTTTAATTAATTTTATATCTTTTTTAATTTCTGGATTTAAGAGCACCTTGATTTTATTCATAATAAAATTTTTAAAATTTGATAATTGTACATAAATTTTAGGAGGGAAAAACGAAACCAATAAAAATTTCTGGCTGCGCGAATTACCTGAATATTTTTTAATAATTTTAGCATGACCTCTAATATGTCTCTTAGTAAAAGTAGAAAGGTGGGTTTGGTTATGAGTTCTAATTATGGTTAGAACTTCAGGGACAAAATCAAATTGATATTTTTTTGCCATCCTTAGGTAAAAATCGAAGTCTTCATTACTTAAAAGGCTTTCATTATACACCCCAACCCTTTTGAAAACTTCTTTTTTAATTAAAAGGTTAGTAAAAACCTGTTTTTTTAGTATCGTATCAAAAATATAACCTCTTTTCTTTAAATTAATTATTCTAAGGGTTTTTCCTTTATCATCAATCCACCAAGACCAACCATATACTCCACCAAGATTTTCTAAATCACTTCGCTTGATTTTTTTAATAAGTTTTTCTAATGCCCAAGGAATAATTAAATCATCGTCGTTTAAAATAAAAACATAATCTCCCATAGCTTTCTTTACACCCGTATTACAACTTGCTGCTACCCCTCTATTTTTCTCGTGTTTAAGGTAAACGATTCGTTGATCTTTAAATCCTTTTACTATTTTTTCTGTATTTTTTAGAGAACCGTCATCCACGATAATCAATTCAAAATTTTGATAGGTTTGCTTTAAAACGCTCGAAACACCTTCTTTTAATAAGTTTGCTCGATTATAAGTTGGGATGATGACGCTTATTTGAGACATATTTATTTCTTGTCCTTTAAAACTTTGTAGATATCCGCGGTCAAGCCAGTGGTATTCTGCCTTTCGGGTTAATAAATTTTATAGTTTTACTTAATAATTATTTTCTATTATAAGTGTTTATAATAACACTTATTAAAGAATTTATCTTATTCACATTATTTTCTATGCAGTCAAATATTACATTAATTCCAATTTCTAAATCAGTTTTTGGCATAAATCAAAGTGATTATAATTTTTTATTATTAACCAGAAGTATAATAAGGGTGCGAAATCTTCTTTTTCTTTCTGAAAAAATAATTCTTTATAAATATAAATAGATTAAATAGTGAGGGTGGTGTGCATTTTTTAAGGAAATATTTAAATTTAATCATGGTGATCCTTTTTTGAATAGCTGGGTAATCATTTACAAATGATGACAATATTCTTATCTCCTCGTAAAAAGCAATATCGGAGATTTTTTTCGTATAGTTATCAGAATGTAAACGATAAATAGCTATTCTTTTTTTAACCGCTTTCACTATATATTTTTCCGCTATTAATATAAATAAATAATAATCAGGTGCAAATTTCAAATAAGATGAAAAGCCCCCAACTTCTTCATAGGCTTTTTTGTTCACAATTGCTGTTAAAAATGGAATAAAATCACCTTTAAATAATAAATCTTTGAAAATATGTCCTTCAAATAACTTCCTGTCATAACTTTGGTAAATAAAATATTTTTTATTTTTTCCATTCATTTCAAGGACATATGTTTTACCATAAACTAACCCAATATTATCATCTTTAAAACGGTTAATTATTTTTATTTGTTCGAATAATTTATCAGGAAGCCATATATCATCAACATCTAAAAAAGCAATCCATTTACCGGTTGTTTTTTCAATTGCATTTTTTCGGGCTTCACCAAGATCGGTATGAATAGGGGCATAATAATATTTAAATCGGGAATCTGTATAACTTCTAAAAATCAAAGCACTTTTATCGATTGACTGATTATCCCAAAAAATTAATTCCCAGTTTTTATATGTTTGTTTCACAATACTTTCAAGAGCTTCTTTTAAATATTGTTCCCCATTATAGCAGTTCATTATAATTGAAACTTTTAACATTACCTAAATATCCTCTGTTTTAGCGTTTTTTATAAGTCTTTCTATCCCCGATTATAATAAATGATCCATCGTATTGATATAATGTTTCAATCCCTCTTGAAGACTTAAGGGTTTCCAGTCAAGTATATCAATTGCTTTTTGGATGCTACCGTATGAAACATTAGGTTCGCCTGGACGCATTTTCAGTGCTCCAAACCTCAAAAGTTCAGGATTTGAGTCAAGAATACGGACTATCATTAATAATAAATCTTTAAGTCGTGTTGCCTTTCCACTACAAAGATTAAAAATATCAAATATAGAATTTCTGGAAAAATCGCTCAATAAAGTTCCATAGCCTCTCACTAAATCTTCTACATGAATAAAATCTCTTTTTTGCAAGCAGGGAGATAATTCAACACGCTGATTCTTTTTAAATTGATTGATTAAATAAGGTAATAACTTTTTAGGTAAATTTAATGGTCCAAATGGAATGTAAACTCTAGCAACTCTTGTTGTTAAACCATAATAATCAGATAACTGTTTCGCTGCTAATGTTTCCATTAATTTTGATAAACCATAAGGCGTGGTTGGAAAACAGCTATCAGTTTCTTTGTTTGCAACATCACTATCGGAATATTCTGCATTTGTACCTGTTATGATTATACCCTCACAGTCATTCTGTTTCAATGCAGGATAAATAGTATATAATGGATAAACATTAATATTCATTCCCTTTTTCAAATCATAATTAAATGAACCATAATTTTCTGCATAACCAGCATGATTTATCCAAATATTAGGTTTTGTCGCATCTATAAAAGCTCTAATCCTGTTTGAATCGGTAAGATTTAATTTTTCAAATGTTATTCCCTCTTTTTTTAAAATATTTAACCTTGCTGATTGTATTCCATTATAATCAAAAATATTTTTTGTCAATGTTCCAATTACTTCAAAGTTTTCATTTTTATTAAAATATTTTGCTAAATGAAATCCTATAAAGCTGCTGATTCCTGTAATTAATATTTTTTTCACATTTTACCCCAATTATAGTTTATTTTGTCCAATTCTAAACGAATTATTTCTTTAGGATCATGTTCTATATCTGCCAAATTTAATAATAAATTTAAATCTTTTCCTAAGCCTTTAAATCCAAACCAAAGATTAGGAGAAATTGTTAAACGTTTATAATTATTAATTGATAATTGGATTTCAAAAAAACTACCTTTAGACTTGCTGCTTTCTCGGTCATCGTAAATAACAAATTTTATTTCCCCTATCGGTACAATTAAATTTAAGGTCATTTTTGTATGTTTTTTCCATGCTTTTACAGCATTATATTCAACAGTTGAAAAATAAGCTTCCCCAAAATTCTTAAAAACTAAATCACTTTTTTTCATACAATGAAAAATGTTACCTTTAGGCTGATAAATTTTCTTCAAGGAAGTTAATTTTATGCCATCAATGTTTATTGTGTCCATATTATACCTTTTGATTTTGCTATTTGTTCATATTCATCAATTTGAGATAAGGTCAAATCCAGCATATTTTTATTATTATAGTAATTATAATACCAGCTACCTGTGAATCTAATTAATTGTACAAAATCCAGAGTTGAAATCCATTTAAGAAAAAAGAGAGCTTTATCACAATTTAATTTTAACAATTTTGCTTCGTAAAATTTGTTTTGATTAGAACTACTGCATTCTTTGAAACTATTTTCTAAATTCCAAAATTTCCCTAAATTAAAAATTAAATCTTTAACTGAGCGATTACATGTAGTTTCAGGACCAAAATTAAAATTTTCTCCATTTAACTCATCACTTTCGAAAAGTTTCCAACCTATTGTTAAATAACCACTTAACGGTTCTAATACATGCTGCCAAGGTCTTGTAGAGTTAGGGTTTCTAATTTCTACAGATTCATCATTACTCCAAGCTCGCATACAATCAGGAACTATTCTATCTTGAGCCCAGTCTCCTCCTCCAATAACATTTCCAGCCCTTGCAGAAGCAACCCTGATATTGTCACTATATTTAAAAAAAGAATGATAATATGATTTAATAACCAATTCTGCAGCACCTTTTGAACCACTATAAATATCTTTTCCACCTAATCTGTCATTTTCTCTATAACCCCATATCCACTCTACATTATCATAACATTTGTCGCTTGTTATAATTATTCCTATACATCTGTTTTTGCATAACCTTAATGCTTCTAAAATATTAATAGTGCCCATAATATTTGTTGATAGAGTCTCTATCGGATCTGAGTAGGATTTTGATACGATAGCCTGAGCGGCAAGATGAAATATAAAATCGGGTTTGACATCATTAACTATTTGTAAAACAGAATTTAGGTCTCTATCATCATTTTCGAAATGAATTATTTTCTTATTTAAATCAAGTTCTTCAAACATTGATGGTTTTGTGGGTATATCCTTTGACAAGCCGTACACTTTTGCGCCTAATTTAAGTAGCCAAACAGTTAACCAACTTCCCTTAAATCCTGTGTTTCCAGTAATTAATACTTTTTTCCCTTTATAACTTCCATTAAACATCTAATTATTCCTCCAATACATCCAGGGAGCCCTATTGTTTTTTACCAGATTATCAAGATAATTTTTCTCTCTGATATTATCCATACATTGCCAAAATCCATCATGTTTAAAAGATTTTAATTGTCTATCTTTAGCAAGTTTTTGGAGAGGACCAAATTCAAAATCACATTCTTCATCTTCTGTTAAATATTCCATTATTTCCTTATTAAATACAAAAAATCCACCGTTAATATACCCGGCATTCATTTGTGGTTTTTCTCTAAATTCCATAACCGTATTATTTTCCAAATGCATCTCACCAAATCTTGAGGGAGGATGAACGGCAGTTACAGTGCCAATACACTTATGTTTATTATGAAAATCTACTAGCTCTTTAATATTTACATTGCTAACACCATCTCCGTAGGTTAAATGAAAACTATCTGACTTAACGTATTTTTCAATTCTTTTTATCCTGCCACCTTTCAGAGTATCTAAACCTGTATCGACGAAAATTATCTCCCAATCTTTATCATCTGAATAATTAAAAAAATTTGGTATATGAGTTGGATCCATTTTCATTGAAAAATCAGAACCAGTAAGTCTATAGTTATAAAAATACTCTTTAATCTGATTACCTTTGTAACCTAAAGATAGTATAAACCGTTTAAATCCATAGTAACTATAAATTTTCATAATATGCCACAAAATAGGCATACCTCCAATTTCAACTAAAGGTTTTGGTTTTTTAACTGTTTCCTCACTTAAACGGGTACCTTTACCACCACACAGTATTACAACATCCATATTACTCATGCAATAACCTCCTGGTTAATTTATTTTCTCTACATCACTGCAACCGTAAAAATTTTCGCACACTTTCCCTTGTTACAGGTTCAAAATACTTAGCTCTAATTTCTTCTCCAATTTTTTTCATAATATCTCTCTCTTTGTTTGAAATATTAAGAAAATGACTTATTACATCGGATAACTCTTCGGGAGTATAACATATCCTCCATATATCTTTATTTACATTTTCTGGAATAGGATTTTGAGTAAGACCGGATTGACTCCCAATAATAATTACTGGTATTCCTATAGCCAATGTTTCCAAACAAGTGCTTGAATCATTGCCTATCATTATTTTTGCATTAGCAACGCAATCTTTAAAATTACCTTCAATAAATTCAAAATTATTTAATTCTAAACTATTAAAAAATCCTCGCAACTTACCAATCTTTAAGAAAAGATGTGGCTTAATTTGCAATTTAATATTATCCAAATTAATTAATTTTATAGTATCAAGAATTAGCTGAATAATTTCAATACTTTCTTTAAGTGACATTGGTAAAGCAACTAATATAATATTATTTATATTATTTCTTTCTATCCTTTTAGATTCCCAAATGCCTTTAAAACGAAATGCCGGAGCGGTAATTACCTCTAATTTGCTATAGAATCTTTTTATCTGTTTTTTCAAACCATTACCAACAACTGCTATTGCATCCGGTATGATACCATTTTCAGTTTCGTATTTGGTAGGTTGTATATAAAAGTTAAAATCCGTAGAAGTAATATATCCCTGATATCCAATACTGTAGGTTTCCGGATAAAAATCTTTTATACCCTTATTAAAACCGCGGTCGATAGGCTGATTTTCAAACCAATCAATAACTAATCTCAGCTTTATTCTGTTCTCTTTCAGCCGTTTAAAAAACCGATAATTTAGAATAGAGAAAGCACTTGTAAAGATATGACATCTAAAATCTGACTGAAGTACCGATCCGATATTAAAGTCCTTAAATTTAAATTTATTGAAATTAATTTTTCTGATTCTGAAAGGACTAACTAACGCGAAAAAATAATCGTTTAATTTTAGATAATCTTCTTTAAATAAAAAATTATCACTTGATTTTTCAGCAATTCTTATAATCTTTTTAAAACCGGTCTTTACTAATATTAAAGGCACAAAATATATTCTTTTTTTCTCATCATCAGTCAGATACTCCAGTAATCCATTATAGTATCTATCGCTATATTTACCGTTTTTAAACATACTGGAAAGAAAAAATGTATCAATTAATGTAATCTGATGATCTATTGGAATACTTTCTTTTCTTCTTTTATCTCTTGACATCCACATTAAAATAAAACGATAAATATTTACCAGAAAATTATAAAATGGTCTCATTTTATTTTTTATTTTTTTTCTAAGAGATTGATTTGATATTACTTTAATACTTATTTTGTTTCTTTTTAAATAATCAATTAGCACTTTTTTAAGTTCACTATTAGGAACAATTACTTTTTCAATCGCGCTATTCTCCTTCAGTAACTGCTTTATTAATACCAAATAACAAATATTAAGATATATATTGCTCCAATAGGGATTTCTACTTGTAGTGCTATTTACAAGCCAGTATATACTTTTATCAGTAGAATTCAGCAATTCTTCAGTTAAAGCATTGAAATCTCTTTTGATATTATTACTAATATTGTTTAATATTTTTATATTTTTTAATGACAAATTAGATATATCTAATATTTCCATAGGGTTATTGTTAATCTCTATTTTCTATATATTTAAATCTAAGCTTATCTTTTTCCATTAAATGTCTGGACTCCTCCAAATCTCCAAGCGTATCAACACTGATCTTAGTTGGTGTGGATGTAAGCCTTTATATTAGCCCAATCTCATTCCAATCCGCTTCGTTCCCCTGTCACCAAAATATTTTGTTTCCCTTTCATATTTATCCTCCATTTTCACTTCCAAAATATAAGTCGTTAAAGCTTTCTATAATCTTGACGCACTTATTAACAAAATATGATTTCCAGTTTTTAAATTCCGTATATTTTATCATAAAAAAAGAAGTCAAGATTGAACCGCATGGCTATCTCATAATCATATCGGCTATCGCCGATAAAAACTGCCGGATATTCTATGCCCAGCATAGAAAAAAGTGTATACAACTTTAAAATACGATAAAATTCTTTTCATACATATCCAAAAAGAGCTTTTACCCTTATAAATAATTTTACAAGAATATCCATTTTTATTACAATAGTCCTCAATAACGGTTTTTAAACCAATAGAATCTACAATTATTTTTTTATAAATAAAATCATTTTTTATTTTTTCTTTAAAAAAAACTAATTTGCATAAATTATAAAATAAATCACTTACTAATGTATTACGACTTACAAAATCTATCATCCACCAATCAATATTATTTTCTTTGTTTTTACCAATCTTAGATAAAAAATCAATATAATCATTTCTGATTTTTTCAGCTATTTTATTAATTAATCTAGCTTCGGATGAATTAAGTTTTCTAAAATCAAGTATTAAATTCATATATCTCTCTTAGATTCTTCGGAATATTCTTTTTATTTTATAATAAATGGTTAAGCAGATTGCACGTAAAAAAATAATTATTTACATTATTAATATATTCAACTACGGCTTCTTGTACGGTATAAATTTTATATATCCATAGTTACCAAAACTGTAATATTGCTTTGTTATGCTTCTGTACTCAATTGAGCCATTGCTCCCCCATCAACAATTAATGATTGACCTGTTATAAAAGATGATTCATTATTATCTGCTAAAAAATATATTGCTTTTGCTATCTCTTCTGGTTCTCCAATTCTCCCTAAAGGATGTTTTCTCTCAAATTCTTTTAATATATTATCAAGATTTTTTCCTTTTTTTATGTTTCTCTTTAACCCTTCTCTCAACATTCTCGTATTGACTGCCCCAGGCAAAACAGCATTTACTCTAATATTATATTTTGCCAATTCAAGAGAAATCGCTCTAGTAAAAGCTAAAACAGCTCCTTTAGTGCTGTATAGGAAGAAATATTTTTAGATTTGGCAAAAGCATGCACTGAACTAACATTTACAATTGAACCTTTTGCAATAATCAATGAATCAATCAAATTTTTAATAAAAGTAACTCTCTGATCAAACGAATTTGAAGAAATAGTTTTATCCAGGGCCTGAAGTTGAGCAAGACGGAAAAAGACATTCGTTTTAAGTGTATTTTTTTCTGAAAGCAAAGAAACCCACCACGTGCTAACTTCTTCTTTTGGAAATAAAAACCACTCTTTGATAGATTTACCAACCACGACAAAGTCTCCTAAGTCAGCAGACCACTTGGAAACTTTTTTCCTCAAAACATTAACTTCTTTATCTATTATCTCTGCAGATTCTATCAATTTTATTTCAATATTAGCACCAAATAAATTTCTAATTGCACTTTCTATCTCATAAATTAACCGCCAATTAGAACTTAATGGAAATAGATAAGCACTTTTAAGATGTAATACTGACAATTCTTTATGAAAAAAATTTACATTGACATTTTCATCAAAGATTACCAAAACGCTCGAAAAATTTCTCATTTTAGCAAAGTTACCTTTCAACAGATTTTGCCGATGAGAGCATTCTTTTTAAATCCTTTTTTCAAGTTCTGCTTCAGATGTCCATCCCATTCTTTTTATTTGCAGGATACCAGCATATATACCACATGTACCACCGGGTGTTGAGTCACTGAATTTAACAGGATATTCATCAGGAGTATGGCTATACGTCGAATATCGGAAGCGAATAAATTTTTGTGTAAGATATTTTATATCTATTTGGTTGTCAAATATGAGTAATATTTTTATCGATCATTATAAGGATTTACTAATGGTAGTTTCCATACAACCTTTTGTTTTTCTACACCATCCTTTCGAAGATGAAACATTCCCATACAAACTTCTTTGAAAGGGCTAACAACCGTCTTAGAAATCTTATGCATATATCCATAAGATTCTAAATATGAAAACCCAGGTTTTAGTTTATTGATGCAATCCATAGCATCGTAAATATTTAGCACAATATATGGAACAATTGAATGACCATCCCATTCCTTTTGAAAAACAATCTTTTGATAAGATTCTTGCATATTTTCTATACTTTCTCCCTCTGTCAGACGTAAGTCAAATAAACAGTGTTTTTTCGCCACGCGCCAGCATTCACTGAGTATTTCTCTCCAATTTAGATTCATATGGACTACACCACTGCAAAATACAAAATCAAAAGAATTATCATCAAACAATAAATTGTTTCCCTTGCACACAAAAAACTTAACATCAGGATGTTGGTTTCTCGCTTTCCTAATCATCTCTTTGGAGATATCAACTCCAGTATAAAAAATATCGCGTGCGTATGATTTAAAAATATTATAGAAACCTCCTGCGCCACATCCAACATCTAAAATAGCCATCCTAGGTTCTAAAATCTTCCGAAGAAAATACTTCTCAGAGTTATATACATTTCTCAAACAGTTCCGATTCTGAGAATAGAAATCAACTGCATTTTTATTCGACCAAGCTAAAGTATAATCATGTTTCATTTTAGATCTCCATCACATTGTTCTTGGATGATTTTCTTTAATGCATCAACAAACATACGCATCTGATCTTGTCTTCCTATAGTTACGCGGATGCATTGAGACAGTGGAAATTCCTCATATCCAGCCCGAACTAATATCTTCCTTTCTCGTAGTTGATCTCTTATATTAATCGCTCGTTCCGGCGTCTCCATATCAATCAGAACAAAATTGGCATAAGTGGGATAGTATTTTAAATGTAAATCTGTAAGCCTACTCAACAAATATTCTTTCCCCTCGAAAAAGAGATTTATGTTTTTCTTTAAAACATGCTCATCTTCTAAAAGTAAGCATCCCAAAATAATTGAAAAAGAGTTTACCTCGTAAAGTGGACGGACCTTTTTCATGCAACCTATTATATACGGATTACTTACCGCAAAACCTAATCGGGCGCTTGCTAATCCACATGTTTTTGTAAAAGACCGTATAATAACCAGATTATCAAACTTTCCTAAATGCGAGATCGTGGTTCTTGGATAAAACATATAATATGCTTCATCCATTAAAACTAAGACTTCCTTTTCAGAAGCATATCTCAGTATCTCAAGAATCCCATTTTCTCCTATAATTGTCCCTGTAGGGCTATTTGGATTTGCTATACAAATAAGTTTAGTATTATCCGTGATTGCCGAGATTATCTTTCGATAATCCAAATTTAAATTATCGTCAACTCCAATCTTTTTCAAGTTTGCGCCAAACATTTGAGCATAGACATAATACATAGCATAAGTCGGATGAAGAATAATGACTTCATCATCTTGCTCAATAAATAATTCAAATACTGATTTTATGGCTGCGTCAGAGCCTGCTGATATGTAGATTTTGTCTTTTGATACGCCGATCCATTTCGCAATTTTCTCATACAATATATAAGTCTCTGGATATGATGTAATCATATCAGATGTAATTTCTGCACAAATTTTTTTGATAAATTCTTCATTGAATCCAATAATATTTTCATTCTTATCCAAACGTAAAAAGCCCCTTCGACTTTGTTTAGGATTATCAATTCGAACTAAACCCTTTAAATTCTCTTTCGGTGACAACATAAATTTCTCCCATTAGAAAAGATATCTCTATAAAGTATTCTACCGGAAACATAATGATAAAAATCTCTATAACTGTTCATCCACTTCCAACAAGACTTTTAACTTTTGACCTTGATGGATAGCAACTGCTTTACACGTCTGGTTAGATAACGTAGAGTTCCGCATCTTACACCTTCTTATCTGTTAGAAATCTTAGTTAGACTGTTTTTCATGGAATCTTTGCCATAACTTAAAATGTTTCCTCCCCATTTTTGTCCCATCAACATCACAAACTTTGCATGGAGAAAAATTCCGGTTCCTGTTGGCGAGTCTTTTTCTTACTTGAGATATTACTTTCCCATTCCAAATATCTAATAAGGATTCATTATTCAGGTTACCAGCAATTAAAGCCCGCTTCCAATCATGTGGACATAAAAGTACTGATCCATCATAGTCAACCACGCACTGGTAAAAGGGATAATAGCAATACTGCTTCAATGGTCTGTCTAAAGGTACAATACCTATATCTTCTAAATTAAGCAATCCCGCTCGATTCGACATAGTTATACCGTAATGCTCTTCTTTTGGTAAATAACGAACTCGTAAAATGAATTGGTTATCATTAAGCGCCGCTTCATGCTTCATCGCGAGAAAGCGTTCGTGCTGGTGAGGACCATCATAGAGGCTAATCAGGATGGTGTTCAAGCCCGCCTCAAATAAGCTAATAAGCTTATTTGATGTCAATAAATCACCATTAGTAACTATTTCAACTCGTGCTTGGGGGCAATACCGCTTCGATAAAAAGATGAGTTGATCAACTTGTTTATGTAAAAGAGGCTCGCTGAATGCAGAATACAATATTACGCCGGTGTAGCCGATGTCGGATAAATCAGACATCACCTTTTCGTATAAATCTAATGGAATGTATTCAGCTTTGTTAGGATAATCCGGATTTGCTCGTGGGCAGAATGGACAGGTTCTATTGCATAAACCACAGATATTGAACTCTACTAACGAAAAGAGTGGTGCACTTTCTTCATTATGATGTATACCAGCAAGATGTTTTACAATTATTTTACCCTTACGGGCAATATTGGGATCTTCCTTCATTGATTCTTTCCTTTCAATTCATTTATAAGATTTTTAATAGAATTTTTATGTACTTTCTGCCAATATAACGGGCTGCTGTTTGCATTATGAGATGAAAGCAGACAATTCTCGAAACGTCTCAAAGGACTGTCTTGAGGCAGTGGCTCCACCTCAAATACATCCAATGCCGCTCCTGCGATTATTTTGTTTTCTAACGCCTTTATCAAATCGGGTTCATTAACTATATTCCCTCGTGCCGTATTGATCAGAATCGCTGTATTTTTCATAAATTGAAGCTGAGGTTTGGAGATCAGATGATAGCTCGTTTCATTCAAAGTACAATTTAAGCTAACATAATCTGATTCTCCTAGCAATGCCTCTTTATCGACCATTGTGATGTTTAGCGACTTTGTGATCTCTTCAGGAATTTCCTTAATATCGTTGCCATAAATCTGCATACCAAACGCATTGGCTTTGCGGGCAACTAACCTCCCAACGTTTCCGATTCCAATAATACCAATAGTTTGTTCAGACAGCGAATAGCATCGTATCTTTTCCCAACCGCCTGATTTCATCATCTGATCAGACCGGGAAATGTTCCTTGCAAATGAAAGAACAAATCCCATCACAGTGTCCGAAACAGGTTCGGAAAAGGCATTCGGTGTGTTATAAACGGGAATTCCAAGATGTTTGGCAGCCTCTTGATCAATCGAATC
>SDBS01004808.1_pt1 | contig 13237 bp, 7 predicted proteins | sample 2277091 | NCBI WGS metagenome assembly SDBS01 (sample SAMN10404972, study PRJNA504765) | marine sediment metagenome | isolation source: marine sediment core GS10_PC15, 163 cmbsf | place: Arctic Ocean: Southern Knipovich Ridge | collected 2010 | reverse complement strand
GGTCGCTCTGACTAAGATTGATTTGGTTGCAGAAAACGGCTTTGGCGGTGGCGATTGGCTGGAACTGGTTGAAGCCGATATCCGCCAGGTTTTGAAAAACACAGTCCTCGAAGATGCCCCTATCGTACAGGTCTCAGGTAAAACGGGTGTGGGTATCCCCGATCTGCAGGCTGCCTTGAGCGCTTGCCTGGCTGATCGCCCTCCCCGCCCAGATCTGAACCGGCCGCGTCTGCCGGTCGACCGTGTGTTCACAATCGCCGGATTTGGCAGCGTGGTAACCGGCACCCTGGCAGACGGCATCCTGAACGTTGGGGACGAAGTCGAAATTCTGCCCAGGGGTTTGACCGGCAGGATACGCGGTTTGCAAACCCACAAACAAAAAGAGCAAATCGCGGTTCCCGGGAGCCGGACAGCGGTCAATATCTCTGGCGTTTCGGTTGACAAAATCGAGCGCGGTGATGTGGTAGCACACCCGCGAGATTACCGCCCCACCCGTAGATTCGACGCCAGCTTACGCCTGCTGAGGGACACAAGCAGTTCCCTGAAACACAATACCGAAGTGAAACTCTATCTGGGCGCTGCTGAGGTGATGGCGCGTTTGAGATTATTGGGGGTCGAGGAGCTCAAACCGGGTCATGAAGGCTGGATTCAATTGGAGCCGGTACGACCTGTCACGGCTGTGCGGGGAGACCGCTTCATTCTACGGCGCCCTTCCCCCGGAGAGACAATCGGCGGCGGTAGTGTGATCGACCCGCATCCCACAGGGCGCCACAAGCGATTCTCCGAAGATGTCTTGACGAACCTGAAAGCGCTCGCCCAGGGCACACCCGCCGAGATCGTGCTGAGTGCGGTCCGGTCACTGGGAGCAGGGACCCCAGCGCAGGTAACTGAACGGACGAACTTAGACCTGGATCTTGTGATAGCGGCATCCCAGGAATTGGTCTCAGGGAGCGCAGTGCTGGTTTTGGAAGGTAAAACCCCATCGTCGATCGCTCAGAGTGAAGGGGGGCAAAACGACCAGGGAGATCGTGCGCTGATCGGCCGGGATACGCTGTTGGTTAGCAACGAACTATGGGGAAAGATCGCCTCCAAAGGGATTCGGGAAGTGGAAAGCTACCACCAGAACTACCCCCTGCGGAGGGGAATATCGCGTGAAGAACTGAAAAGCCGGATGTCTCGTGTTACACAGGCATCGCCCCAGTTGTTCAACCATGCCATGCATAAACTGATCGCGGATGGCGAACTGGAGGAATCGGGACCCTATGTGTGCCGGGCGGGTCACGAAATCAGATTCAACTCAGGACAAGAAAAGGACGTTAATCGACTCTTGAGGCGTTTTGAAGAAAACCCATACGCGCCGCCTTCGGTCAAGGAATGCCAGGAAGATGGGGGGGAGGAAGTCGTGAATGCATTAATTGAACTCGACCGGCTGGCAGCAGTCTCCCCGGAGGTGGTGTTCCGAAGGGAGGATTATGACAGTATGATCGTTGAGGTGCGCCAATTAATGGCTGGCGGGGGGACACTGACGGTCGCCCAGGTGCGGGATCACTTCGGCACCAGCCGCAAGTATGCCCTGGCGCTTATGGAGTACCTGGATGCGATCGGTGTGACAGTGCGAGAGGGGGATGCACGCAGGTTGAAAAAATCATAAAAAAAGGCGGGGGTGACCCGCCTTTTTTATTTCTCTATGGTAAGTAAAACTCTAAACCATGAATATTGGGACTACCTTGTAATCATGGGTATATAGGATTTCCACCACCAAGCAGCCGCTACCGGATCAAAGACTTCGGACGAGCCGTTTATATCCACGGCTTCCAACCAGTAATAGTATGTTTTGCCTGGAAGAACTTCGTCGTCCAAATATTCATATTCAGCGACACCCCCGTTAGGGATTTTGACAGGAATATAGCCCAGGAGCTCCCTCGTGCCATTTTCGGCCAGGCTGCGGTAAAGATTGAAACCGAGCGTGTCTGTTTGCATGATAGTTTGCCATTCCACCAATACAGCTATATTAATATTTTGAGGACTTGCTGTATAGTTAGTTAATGTGACCGCGGTTTTACCATACCAATTACCAAAGTCCTGATACTCTGTATTGGCACCCTCCGTTATAGCTATTGGTGGACTGCATCCACCATATGGTGTAGATAAGGGCCATGTCTGCTTCCACTTCGGATCGCCGTTTGGTCCATCAGGATCTTCACACACCTGATACGTCGTTCCTATTGTTAGTTCAGTAAACACATACCGACCATTTAGATCCGTTAAATCAGTCTGAACTGGAGAATCCATTGTCCATCCTGTGCAGTCTGCCGGGGGTATGGGTGGAGTTGTATCTGTGCATTGGTTGAGGTAGATTGTCCAATTTTCCATAACTGGCTCGGCTTCAACCGGCGTCCAACCTCCGATACCATCAGGTCGACTTACTGGTCCATAAGTGTTACCATTTATGTCGAACCACTTTATCCCAGAAATATCTGTCTGGAGAACTCCGGAAGGATCCATTGGCAATCTACCCCTACCAGCATTGGGGACAATATCACCGGTTCCAGGGTGGGGGTCCATATATGTACGCAAACTGGCACCAGTATAGCTTGCTACTCCAGGAATTCCAGGTCCACAATCTTCATCTCCTGCAAGATACAAACCGAAATAGAATTCAGCCACCGGACCCGAGGCTATATATGTAACCTCATGGTGAGCTATTAAATCACCAGATCCACCGGTGTAGATTGCAGGGCTAATGGTTACACTACCCACTTGTACACCATAAGTATACAAATCACCATCACCACCTGTTAAAGGACCATTTAACTCCGGTTCAAGTCCTGTCCCTGTTCCGTTCCAAGGAGGTTGTCTGGATGTATTGTATTGTGCTAAATGATCGAATCCACAAGCTGTGTCTGATCCTTGTCGATAATCATATGAAAGCACAAAACCATACGTTACAGTAGTAGGTGTAAGTCCATCCCAACCAACCCAGTGAGGTACAACTTCTGTTTCTGCGTAATTACCATCACCAGCATTCATTCCATTATGTGTCCAAGCATCGGTAACGTCTTCCCAATGCTCATACCACGAATTGTTATCGGCCAACACGGTCGTAAAAGGTATTAGCAGAAAAATAATTAATACAACGATTGTCAGTGATTTTTGTTTGTATTTGAAAACGAGATTCTTCATGATAACTCCTCCTATAATCGTTTAATCTCTTATAAAATCCAAGCAATTTGACCACTTTTCATCAAAGCCTGGGTAAGCAGAATACTTCGATATTAAACACGGCTGCTTAAATTTCATTCGGCAGCCCGGCTTTCTGATACACACCAGATCCTTGGTTTTGCGTCCCCACCTCGCGATGGGTTTGCCCTTTCGTGAAAAACTACTCTTTAGTTTTATTCTAAATTATATTTGTCCAATAATAAAAAAGGCTGCCGAAATATCGTTCGGCAGCCCGGCTTTCTGATAAAAATCAGATCCTTGGTTTTGCGTCCCCACCTTGCGATGGGTTTGCCCTTTCGTGAAAAACTACTCTTTATTTTTATTCTAAATTATAAATGTCCAATAATAAAAAAGGCTGCCGAAATTTCGTTCGGCAGCCCGGCTTTCTGATAAAAATCAGACCCGTGGATTTGCGTCCCCACCTTGCGATGGGTTTGCCCTTTCGTGAAAAACTCATTCAAAATTAATTGCACCCTAAAATATTAGGGTTTTATAGTTGCCCAATAATTATTACATATAACGATTGAAAAAGCAATAACCCATTTTTAATTTAGTAATCTTTTTTACCAACCAAATTATGACGAATGTCCATATATTTCATTTATTTTTTGATTCTAAGGACCGTTTACTTAAAAACTAACGGCCAATATATGTATATGTTTTGCGGCGCGGGGGTGTCGATCTCCCAGGTGTAGGAGGCCGGGGTCGGGTCCGGGTTGCCGGCCGCGTCAATGGCACGCACGTAGAAGGTGTGGCTGCCATTGCTCAAGCCGGTGTAGTTCTTGGGGCTATCGCAGGCGGCGTAGGCTCCGCCGTCCAGCCTGCACTCGAAAGTCGAGCCGGGCTTACTGCTGTTGAACGTGAAGCTAGCGTCCGCGCTGCTGGAAGGATCGTCCGGCGTGCCAATTATGGTGGTATTTATAGCCACCTGTAATATCGTATACGGATCTCCAAAAAGCAGGTAAGTATCAATCAATTCCCGATAAGCCATGCTGTTAGCATATAGATGAAATTTGGCCTGGGTTGTCGCCGGACCAATTTGAGTTACATCGTCATAGAAGATGGCTTCGAACAGCCCTTTTTCCAATATATCGTGCCCATTCGCCACACCCAATCCGGTCGGCGACCAGCTTGCAATCGCACCTTTATCGGGAGCGCGGGCTACAACCTCACCAATCGATGAATTGTCGCTTGCGGTGCTTGAGGGAAAAATGAAATACCCGTCATAACATGTCATGGGCACGAAGAATGCCAGCTTGCCTGAATTTGTCAGCGTATCGACCTGGTCTTTATGTAATAAAGTTGGAGAAAAAGCCCATTGGTATGGTGTGGAATGACCCACATAACTGACCATCAAGCGACCACCGTTGATGGCATTCACGATCGCCGTTTGTGTTTCAGCCGGGTCTGTGAAATTTTCACCATAATAAATTTTATCGGCTTGATAAGGTTCTGGAAGATAGTGATCGGCAACTGCATCCGAATAAGCTGCAAAATCACCAGCACTATCGGCATTGTCAGCCACAAAAAGGACTTTGCGGTCCCATTCCTCTGTAGAGGTATTCGCCTCATAGTCCAGGATTTTCGCCACCATATCCTGGGTTTCAAGGGACGTTTTCACCGGCAGGCGCCCGATATTCATGTCGGGCAGGATATCAGCAGGTCCATTGACACACACATAACGGTTGTCGCTGGCGGTTTCACCCATCCAGGGGTCAACATCTAATAAATAAGGTGGGATGTAATTCGACTCGCCCCACCCGTAATTGCCTTTGAAATCGTAGTTGCCATCGCCTACCAGCAAGACATAGGCTGGCGCCGGGCTCGCCCAGTTGGCGTAGGCGTAGCCCAAGAAACTGCGGATCGCCTCGGGATCATAGATGCCGTCGCTGAACTCATCAAAAACGTCCTGTAATTTCACTACCTCGACCCGCAAACCCTGGCTGGCGCGCTGGTCAGCCAAGGGCAGCACATCGGCATAAAAATCTTGATGGGTGATGATGATGTAATCAGCCCCGTTGCTCTGATCGTGCAGGTCGGAGGGCGAATCCCGGATTATCCCAGACGGAGTAAGCCGGCGAGAAGGGCTGAGCGCTAGATAATGGCGCTCGTTCACGATGTTTTGTTCAAAGCTTAGATGGTAGTCGCTGCCGATTAACTCAACGGTGGCGCTAATAATTCGGGTTGGTGAATACGGGTCAGTGACATCAAATAATACATCGTCTTGATCGATGTCAGGATCTGAGAAACCGCTCAATTCAAAAATTTGATCACCCAACAGTTCACCATCAAACCATAATATATCATTTTCGGCAGCGTAGGTATCGAAATAAACTACCTCAAACCAGTTAATGAATAACATTTGATTAGAGATGCCCCCTTCCAGGGGAGCTTCGACGGTGATCTCGTTCTCGCCCTCGTGCAAGTATTCTTGAGAGACATCCGGATTATTAAAGGAATATTCGGTACCATTGGGCCAATAGGCATCGTCCACCAGATGCCCGTTTATAGTAACGATCGTATGGTGCTGGGAATTGGTGTAATAACTATAAAAGAGGCCCCCTATCGTCGTGCTGACTGGAAGAGTTGATAGGTTTTCCAGCGTAAATGTATATGTCTTTTGGGTGCTGCTGCTGGTTAACAACACATCCCAATACCAATGGTCGTTCTGGGCTCCACTGGGTCTTGATGATTGATAAACATGATCCTCTTCTAAATGAAGATTGGTTTGAAAATGGGCTGGAGTGTTCGTCGAACCCGAAGGCGCTCCATCGATGATTGGCATCCTTTTGCCGTCTGCAAAACCCCAGGTCAGCCAGTAGACGTTTGTATCCGTGTACTTGCTGTGGAACTTCTGACCGTAAAACAGCAGGTATTCGCCTTCTGCGAAGGTAGCGTCCTCTTCACCGGAGACGTATATAGCAGTTTCCAACCCCTGGTTGTGTATCTTTAATGTGCGTGGGTCAATTTCGTCTACTGGAACGCCTGCGGCTTGTAAATCAGCATAAGAAATTTGGAAGATGCCGTCCTGGTCGACCAAAATTTTATAAGCATGCCAAAGTGTGTAAAGGCTTGACTCCTGGATTAACGGCAGCGAAGCTTGAGGTGCTGCCCGCCACCCTTGTGCCGGTTGGTAATTGACTAGCGAATCGCGTAACAAGGCTTCAAACGGACCCTCATCTACAAAATTTTGATCAAGTGTTCTTACATCCTCCGTGCCAACATTGAAATTAACCCTGACGCGAATGTTCACATAGTAACGTAATTCACCTGAAACAGGATTATATTGAAACGGCTGTAAACGGAGCTGCGCCACACGCTGAGAGCGTATGTAACCAGTCTCCCCCAACTCTACGAGTGTCTCGGGAAAAAAATGATTTGCCTGATATCCGTCAGGGTCCTTCAAATATTCCATCCCCGGATAGCGCAATTCCCCATTGAGGGAATCGGCGACCCTGGGTTTCCCGACCGGACAGAGATCATATGTCTCAGGAGTGACTACTGCTTCCGCCTGCAATATTTCGATGGTTGGTGTTTCGCCAGATGGAATCCCGATCAAGAACCCTTTAATTGGGATCTGAGGCCAACCGACCTGATCCGTGGCTCCAAATCCTTCAACCTCCAACAACTGGCATCCCTCCCCATTTAAAGTCACGGTTTGAATTTGGTATCCGGGGGTTGTATATTCCAAAATCAAATTTTGCTCGTTCGACTCTATAACTTTAAGACCCCGATCAATTCCGGAAGGTGGCGGTGATTCATATTGACCCGCCCGTGCAATCTTGGTGAGGAGCAACGCCGCACCTGAACCCGCCAGCACGAGAGTGATCAGAACCAGTAATATCCGTAATTTTGGCGCTGATTTCATGCTTTCATCTCTTCGAAGTCAGATACCTTTTAAATCGGACTAAGTTATTGCGGAACTGCCTGCCGGCGGGCACAATCCCAATCCACAAGTAGGCCGCGAAGCGCATAAAGGGTGTATCCACACGCCGATACTCCCCATCACGAATCACGGCGACGACCCTGCCCAGCACTTCTCCCGGGTCAATATTACCGTCGGGTTGCCCCAGTGCGTCACCCTGGATGATCAACTTGTCACGACCTTCCCCCGGTTTTATTCCCACGATACGGTGGGCGACAAGTTTACCCTTTGGGCTCTTGCATAAAACAATATCCGTGGTACGGAATAATTCACCCCCGTTTGGTTGAATTTCCAGGATATCACCATCGCAGATAATGGGCTGCATGCTGATCCCTCTGGCCCGGAACCGCAGGGTGTCCCCTTTCGATAGCACCTCGTCGACCAGAGATTCAAATCCTTCCGATTCTAAACGGAATTCCGACATCTCACGAAATCCACAACACTAACATCCGGAACAAAACCCAGTTCGCAGCAAGGCACCTCCTGAACCAGTTCATCCAGGAATCCTAAGGTGAAATCCATTCCGGCAGAGTTCCAATACGTTGGGAAAGAACGCACCAGCATTTTTGTATGGGCATCAATAGATTTCAAAGCCAGCAATTGGTTTTCTGGCGCATGCTTCAAGAAATGAATTCGGGTCAAAGGAACAGAGTCTGGGGATGCAAATCGACCCGATCCATGCCACGGTGTACCATATATCCAAAACTTCCCCTCGTGTTTGCGTATAATCACGCGGTCGTCACTTAAAATAGCAGCATTACCCTGGGAATTCCACAACTCGGCAATCGTGCTCTTGCCAGCCCCAGACGTCCCGGCGAAGAGCAGCCCACGATCCCCGTCCTTGACAGCGCAAGCATGCACCAACACGCCGTTCCCTTGCGACAGCAAGTTAATCATGTGCACTTCGGGAAAAGGATACGTATAAGGAAAGGGATTGGTGTTTACATTACTATTTGGAAGGAAGATGTCCCCCGTGTAAAAATCTTGTTCAAAAATAACCGCTTGGTATAGTCCGGACTTTAAAGCAGGAGAATACATCCCAATACCCCAACGATCCTCCCGTTGATAGAGCTTCCAGACACTTCCCGAATCAAATATTAAGCTCCAACCATCAAAATCAGGTAACCGTCCAAAAAATACGTTGAGCGGAATCTGGGCCTTTTTTGAGGTAAAAAACTTATTGTAGCTTTCGTTTGTTATAGAAATGCCCTGATCCATTTCAGATATCAGGGCAATTGTGAAACCACCGATATATATCTTAAACATATCTTACACAAGAGTATAGACCTTTAATTAATAAAGTTGATTAAAACAATAACAATAAAACAATTAAATAGATATAGATCTAGATTTAGCTATTAACACCGGGAGTATTTTCTAAACACGAAGTACCAGGAATTCCCAGTGTACAACCTGTATCATTTGGACCAGATATACTTGGGATTTTACATCCTCCTAAAACTGTTTCCTTTGGAACCAGACTTACCCGCTCAATCCCTGGTTTAATGTACGGTTTACGAGGCTGCAATTCAAAATCTCTATTCGATATCTTTTGGGATGTCATTTCCTACCTCCTGATCTTTGCTTATTTTTATTATTATACTCGAATATCAAATTCTTTCAAGTACTTCTAAGGATTCATAGCGCAGATGAGCTACCCGGCAGAGGTAATCGACCGGTTTTTGAGTCTCTCCGTGCTCGGTAAACGACCAGCCCGGGCACTGCCCGCATAAGGGCATCAGCTCACACTGGCTGCAGGCGTAATCCCCTTCAATTTTTTGTGAGCGAATTTGAGGGATAAATTGCCCCCATCCATCTTGAAAGGAACCGGCTCGCAGGTCGTAACTGGAATAACGCGCCATCATGCACAGGCATAATTGACCGTAGGGGTCAATATGAAATGATCGCTCACCTGCCCCACATACGTAAAGGTTATTCTCGGGTTTTTGATAACCTTTTGTCCTCTGAATAAAGGATCGCCACTCTTCTGCACGCTCTTTATCTTGCAGATCTAACTGTACCACCTCTTGGGGTGGAATCCGCAACGACGTTGGTTGGCCATCACCATCAAGACCGGCATTTAACATCGCATCATAGCGAAAAGGCACTCCCAAACTATCTGCAAAAGCTCGCATGTCTTGGATTTCGTGCTGGTTGAGCGTCATCAGCATGGTCTTCAGTTTTAGCGGCAGCCCGCGCTTCAAAAGTAGCTCGATCCCGCGCATACAGCGCGCGTGTGAACCCGGGATTCCGGTGACACGTTCGTACGTCTCCTGAGTAGCACCGTATAAAGTGATTTCCACTCTAAATGGCGGCCATTCGGCTAAATAATCAGCTATGCGGGGTGTTATTAAAGTACCATTTGTAAACAACGTAAGGATCAATCCCTTGCGCTTGGCGTAAGTATATATGTCTAAGAAATCATGGCGCACCAACGGTTCACCACCCGTGAGCAAAAACCAAAGACATCCAGCATCCACTACTTCGTCGATGATGCCCTTTATTTCTGAGGTGCTCAATTCCTGCTGCCCAGGAACGCCGTTATGACCATGAGAGACATAACAGTGTTGGCAGCGCAGATTGCAGCGAAAGGTCAATTCCAGGGAACCTGAAAAAGGGATGCGGTTTCCGGGGATTCTATTAAGCAAGCTTTCGCTAAACTGGATTAAAGTAATATCGGGGATATCCGGACAATCCATGCTACACTCTGGCGATCGCTCCAATTTCTTCCAGTTGTTGAATCAATTCGATCAAATCCCGCTGGGCTTCATCTTCATCGACTTCGTACTCGGTGAGGATTTGATCCTGGATTTCATTCACAGTAAGACTGCCATCAAATAACGTCCATGCCAGGGCAGCAGTCTCGTTCAGAGTATAAACACTTTCAAGATCACCCACGCTGCTACGAATGGGCACCAAAATGACCTCACCAGCAATCTCGCGCGAGACCATGTCGGGATCTTTTCGATAACAATAATCTAATTGCTCCATCATTTCACCAACTTTATATCCCCACCTCGCGATGGGTTTGCCATTTCGTGATTCGATAATTCGTCTCTTTGTGTTTGTGATAATTGAAAGAGATATATCAACTCCTACAAGAAAAAAGCTGCCAAAAACACTTCCAGCAGCCTGGCGGTCTGTTCTGATAACAGACCCATAGCTTTGCGTCCCCACCTCGCGGTGGGTTTGCCCTTTCGTGAAAAACTACTCTTCAGTTTTATTCTTAATTATATTTATCCAAATTATACACTAATTCTAAACTAATTGTACCCAAAATATTTGGATTTTATACTTGCTCAATAATTATTACATATGACGATGTGAAAAGCAATAACCCATTTTTAATATCATTAATCTAATTAAGAACAAATGCAACACCAAATTGAAAATAATAATCAAATCCGCAACAATTAATGGGTTAACAAGATGATATAATCCATATACTGTCAATCCACTCATTAAGCAACTGCAAGGCAATAGCCCGGCTATTGCCCGGCAACTGCAAGGCAGCTGCTTTGTAGCTGCCCGGTAAATGCCCGATAATACAAAGAGATGAATCCCAAGGACGCACGCAGCACAAGCGAGCTCAACCCAAATAACCGCATCACGAGAAGGAATATATTCCTTCTGGCTTTCGTGATCCTTGTGGGCGGGTTGCTGCTACCGATGGGGGTCATACGAGCGGCAGACGAGATGCGCCAGGTCGTTTATCCCCCCACAACCGGCGGCGGTTCATCAATCCAGAAAACGGGTGACCAATTCTCCTCTAATGCACCTGACTCCGCATTTCAACCCGGCAGTTCTGAACCTCTAACACTTAACGACGCAGACCTGGCTATAACCAAAACCCACCAGAGCGACTTTATCATCGGTCCTGATGGGGGTGTTTTTTCTATCACCGTAGCAAATGTCTCAACCAGCACGATTACCGGTCCATTTACCGTAACCGATATCCTTCCAACAGGATTATTGACTCCCACTTTATCATTTGATACGGTTTTGTACACTTGCACAACACCGATAAGTTCGACTTTTATATGTACACATACAAATTCCGTTATTTCTAATACGGAACTCTCTCCGATTGTGGTCACTGTTACTGTCCTTCAATCCGCCGCCCCAGTTGTCACCAATACCGTCAGCCTGACGAACAGCGACGACTCAAATCCAGCGAATAACCAATTTAGCGACGTCGTTACAATTACCGCCGATCTCGAAGTCACTAAGACAGTTTCAAAACCTGATCCGTTAGAAGGAGAGACGGTAACCTATACGGTTACTGTCTCAAACAATGGTCCCAGTGATGCATCCAATATCGTTCTAACGGATACATTTCCTGTCAGTACAACTGACATTTCGATAACGATACCCCCCGGTTCCTACTACCACAAAACTAACGGGCTTTGGGAAATTGGTGCACTTGCCAAGGGTTCAAATGTTCAGTTAATCGCCAAAAGAAGAGTGAAGCCAGGTACAGCCGGAGAGGTGATCACCAATACAGCGAAGGATTTAACATCTGATCTTTTCGATTGGTATACGGCCAACAATTCCGCCAGCGTTCCAATTACGATCGGTCCAGCCGTAGACCTCGTCGTTACTAAGGAAGATGGCAGGGTAACCGTCATCCCTGACCAAACATTCGAATATACAATCCTTATCGAGAACACGGGTGGACTGACTGCTACCAATGTCATCATCACGGACGTGCTGGGAAGCGACTACAGCCATATTTCCAACGATTTAGGGGTGACGAACACGAACCCATTGACGTACACCTGGGATATAATTGCGCCCGGTGGATCAGAATCCTTCATATTAGAGGTGCAAGTTGAAGAGGGTCTCACGTCGCCGTTTGATTTAACTAATATCATCACAGCGACAAACTCCAATACCGAGATCGATCTGACCAACAATGTCGCCACGGACACGAACAAAGTGGTGATCATGTCGGTATCCAAAAACGTCAACGTCTCGGAGGCGCGCGTCGGTCAAAATGTTAGATTCACACTTGTTGTTAAAAACACTGGTGACGAATCGGCGACCGACGTCGTACTTACCGATTTCCTGCAATCAGTCTCGCTCGAGTTTACCTCGGGTTCCTCAACCACGAAAGGCTATTTGAGCGTAAGCAGCGGTACCCGCACCGGGACCGTAAACATCGGCACAATGACCCCGGGTGAAACAGTCACGATCATCTTCGCCACGCGGGTCGCCAGCGCGGTCAGTGCCGTTTCAGCCGGCAAGAATCAGGCCAAAGTTACGTATAATTATGATTCTGGAAGTGATACCGTTCAATCAAACGTGGTCAACTTCAAAATCCTGGGAAAAACGCTGCCCCCAACGGGTGGATTACAAATTGATGAGGGATCAGGAAGCTCAGGTTTTTTCTGGCTGGCGCTGGCGATCGGGCTGCTGCTGGGGGTGTTGGGAGGAGGCGCATTCGTGTACAGCTTATGGGCAAAATCGGGCAACCCGACCTGGGCGCCCTGGTTTGCGACCACAGGTTTGATCCTGGTGGCTGCCTGCTTTATCTTCGGTCTGGGAAGTTTAATATTCAGGATAGATGGGGGAGAAACGGATCAAATCTCCTTCCTTAAAGGCACCAAGCCGCCTCTGGTCGCCACGCAAACCACAGGGGAGGAAATCATCCGCTTCCAGGAACCCTGGGTGCTCGATCCCGACGAGCCTATCCCGGAAACCTTGCCGGATTATCCCGTCCCGACTCCTACCCTGGCAGCGCCCGCAGAAAATGATGACGGGCTGCCGGATACCAGCGCGGTGGAGCGCATCGTTATCCCTGCTCTGGCACTGGATACTGTAGTGAAATACGTGCCCTTCAGCGAGCTCACCTGGCTGATCGCCGGGTTGAAGCAGGAGATCGCCTGGATGGGGGACACCTCCTGGCCCGGGCTGGGCGGTAACACCGGATTGGCGGGGCACATCACGCTGCGGGACGGTTCCGATGGTCCCTTCCGCCACCTGGAGGAATTGGAAGCCGGTGATGAGATCAAACTCTATACCGAGGAGAATGAATACACCTACCGGGTGAGTGAAAAAGCTGTGGTCAAGGACACAAATTTCAGCGTG
>SDBS01004805.1_pt1 | contig 13243 bp, 14 predicted proteins | sample 2277091 | NCBI WGS metagenome assembly SDBS01 (sample SAMN10404972, study PRJNA504765) | marine sediment metagenome | isolation source: marine sediment core GS10_PC15, 163 cmbsf | place: Arctic Ocean: Southern Knipovich Ridge | collected 2010 | reverse complement strand
TGCAAAACAAGCTGGCGCAGATGGAAAGAGATCAGAATCATCTTGGTCACAATCAAACTCTGGCGGTTCAGAAAGTTGGGCTGATTAGATTCGATGCTTTTGACGATGTTGGTGGTAAATTGAGCTTTGCCGTGGCATTCCTGGATGATCAAGGTGACGGTATCATATTAAGCTCGATCAATGGCAGACAGGACAGCAGGGTTTATGCCAAGCCGGTCAAGGGCGGAGAGTCAGTGTTCAACCTATCAATAGAGGAGAGAGAGGCAATAGGACAAGCTCTAAGATAAAAACATTTTGGATGCGGGAAGGTGGGAGCAGATGGTAAAAGCAACAGGACCACAAAACTCTCCAGCAAAAAAAGATCACAGATTATCCCGGGAAAACCACGACCTACCTATTGTTACCAGAATCGCCCAAAAGGCGTTACTAACTAATGAGATTGAACCGGTAAGGGCCGATGTTCAAGATTACATTGAGAAACGTCTGGGGATTTTGGTCTATGCACTTCTGATTCTAGACCAGAGATCAAGAGTTCCTCTTTTTATCAGCCACGATATCTCCTCCGCTTTACTGGAAGAGATCACTAGAGCCAGTTTCGCCCGCAACTTTAGGGGGCCATTTGAAGAAGGCACCTTGACGCTTACAGGTTTACCTCTTCTTGAATCGGACGAGGTTGCCAGTGTCCTTATCGCCAGGCCGGAAGAAATTGAGAGTCTTGCTCCCGATAATGTTGCTTGGCTGAAACTGATCGCAACACAGCTTTTGCTAGCAGAGAAGCAGAAAGAGCTTGATTTAAGAGCGGAAAAGCTGCTAGTTGCCAAAGAGGCACTTGATCTGTCCGGTTATGATTATTTTAAAAAGCAATTGGTAACCGAATGGGAGCGGGCCAGAAGATATAATCGTTGTTTATCGCTGGTGCTATTGGACATCGATGATTTTGGGACTTACAAGGAAGCATTTGGTGCCGAATGGAAGGAGTTGGCTCTGGCCGAGATATCTCAGTTAATCAAGAAACAATGCCGGCAGTCGGATATTGTAGCCAGCTATATGGGCGACGAACTGGCAGTAATTCTACCGGAAACCGACGTCTCAGGTGGCTTTGTGGCTGCGGAAAGAATAAGGGAGAGTATTTCCCGTTTCGACTTTATGGGACAACAAAATGAAAGAGATGTGAAGCTCACTGCCAGCCTGGGAGTGGTAGGCTATCCTTTGAACACGGCTGATTTAGAAAGTTTAGCCAGAGAAGCAGAAAGTGCTTTGTACAAGGCAAAAACAACAGGCCGTAACAGAGTTTGTGGACCGGAGCTTCCCGCCTAAAGACCTGCTTCTTGACTCTGTTTCTTTATTCTGGTAATTTCAATAAAGTTTAATTCATTGAGGTGAACATGTCGAATAAAGTGGGATTCTTGGGTCCGCGAGGGACCTTTACTGAGGAAGCATTGCTTTCAGTTATGAAGGTTGATTTTAAAAACTTAATTCCCTTTCCCACCGAGCGGGATGTGATCAGAGCCGTTGAAAAAGGCAAGGTTGATAAGGGTATCGTTCCCATCGAGAATTCAATCGAGGGATCTGTTAATAGTACCTTGGACTCATTGACCTTTGAGTCTAATTCGGTCATTGAAAAAGAGATAATTATATCTACCAGGCACAATCTAATTGGGAGGAAGGATATGGCTCTTGAGGATATTGCTACGGTGATTTCTCATCCACAGGCCACCGCTCAGTGCCGTAAATACTTATCTCATAATTTGTCTGGTGCAACCATTCAAGCCGCTAGTAGTACAGCAGAGGCAGTAAGAAAGGCTGCTGACGGAGCGGAAAACATGGCGGCAATTGGTACAAGACTTGCTGGTAGGATTTACAACATGGAGGTCCTGGAGTCAGATATCGAGGATTTTAAGGACAACCGGACCAGATTTGTAATAGTGGGAAAAGAGTCCGTGCCTCGCTCTGGAAATGATAAAACCTCCCTAGTTTGCTTCATTTATGAGGATCGACCGGGGAGTCTTCTTCAGATACTTCAGGAGTTCGCTTATTGTCATAGCAATCTCACCAAAATCCAATCCCGGCCAACAAAAAAAGGCTTAGGGGATTATTGTTTCTGGATAGATGTGGAAGGCCATATTGAGGATGAAGCAATTGCTTCGGTCGTTAAATGTTTGAAGTGTAAGATTCGAAAGGTTAAGGTCCTCGGCTCTTATCCGCAAGCCGGTTAATGTAGTGCACCATAATAAGTTAAGATTGTGGAGTTAAAATGCTTGATTTAAAGTATGTCCGCAATAACCTGGATGCAGTAAAAGAGGCTCTGGCAAAACGGAACACAGAGGTTGACTTGGTCTTCTTTTCCCAACTTGAAGAAGAGCGAAGAAAACTGCTCTTTGAAGTAGAACAACATAAATTCACTCGCAACAAGGTCTCGGAAGAGATTGCTGAGATGAAAAGAAGAGGAGAGGATGCGGAAGAAAAGATTGCGGAGATGCGAAAACTATCAAAGGAGATAAAAGAGCTAGACAAGGATGTCTCTGAGAAAGAGCAAGACTTACAAGATTTCCTTCTTAATTTGCCCAATATTCCTCACCCCACTGTTCCGGTTGGGATAGGCGAAATCCAAAATCAACTTGTGAAGACCTGGGATGAGCCTTCCCAATTTGATTTCTTGCCCAAAGCTCACTGGGATGTGGGAGAAAATCTGGGGATTCTTGATTTTCCCAGGGCGGGGAAAATTTCCGGAGCGCGGTTTGCCCTGTATTGGGGTTTGGGAGCCGCCTTGGAGAGGGCTTTGATCAGTTTCATGCTCGATTTGCATATAAAAGAGCATGACTATCTCGAAGTATTGCCGCCGGTACTGGTAAATACGGAAGCGATGACCGCGACAGGTCAATTGCCCAAGTTTGCAGAGGAGCTTTATAAATGCCAAGATGATGATCTCTACCTCATTCCCACGGCGGAAGTCCCGGTTACCAACGTTCACCGGGACGAAATATTAAATGGTCCTGACCTTACCCTAAAATATGTTGCCTATACTCCTTGTTTCCGGAGAGAAGCTGGTGCGGCTGGCCGGGAAACCAGAGGACTGATCAGGCAGCACCAGTTTAATAAAGTAGAGTTGGTGAAGTTCTCAAGACCTGAAAACTCCTATGATGAGTTGGAAAAGCTGACTGCTGATGCGGAAGAAGTTCTACAAAAGCTGAATCTTCACTACCGTGTTGTAGCTCTTTGCACTGGTGATTTGGGATTCTCGGCGGCCAAGACCTATGATTTGGAAGTCTGGATGCCTGGTTATAATGGATATAGAGAGATATCCTCCTGCAGCAATTTTGAGGATTTTCAAGCCAGAAGGGCCAATATCAGATTCCGCGAGAGTGTTGCATCTAAAGTAGAATTTGTACATACATTGAATGGTTCCGGATTAGCTATCGGAAGAACGGTGGCAGCCATTTTGGAGAGTTATCAACAAGAAGACGGAACTGTCGTTGTTCCTGAAGTTCTGCGGGAATATATGGACGGGATCGAACGTATAGAAAAAAGGGAATAGTTGACTGGATAATTTGTCTGAACTTTGCCTTGAGTTAGATTTGTATTTTAAAGGTGGGGTGGCAGAGCCTGGTTTAATGCACTGGTCTTGAAAACCAGCAGGGCCTCGCGGCCCTCGTGAGTTCGAATCTCACCCCCACCGCCTAGCAAATTTTGCTGTCGCAAAACGTTGCAGTGGTTGGTAACTAGCAGAGAAGTTATTAAGCTGTGACAAAAGAAGCCGAAGTTCGGACCTTGAAAAGCAAACATGGGTTCGATACAATGTCTCTATGTCACGCCTTGTCCTAGAAGCAGGAAAACAAAGATCTTTTCTTGATGAGGTCAGAGCCAAGACCGGCTTGAGCTTCGACGAGCTTGCCAAAAGGTCAGGCCAATTACGTAAAGAGCTCCCTGAAAAATATCCATCTGTGTCTAACAAGAAAAAGATTCAGATACCTGCATTGTCAGAGTCATTAGCGGAGTTTGTTGGTATTATTCTGGGAGATGGCGGTCTAACACATTATCAAACAACGGTCTCCTTTAATTCGTCAACGGATTCAGAGTATATTGCCTATGTGTCTGACTTGTTCAATAGCCTATTTGGCCTTTCGGTGTTTGTTAAGTATCGAGAAGGAAACAGCTGTTTTGCGAGGGCATCAAGTGTGGAATTGACTGAACTCCTAGTTTCAATGGGGCTTTGTGTCGGTGACAAGATTCGAAATCGAGCAAATGTGCCTGCTTGGGTTTTTGAAAGACGAGAGTATATGAGGGGATGTATTCGGGGACTGATTGATACGGACGGAAATGTTGCACGAAAGAACTACCATGCAAACACTTTGGCCTGGCAAATCAGTTTCAGAAATGAGTCTCAATTGTTGTTGGAATCAGCAAGGCGAATTCTTATTCAGCTTGGTTTTACGCCGTCAAGAATAACTGTCAGTAACAATATCCATCTAACCCGTAAGGATGATGTTAGAAAGTATATAATAGATATTGGCTTCAGTAATTCCAAACATCTGAAGCGGATACAGAACATTAAAGACCAGTTCAGGAGAGGTGCTGGAGTGGCTGATCAGGGCTGCCTGCTAAGCAGTTAAGGGGCTTAAGGCCCCTTCGAGGGTTCGAATCCCTCCCTCTCCGCCAATTTAGCAAAGGTGAATTGTCCTGAGCGAACGACGTAAGCCCGTTCGACGCTGCTCAGGGTAAATCGAAGGGCTACAATTGTGGTTGAAGAACAGACCTGGTTTCTCTACATTGTGAGATGTCAGGGCGATGTTTTATATACCGGCATTACCAATGATGTAGAGAAGCGAGTAGAAAGACATAATAAAGGCCGTGGTTCGAAGTTCACGGCTGGCAGAAAGCCAGTTGATCTCGTATACGTCGAGAAGAATCTAAGTCAGAGATCAGCAAGAATTAGAGAAGCAGAGATCAAAAAATGGAGACGAGAGAAGAAAGAAGAACTTATCAAGGGATAAATCTCTGCCTCTCCGGAAGCTATCTGGCTAATAAACTGATTTTGCGTCTGTAGCTCAATTTGGATAGAGCGTTGGACTACGGATCCAAAGGTTGCGGGTTCGAATCCTGCCAGGCGCGCCCAGGTCAAGAGATAAGAGGGCTTAGAAATAGGCTCTCTTTTTCCTTCTCTGCTAAGGATTCTACTAAGGTGGATTTCTTCAAGCTCCTGGATTCGAGGTTTCAGTATGGATGATCCTTCACCCCATTTACCGGGAATTACCAGAGGATTTCTAGGAGTGTCGAATAAGACAATTAAAAAAGTAGTTAAAACCAGGCAGGGTGCCGAGCACTAGCTACTCGTATTTGCATACCACTCTTCTTTTTAGACTGCTCATCTAAAATCTATCCAATCAAACGGTTTCAGAGATATTCCAACTATTGCATCTTGAAACCATGGCTATATTAAAACATGTTTGTCTTAAAGACAGGAGAGAACTGTAAGATTCTGATTCTACGATTAGGTCTTATGGACTTGCTTTTCGGGGATTGTCCGAGCAGGCAGCTTATTTTTAAATAGGAGGACAACCATCGTCTTGGCACCTTTATAATTAAGCACCAGCATTCATGACAAGGAATAGTTATATTCTATAAGCAGCAATTAGAGTCGGCTCATATTGTTTATACAATAGCGGGTTGGCTTTTTGTGTTTTGAGGTGGGGATTAAAGTTCTAAATTGTAGTCATATCTTTATCTACTTGAGGGGTGGAGGGGGTAGGCGGTCGTTTTCTGTATTCAAAATCCAGGATTTAGAGAAAACGTCGTCAACAATATCTGCATAGCATTCCAAATAATCGGCTGTTTTGCCCCCTATAAATATCAGTTAGCGTTAATTTTACGAGTTTGATAAACAAGAGGCCGAATTTACTAATATTAAAAAAAAGGGGGGCGAGAATGAGAAAAAGGGGAATTAGCCTTTATCTTCATCCTGGATAGTCCAATATGTTTCCAAAAGAAGATTGGCAACGGTGTTTGGCTGCTAAAGGAGATGAAGGCAAGATGTACCAAAGAAAGGTTTTAACAATCATTCTGGCATTGATGTTGCTGCTATTCAGTGCAACTTCGGCCATGGCTTCGTTCCAGAATGAAAGTAATTGGGTAGGCGGAAAGCGAACACTCAAGGTCAAGTTTGACCCGTCAGTTACTGAACAATGGAAGACCTGGGTAAAAGAGGCAATGGCAAACTGGAATAAGGTAACAGCAGATACCGGATGGGGATTTGTAGAAGCAGGAGAAGCTGAAGCATCAGATGTAGATATCGAATTGCAAGACATTCCGGCAGCCAAGAATTCTGGCGGAGCCAGGATTGGGCCTTTTCCCCAAGACCCTATTACCAAGCTCACGATTAAAATTGATAGTGATATAACCGACGAAGAATGGCCGGGTGACATAAAGCCATCAGGGGGACAAAACGGTTGGGGGAAAACGGGAGCGGATACTCTAGACCCGGTATTAATGGTTGAGCATGAATTATCGCATTGTATGCGGTTGGACCATTCCGGTGACAGTGATACAGGTAATCTTGAAGATCCTATTACTCCCGGGAACCATAATAATCCAGTTGACCGAGCACCCTCGGATGATGATAAGGCAGAAGGGAAAAAAGCTGATACTGGTGTAACAAAAAAAGAGGAAGCACCAATCGGACCTGCTGGGGGAGATCACAGCTACAGCGGGACTAATATACATATGGAACCAGGCGTACTCGAGTCTACTTATTTATTCTGGACAAGACTCCTGAGTAGAACACGCATACCCAACCCGACATATTTGGGAAGCGAATATCCTTATAGTGACAGAGGCATAATCTATGCGGTGGAATTGACCTCCGATTATCCGGAAGCCTTTTCAGAGCCTGTTACAGTCACCATGCAGTACTCCCATTCAGATATCGGCGGGGGATATATTCTGGGCATGCGGCACAGTGCTATATTTCCTGCTTTGGCTGAAAGCTCACTCAGTGTCTACTCGTACAATGAGAATGCTGAGATGTGGGAGCCAATTCCTTCTACTTTGGATAGTGGAACAAATACATTGACTTTTGAAACAACGCACTTCAGTGTATACGGCATTGGCGGGTCCGCAGCAGTTACAACGGGGTACTCCACATCCTGGCTTCTGCTGACGGTTTTTGCCCTGGTGTTAGTGGGAGGCTATTTGCTGTACAGAAAAAGAGCTGTATTCATATAGTGCACTAATACCATACGCTAAACATAGAAGAGCGCAATGGCAAAGAGAAATGCAGGTTTCGGGGGGAAAGAAACACGTCATATGTTCAAAAACAGGCGGTTGATTATAACCTGTTTTCTCTTTATCCTACTCGTGTTAGGACTGAGTTTTATTGCCCATGTTCCAAACTTCTTGAGTTTTATCTTTTATGGTTTGGCAAACTTCACTGCAAATGTAGCGGGCGCTGTAATCAATCTAGCCGGTATCAAGGCAGAGGTGGTCGGATACTGTATTAGTTTGAAGAATCAAGTGCTTTTTATTAGTATCGAATGTACTGCCATCTATCTCATGATTGTATACGGCTCATTTCTTCTTGCCTATCCGGCTGGCTTAAAAAACAAAACGGTGGGAATGCTTTTCGGAATCCCGGTCATTTTTGCTGCCAACATATTAAGGCTACTTGTTACAGCCTTTGTGGCGGAGTTTAGACCTAGTTACTTGAGGCAGTTCCACAATTATATCTGGCAGACTGTCTTCATCATATTTGTGATTCTTCTCTGGATGGTCTGGATAGAGAAAGTGGTAGGACATGAAAGCAAAACTGCTGTTTCTGGCTAAAGTGCTGTTTTTCTCTATTATTCTCTTTGCCCTCTGGGAAAGCACTGTGGCTAAGTGGTATTTTCTGTCTTTTAACTATGTGCTACCTTTCTTATCCCAATTATTCTTTGGAGAACAAAGACAGCTTATAGTATCTACCCATTTCTTTCCCTACATTATTGCCTTCATTGCACTGGTGCTTTCCACCCCTAAAGTAAGACTTATAAGAAGAATAACAATAATCCTAGCAGGCACTACTATATTCTTGATATTTGGCTATCTAACTGTTGTTTCCGGTATCACCGCTAATGCTGCTTCAAGACCAGGACCACTAAGAACTTTATACGAAACAACTCCCTTATTCTTGCCCTTCCTCTTTTGGATTATTTTCACCCACCGAGAAGTTAGCGACCTTTTTGGAATAGGCACTATAACATCTAAGATAAGAGGTGACAGACTCTGCCCTATCTGTGGGAAAGAAAGAGCAGGAATGGTAGATCACATCAAAGCTAGCCATGGGGAAAAGAGTCTCAAAACCAGAAAAGTGAAAAGATTCTTATCTGAGAATCCAAGTGTTCAAATATAGTCTAGTAACAAAAGAGGAGAAAGTGGAAACTAAGACTTCACATCTCGCGGGGTCTTTTCTTTCACCACATTTACCAGGAATTTCAGAAGGTGTTCGTATCTTTTTGTAGAAGTGTCCTTTCCTGATATAGCAACTGGAAGAAAAACAAGGGAAAATAATTTTGATTCGTTTCAAGTCAATAAGAGAGATCTATCCAAATGGATTAACATTTGTCGACTATCGCATGGAGGATATACCTCGCCAAGAAGTCCTACCATTTTTTCAAGAATAAACACCAACTAGAATATATTTGATGTGTTTCGGAACTGACTTGCAGGTTTAAGCTTCTTACTGCGGTAAAATGATAGTATTGGTTAGCAGATCAAGGAACGTTTTGACTTTTATAGTGTTTAGCAGCTGCAAAGAAAGCAATTCTCAATAGTCAAAGTTGAGCTGCTTGACAAAAAACCAGGTGGTGCAGATATTGACTAGCAAGAAGAAGATAATGATGGCACCCCAGAAGAATTGCTGGGAGTATAAGAGGTGTGGTAGAGAGCCTGGCGGAAATAAGGTAAAAGAACAAGGAATCTGTCCAGCCACTATTGCAAAAGGACTAGACGGTGTGAACAGAGGCAAAAATGCCGGCAGAGCTTGTTGGGTTGTTGCTGACACCTTCTGTGAGGGTGAAATTCAAGGGATGTTTGTTAACAAATATGCTTCCTGTACAAAGTGCGATTTCTACCAGCTTGTCGAGAAAGAAGAAGGTCATGGGTGTCTCGTGCCAGATGCTTTGCTTGCAGTGTTGCAGGGCCAATCGGATTTATCAAATCAATCCAGGATTGACTAGGGGATCAGTCTTAAAATGCAAAAACAAATAAGTGGCCTCGCCAGTCTATGTTTGAGCATCAACCACCCAACCTATTCTGTTTTCGTTACACCTTTTGACAGCCGATTGCCTCTTGGCTCGATTTCTGGAGGTGTGCCTGCCCAAAAAACCAAACAGAAATGGCGGAATCCAACAAACCGGCTTTTTTAAACAGTAGCGAACGTTGTTCTTTGTCTACTGGTTGCCTAGCTCCTTGGATTCCTACATACATATATCGGGCAGGTCATGGTGATAATTAAGGAAACAGGAGAAAAAGAGCCAAAGAAAAGCGGAGCCCAAACTTGCCACAGTTAAGCAACGGACGTAGTAAAGGGGCACCAAACTGAATCCGGTCACTATTTAGCAGCGCTTGAACTCCTCGAAGAAGGTATTATATGAGGTTGTTGTGTTGACAGTCAAGGAAACAGGGTGTAACCAGCTATTAGAATGCTTTGAAGCGGGCGATAAATGATTCAAACGTATTAGGAATAGGCAGTTAATGGTTTTATACATATATCTATTTTTCGTCGCCTATTTACTCAGATCAAAGTCCTCGTGGTAATTCCTGGTAAACGAAATAAAGGAGGAGAAATCGAGGGAAGAATAATAGGGGATCCAAAAAACTATAATTCCAAAACGTTGGGATACTAGCTATATTTTAATGCTTGTCATAGACTAATGGATCTCTTAAGATTATGATACAGGAAAGATCAACTTTTAGAAGAAAATAGGAGAAGAAAGAAATCAAAGAAATATCTATATTGGGAGGTTTGGGAAATGCCAGAAGGAACTGTAAAGTGGTTTGACGCAAAAAAGGGTTTCGGCTTTATTCAACGAGAAGAAGGAGAAGACGTTTTTGTTCACCATAATGAGATCCAAGGCGAAGGCTATAAGAGTCTAAACGAAGGAGATAAAGTAACATTTGACGTAGAGCAGGGAGACAAGGGTCTAAAAGCTACCAACGTGGTTAAAGCAAGCTAACAAGATTATTTTCAATATTAGTATCGGTAGTCAGCGCAACGACTATGGAGACCGTATTATTGGTCTCCATTTTCTTTTTCTGCCGATGGTTCTCAAGATTCTATAAATATAGGCATCCCAGAGGCCAGGGGAGTAACCCCCAAGATGCCTACGATTTTACTGTATCATTTTTTAAAATAACTAAATAGTAGCTAAAACAGTCTGATAGGTGGTATCATAATGATAGAGGGTATGTATAACATAATATACGGGGTTCTCAAACAAGTATAGCGGATTTGGCTGCTACGAGAGGGGCGATATCAAAAAAGTGAACACGGAGTTACAGTTGATTGCGAGGTTACCATGGTACTAAAACGAAACTGCTGGGATTTTATGGAATGTGGCAGGGAGTCAGGTGGAAACAAAGTGAGCAAAACGGGAGTGTGTCCTGCTGCCACGGAACAGAGATTGGATGGTATGAACGGAGGCACGAATGGAGGTAGGGCATGCTGGGTTGTGGCTAAAACTCGCTGCAACGGTGAAGTTCAGGGGACACTTTCTAGCAAGACTGCAACCTGCGGTGGCTGTAACTTTTATAATTTTGTGCAAAAGGAAGAATATCCGGACGTTGTGCCCATCCCCAACTTGCTATCTAAATTAAACAAACAACCGGATTCACCAATTAATCCGGAATAGAGGTAAATGCTAGATCTTGGGAAGGCGCTTCCAAGGCTCTGGGCATGGCCTTAATATCCCTTTCTCCTACATGTACATGGCTGCTTTATCTATTGTGCATGCCTATCTTTGCTATTATCAGCACCTTCAGCTTGGCTTATTTTTCTCAGCTTTTTCTCAGAAAACGTTTATACTATCAAGTTAAGATGAGAATTCTAGTTGTGGAAGATGCGCATAAAATTGCAAATTCTATAAAGAAAGGTTTGGAGCAAGAATCCTACGCTGTAGACGTTGGATATGATGGCGTCGAAGGGTATGATCTTGCCGCTACCCAAGACTATGATGTCATTGTCCTGGACTTAATGCTCCCCGGAATGGATGGAATTGAGATTTGCAGACAGTTGCGGGGGGAGCAAATACACACGCCTATTTTAATGCTGACGGCCAGGGGACAGTTAAACGACAAAATCAAGGGTTTGAATGCAGGAGCTGATGATTACTTGGTCAAGCCGTTTGCCTTCGCTGAACTATTGGCGCGAATTAGGGCTTTGACCAGAAGACCAAAAGATAGTCTCGGCGCTGAATTAACCATCGCTGATCTGAGTCTCGATACCCTGACCTTTAAGGTGAAGCGGGCAGGGAAAGAGATTCAGTTATCAAAGAAAGAGTATGCCCTTCTGGAGTATTTGCTCAGACATCCCAATCAGGTTCTTACCAAAGATCAGATTATAAATCATGTATGGGACTATGATGCCGATATTCTGCCTAACACAGTTGAGGTCTATATTGGTTATCTAAGAAGCAAGATCGACAAGCAATTTAAGAATAAAGCGCCTTTGATTAGTACAGTAAGGGGTTTTGGTTACAAAATTGGAGAAGAATGATGTTTCGCTCGGCACGTTTAAAGCTGGCCGGTTGGTATTTGCTTATCATTATGTTGATAAGTCTACTATTCAGCGTTGTGATATACCAAGGTATAGGCTCAGAATTGGAAGCGGGCTATAGGCGAGTAGAACTACGGCTTCGGGCTGAAGAGATGGGTATTAAATTGCCACCCCATATTCCTCGACAGCTGGAAAAGTTGAGACCTGAATTCAAGAATATGACTCCGCGAGCTGCTTTATTGAATGATCTTAATGCAGCTAGGCAGCGGGTCATACTCTTTTTATTATTAGCCAACGGGGCGATTTTGATCATTTCCGGGGGCGCCGGATATTTTCTTGCTGGCAAAACACTTGAACCTATAGAAGAAGCTTTGGAAGAACAAAAAAGATTTGTTGCTGATGCTTCGCATGAGCTACGCACTCCTCTAACTGCACTAAAAGCATCCACCGAAGTGGCATTAAGAGAAAAGAAACTATCAACCAAAGAAGCCAGGAAAGCACTGGAGAGTAATCTTGAGGATGTAAATAGCCTACAGATTCTTGCCGACAACCTTCTGAGTCTGGCTCAATACGAAAAAGGCAATAACGATTATATATTTGGGAAAGTTAATTTGGCCGAAGTAATTGAGAAAGCCCATAAGAAAATTCAGCCTTTGGCAGAAAAGAAGAATATAGCAGTAAAGATTGGTGCAGTAGATGTAGCTTTTGAGGCAAATGAAGAAAGTCTGGGAAAAATGATACTTATCTTTCTGGACAATGCAGTCAAATACACTCCGGAAAAAGGCGAGGTTGTTGTTAAGGCACGCCAGGATAGCAAGCACGTCTTCATTGAAGTCAAAGATTCAGGCATGGGAATTAACCAAAAAGATATTCATCATATCTTTGATCGATTCTACAGGGTCGATCAAGCTCGCTCCAAAACAAGAGTCCCCGGATTTGGGCTGGGACTGTCTTTGGCCAAGAAAATTATTGATTTTCACAAGGGCTTCATCGCCGTATCCAGTGCCCCTGGCCAAGGAACCACTTTCACGGTCAAACTCCCACATAAGGGAACGCTATTGACCTAGTTGACCAACTACCTACACCCCCTATTTTTTGAACAGTACTTTGCGGATTTTGAATATTATCATGTGGCCTCTCTTTAAGAAAAGAACAATTGATCAATCGCAAAGAGAGTTTGTGAAATTAAAAGAACTATGCGAACAAGAGAATTTGAATTGATATACGTGCCCAATAAACGGCTGAAGATGGACCGGCAAATCCGCTTTGCTTCAAAATGCAGGTGAATTCAACCGTTTGGCATCTACGGGGGAAGATATGCCCATGAATGAAAGTGAATATAGACAAAAAGCATCTCAATACTTGAGTATCTTATGTAGCGTAAAACCCAATAGGCGTACTGGATCTCCGGGGAATCAAGATGCAACTAATTTTTTTGCCGGCATCGTAAATGATTTAGGTTACGATGTTGATACCACTGCATTTTCCTGTTTGGATTAT
>SDBS01004804.1_pt1 | contig 13245 bp, 11 predicted proteins | sample 2277091 | NCBI WGS metagenome assembly SDBS01 (sample SAMN10404972, study PRJNA504765) | marine sediment metagenome | isolation source: marine sediment core GS10_PC15, 163 cmbsf | place: Arctic Ocean: Southern Knipovich Ridge | collected 2010 | reverse complement strand
GCAGGAGCAATCAGTGGTTCTACGATCAAGAGCTTAGCGTTTCTTTGCATTGTGCTGTGGCATTTGCGCAAGATTTTCACTGCATTATCGTCATCCCAATCATGAATAACTGATTTGAGTAAGTATGCATCACCATCGGGAGGGATATTTTTGAAAAAATCACCGGCAATCATTCCACATCGCTGCCCAAAATTTTTGAGATGGGGCTTTGCTTCCGAAATCACTTCAGGTAATTCGAAAAGCAAACCACGCATACGAGGGTATTTTTGCAAAAGTTCTGTCAAAAAGAGACCGATGCCTCCCCCAATGTCATACACAGTTGAAAACTTTCCAAAGTTATAGGCTTCGAGACAAGAAGCCACCACAAGCTGAGATTTTTCTTTCATGGCCTCGTTAAATAGCTTGGCAGAAGAGGGATTATCTCGAAAATATTCAAAGACCGGTTTTTGAAAGGTAAGCTCAAAAGCAGGAGTTCCCCTTTGTACACATTGATCGAGCTTGTCAAAACTGCGACTCATCTCGCAGCTGTAAAACAGGATCAAAGAGCGAAGGCTCTGAGGATGTTTTTCAGCAAGAATTGCGCTTGTATTCGTATTGGAAAAATTGCGTCCAGGTTTTTCTGTAAAAATGCCAACGCTTGCAAGCATGCGTAAAAGTCGATAGAGATTGTCTTCATCACTACTTGTCAATTCTGCTAGTTGCTCGATGCTTTTTGTTCCATTTAAAAGATGTCCAGCTACATCCATTTTAGCAGCGGTGTAAACGCCTTGGGCAATCCACTGCCCGGAAACAATATTGAGAAGTTCTTCTCTCTCCGATGAAAAAAGAAGAGAAATGCTTGTGAGAAAGAGAAATAAGTAACGCATATGAACCATTTTGCCATAGATGGGAATTTTTGCGTTGGAACTTTTTCATAATTTTGTAATAGACTCATTTTCGATCGCAAACTGTGAGGTAATCGATGCTAAAAAAACTGATAACACTTACATGTCTATTAACCAGTACAATTTTTGGAAATATCGATTCGACGATTCCCGTCCTCGATATGGAAGATTTTCAGAGTCCTGAAACAAGGGATAAGTTCGTTCAAGAACTCTATGAAGCTTTTAAAGAAGTGGGATTTATTGCAGTGATCAATACAGGTATTGATCAACAAATTCTCGATGATGCCTATGCAGCAATGGAAGTTTTTTTCCATAGACCTCTAGAAAACAAAATGGAAGCTCTCGATCCTGAAAAGGCAGGGGAGAGAGGATATACTCCTGGTGAATCTGCTAAAGGAGAAGCAGAAAAAGATTTCAAGGAATTCTATAGCATCGGACGTGATTTAAACTCCACTGAACGAGAGCGTCTCGGTATTTGGAAAAATGTCTGGCTAGAAGGTGGCGATTTTCAGAGTGCTTTTTCTGCTCTTTATCAAACGCTTGAATCTTATAAAGAGCAATTCGAAAAAGCAATTGCAAGCGCGATAGGTGTTGAAGAAGATTTTTTCACTAAGATGACATGTGATGGTGATGTTCTCTTGCGCGCCATTCACTATCCTGCAAATCCCTCAAAAAATCAATTTTGGGCAGCCGAGCACACAGACATTGGTCTCATGACAATTTTGCCTCGTGTTACTGCTGCAGGTTTGCAAGTGAAAAATAAAGAAGGTGAGTGGATCGATGTGAAAGTTCCAGAAGATGCCTTCATTATCAACGTAGGAGATCAACTCCAAAATATTACGAATGGAGAGTTCCATAGCTGTCGCCATCGTGTTGTTGCAAATGGAGAAGGATACGAGCGCTATGCAGTTGTGTTCTTTGTTCATCCCAAAAGTGAAGATCGGGTAGATCCTGTTCCACAATGCATTGAACGGACAGGAGGAGTACAGAAGTTTGCCAATGCCACTCGTCTTGAACTCTTAGAAGAAAGGCTTATTGATCTCGGCCTAGCACCCTATTCGATGATGGAGCATCTCGCAGAAAGTGGTCTGATGGATCGTTTAGTCGATCTTGGAAGAGCAAGTCCTGAGGCAATGATGCGACTCAAAGAAGAAAATCTTGCCAGTGAAAAAGTCCTCAAAGAACTCGAGCGGATCAATTCAAAGAAAGAGATTTATTTTGATGCGACAATTCCCGTCGTTGATATGAATGAATATCTCAATCCAGAGACTAAAGAAAAGTTTCTGAGTGAACTTACGCAAGCTTGCAAAGAAGTGGGTTTTTTTGGCGTAGTCAATACTGGTGTGAATGCAGAAGTTCTAGATGCTGGCTATAAGGCTATTGAAGATTTCTTTGCTCTTTCTTTGGGAGAAAAAATGGAAATTCACGATCCTGGGATCAATGGCCAGAGAGGGTATATCCCCGGCGAAGCTGCCAAGGGAGAAGTAGTAGGAGATTTCAAAGAGTTTCTCCATGTGGGAAGAGAACTTTCTGATGAAGAACTCGAGCGGAGACATTTTTGGAAAAACATTTGGCCAGAAGATGGAACTCTGAAAGAGGAGCTTTATAATCTTTTTTTAGCTTTAGAAGAGCATGAAGTGATAATTGAAAGTGCTTTGGCAGAAGCCATTGGAATGCCTAAGGACTTTTTTACCAATATGACAGCGGATGGAGATGTGCTCTTAAGAGCGAGTCACTATCCTGCAAATCCTCCAATAGACCGAATCTGGGGAGCCGAGCATACAGATATTGATCTCTTTACCATTTTGCCCCGTGCCACAGGGAAAGGTTTGCAATTGAAAAATAAGGAAGGAAAATGGATCGATATCAAAGTTCCTGAGAATGCTTTCATTGTGAATGTAGGGGACATGCTTGAAAATATCACCAATGGGGAATTTCATAGTGGGTTGCATCGTGTCATTGCAGATGGAAAAGATTATGAGCGCTTTTCAATGGTACACTTCATTCATCCGCGTGCAGAGGATCGACTCGATCCTTTGCCCCAATGTATCGAGAGAACCGGTGGCGAGCGAAAATATGCCAATGCGACTCGCATGGAACTCTTAGAAGAGCGTCTTGTTGATCTCGATCTTGCTTCATACCCGATGCTGCAGGACTTAGCAGAATCTGGACTGATGGAAAGACTCATCGAAGTAGGGCGTGCCAGTCCTGATGCCATGCGCAAACTGCGTGATGCAGGGCTTGCGAGCCCCGATGTTCTCGATGAACTTGCCAAGATGGAAGAAGAGCTTTATACACATCGTGAATGAAGAATTGGTTTTTCCCTTCATCGGAAATCCCTGCCTTTCGAATCTTCTCCATTGGCCCTAATTCATTGAATAGGCCCTGCTTCGGAGGCAGAAAATCTGGTGCGCAAGCTTTGGTAAAATTGCCGATTTTTGAATCGGAATGTGTATAACTCTTCGAAAAAAGCCGGTTGTAAAATAGAAAAGCATGCACTAAAGTATGTGAGATTTGAAGCTATTGAGAGATTATTATGGCTGTAAATTTGATTAGCAATCAAAACTACCAAAAAGAAAATTTGTTTTTAAGTTGGAAGCAAAGGCCTAAAGAAATCCAGTCAACAATTACAAGGGTTTTTGAAAAATTGGCCACAGATACTTTTAGTAATTGGGGGCTTTTCAATGGAACTGATGAATACCTTACGTGCGGTATTTTTGAACAAAACTTGTTAAAAAAAATGATTTTGAGAGCCCCTGACCAACAAGATTTTTACGTTTTAGATATTGGAGCTGGGAATTTTCAATGGGGTGACTCTCTTCTCAATTTTTTCCAAGAAGAAAAGGAGATCCCTTCAGATGTGACGGTCCACGTCATTAGTATGAGAGGGGAAAGCCATCGCGGCCAAGTAGAAACCAAGTATGGTCGGCATAAGGGTTACAATTTCGGGAGCTTTAAAATCGAAGAACTCGAAGCCGAATTAGAAAACCGGGGTCTTTTTCTAGGCAAATGCGTAGATCTGATTGTATCAAAGTGGTGTTTCCGCCATCTAGTAGATCCTACAGGAACTTTCGCTCAAGCCTATAATCTTCTTCGACCAAAATCGGGACTTATTCTCATGGATGGATTCTTTTACCTCTATGAGAAGGGACATTCATCAAATGATGAAAGTTCTTATGAGCGAACATTTGATTTTTTACTGGATGCAAGAGTTCCTTTTTTAATTTCAAACTATGGAAGGATATGTCGTTCACTTCCTCAATTTGTTTTAAAAAGAGCTGATGAGAAGCCATTACAATTGGAAATGGAATATGCAGGCATGGTGAGTTGCAATAATAAGCAAGTTGGATCATATCGTATCTGCAAGTTCAAGGGAGCATCTCAAAGTCGGGGGCAATGGCAAATTAAACTACCATGTCCAGTAACAGATCTCACAGAATCTTATGCCTACTGGGGAAATAAAGATTTGTTTAAATTTTTGGAGAATAATAAGGTTCTCGTGGGATCTTCTAATACCTGGTTTCCTATAGAGCAAAAGAAAATAGAAAAAACTACATAATTAAACAATTTATATTTCTTATTGAAGTAAGACTATTTATCAATGATGTGCTTAGAGACCTGCTCTGAATTAAATTTTGCACTCCTGGAAATCTTTGGGACCTTTTTCATTTTTTTTGCTCAGCCATGTTAATTTAACATTGTCTTCGCTCAAAAAATAAAAAATCTCTCCAAATCGTCCTTCATGCCTGCTAAAATTTAATTCAGAGAAGGTCTCTTAAACTCGCCATTTTTTTGCAGCGTTTTGCGTTGTTTTGTCCAATCCCACCAATCAGTGGATTCTCCAGTCCTAGCCTCATGGATAATGGCGGCAAAAACATCCCAAACACATGGATCTTGGCGCTTCCCAGTTCGTCTCTCAAGTTCTTGAAATAAGAAAGTCGGATTTTGAGATGCCAATTCTTCAACATTATTGATGTCAAGAATTGCCAAATCTCCAAGAAATGCTTTTCCTACATTTTTTAAATTTTTTAACTGTTTCACTTTAATCTCCTATGAAAGATGATCAATATCTCTTTCTGAGAATCTTCTAACCCAATTTTCAATAGGTCGAAAAATTCGTTTTTCAAGGGAAGAATGGGTTACCCAATTACTATCATAAAGAGCGCGATAAAAAATTTTAGCTGCTTCAGGATCCTCTGTGATTTTTAGAGCTTTTTTACGAATATATTTTTCTCGCTGTCCAAAACGATATGCACCAATCAAATTAAATAGAAGATGAGAAGAAAAGAGAACTGCAGGAATCGTATAATACCATGGAATGCGATTAGATATAAACTCAGTACAAAACGCGCCCCCAAAAATGGACAGGAGTATAGATAAAGGTAAAAAAATCTCATTATTTTTGTGTATCATTTGAAAAGCTGGAGAGAATTTCTTCGGCTTTTTTCTTGTCTTCAGAGCGCACTAAAAGACGCATTCCTTGGACCTGGGCAAGATGGGGCATCATTCCTCCCGCATCTTCTGGTTGAAGGATGCAAAAGATTCCAGCTTCATCTAGAGCTGATTTTAATGTTTCGGCTTGGATTCTACTGGAAGAAATATTTAATACGACTAATTCACTCATAAGTATATTTAAAATTGTTTCGGTTTGAAGATTAATAGAAATTTCCATTTCGGTCAATATTTCCCGGCTCCGATCCTTTAGGAAATTCTCATTCGCAGATTCAGTAAGAAGACGATCACGCTCCTCTAAAAGATCTGCAATTTGAGGGCTAAATAGACAAATCATTCCACTCAGCCATTGGTTTGCGAGCCAAGAAGACTCGGGGAGATCAATCTGGAATCCATGCAGGTGAGAGGAGAGCTCTTTTGCTGTTTTCCATAAATCGCCTGTGACCCATTGGTTGACAGTGAAGAGGCTTTTAGGCTGGCCTTTTTCATCGATTGAAATGCCAATCAAATGAGATTGCTTTTTGCCATCTCTTACGAAAACATGAAAGTGCCCATGTTCACTTTTGCGATGTGCATGATAGAAATATTCTGATGCATTGTTTTCATCGATCACATTTTCTTCTGGAAAATGATCATATTCATAAAATGTGCGCCCTGTCGATAAAAGCTCCTTCACCACATTGGGTTGATTTTGGATTTCCTTGCCAGCTAGCAACATCTGCTCAAGCTGTTTATTGGGTAGAGAAGAAAGTTTTTCTGCATTCCAAGAAAGCATGTGGGGAGGATGTGTTTTGACCAGATTCTTTTTGGCGAGGCAAAATGCAACTATAGCCAAAACGCAGACGATGAGCCATTTGATTTTCATAAAAATCCTTTTAACAAAAACAAAAGTGCGATATCACGAAAAAAAGGAGTTGAGCTATGCGATTTAATTTTTCATCTGCAATTTGGGCATCCATTCTTGCTACAATTATCATGACAATCGTCATGTATTTTTTGGATATGAATATCATGGTAGCGCTGGGTATGGCAGCTGGCATGGAGGGCACTACGATTCTTGTTGTAGGTGGATTGATCCATCTTTGCGTGGGAATTGTCTATGGTCTTATTTATGCCCTCATTTTTGAACCAATATTAAAGCGTTTGCCTGGATTTCTTGCAGGTGCGTTTTATTCTCTTTTGGCTTTTTTTATAGCGCTTTTTTTCATGGGGCCTTTTTTGCAATCTATTGGAAAGTTCTTTGGTGCAGAAAAAAAGATCCACGCGATGTGTGCTCCTTGCATGCCTGCAGCAAAACCAAAAAGTACTATGTCCCCCAGTCCCTGTCATCCTTGTATGTCAAAAGCAACTCCAAAACCTTTGCACAATCCCTGCAATCCATGTGGCGGACGCGGTGGAATGGCAATTCTTTGGAGTCTAGTGAGTCATCTTGTGTATGGGATTGTATTGGGATGGGCCTATCGTCCGAGGATTAAAAAAGCCTAAAAGCTTTCATTTGGCTTTAAAAAACGCCATTTGCCCTCGGGCAAGTCGCCAAGCATGATTCTGCCAATGCGCACGCGCTTTAGGCCAATTGCCTTTAGATTCACTTGCTCGCACATTCTTCGGATTTGTCGTTTTTTCCCTTCTCGCAAGACGAAACGAAGGACTTGGGTCTCTAATTGATCGATCTTGGCAGGTTTTAACGGCTTGTCATCTAAAGAGAGTCCTGTTTTGAGCTTTGCAACCTTCTCCTTGGAAATCGTTCCTTCTACTCGGACGAGATACTCTTTTTCCATTTGGGAATTTTCTCCAATGAGCTTTTTGACAAGGACCCCATCTTCGGTCAAGACTAAAAGTCCCTTAGAATCGATGTCAAGGCGACCAGCAGTATTGAGATTGCGATAGGACATGGGAAGAAGCTCTACTGCTTCTTTATATCCCTTTTCTGGCTGGGTTGAAACGTAGCCAATGGGTTTATTCAAGAGAATTGTCACCTTGCTCTTTTGTTTTTTCTGAGCGGAAGATGCAAGAGCAATTTTGGCATCAGGTGCAACTCGAATCCCTAACGTGGAGACCACTTGCCCATCGACGAGAACCTCGCCTCTCTCAATGTAGCGATCAGCCTCTCGCCTTGAGCAGACGCCCCTTTCTGATAGAAGTTTTGATAAACGAATTTTATCCATATCGAATCAAATCGTCATACATCTGTCCAATGTGGGATGAATGCCCAGCTGACTTTTGCACCCTAAAGTGGTCTTCAAAATCATCGGAAATATACCAATAGGAATTTTCAGGGAAAATACCGCTTTCAATTCCTCTATTGAGAATGGCTGTTGTTGCTTTCGCATTTTTATATTCCCAATACTCGACTGCGCGGACATATTGCTTGCGATTGGTTTTCCCCAGGTAGGCTAATGAATCAATACGCTGTAGTTCTGGATCATTGGCAGCATTGTGCATCTCAAATAATACTGTAGTAAGAAGTGCTGCAGGCGAGCGGCTTTTTGTGGTATAAATTGTCCGATCTCCCCCGCTCCAATATCCGTCAAATTTTTTTGATAAATGATGATTCATTTCGATATATAATGGACCGTTTTTAAGGATTTGATCAATCAAATTGTTTACCTCGGGCATTTCTCGGAGCAATGCAAAAACTTGCCGTAATTCTGGAGCACAATAGAGCTCCTGTGTCGATTGTTCTATTTGCTTCCCATATGAAATAGAAGAAAGGCTTAAATTAGAAAATATACAAAATAGTATTATAATAGCTTTTTGAAACATAGCGATTACAATTATGCATAAAAAGAGGGATTAAACTCAACCTGATGCTGGAAAAAATTCTCGGTCTGGATGATGAAACAGAACGACTGTGATGACAGCAATTCCCATAAAGGCTGCGAGGAGTAAAAAAGCTCCTTGATAATTGCCCGTTAAATCAATCATCCACCCGGTAAGTAGAGGGGCAATAATGCCTCCAAGGGAGAGGCAGCTGGATGTGATTCCTTGAGAAGAGCCTGAACGCTCCTTTGCGACATCGATATTGGTGCTGAAAAAAGCGGGTTGGGGCAAGAGGCCAAAACCAAGGCCTAGACTCAAATAAAAAATGGAAAGTCCCAAGGTACTGGTAAAACTCAATAAAACAAAAAAAATGGTTGCTAAAAGCTGGCTGGTCCAAATGATATGAGAACGGCCATAGCGTCTACTGCCCGTCTTATTATACAGCCAATCGGAGAGAAAGCCTCCGGCTTTCAAGAAGACGCAGCCTACAAGCCATGGGATGGTTAAATACCAACCTACACTTTTGAGATCCAAGCCATGTTGGGAGAGAAAATAGCCTGGGAGCCATAGTGTGGCAAAAAAGAGCATGTAACCAAAGGCAAAATAGGCGATGTTATTGGCAATCAGAGCTGGATGTGTCAAGATATAACGCCAATCAATAGGGGATTCTTCAAGTTCGGAGTCCGAGGAAAATGAGGCGAGGTATTTTTTTTCTTCCTCACCGACATAGGGGCATTCTTCAGGGCGATCGCGAAAAAAATGGTACCAGATGAAAGCCCAAATGATTCCAGCCACGCTGATGATGATAAACATCATTCTCCAACCAAAATCTGAAACTAAATACGAGGTGATGGGTGCGCCGATAACGGAGGAAAGGGGAATGGCTACGAGACTGAGTGAAAGTGCTCTTGCTCTTTCAGTAGGAGAAAGCCAATCGAAAATGGAGCGAGACATCGCAGGAAAGTGGGGCCCTTCGGTCACTCCGAGTAGAAAACGCATGCCAATGAATACCCAAAGTCCTGTGGCAAAACCAAGCATTGCGATGCACAGAGACCAAGCAATCGCAGCTATGGGCCATACACGCCTTGGCTTCCAAATATCTACCATCCATCCTCCTAAAGAGGTCAATAGGGCGTAACCAACACCAAAAGCGGATAAAATCATGCCAAACTGGGTATCATTGAAGTGAAATTCTTCTTTTAAAGGCCCAATGGCGAAGGAAATTGCGGACCGGTCGACAAAATTGATAAGGGTGATGAAAAAGATCAGTGTGACGATGACCCATCGATATTGCAATTTTCTTTTTTTTTGCATAGCGTCCCTTCAGCTCCATATTCGAAAGGAAGGGATCATAACGGATCGAAAAAAAATATGGGAAGAATTTTTGTTAAAAAAAGAAATATGACTATAGTGCAAAATAGGAGGAGAAATATGATTTTAAAAGGAAAAGTTGCCATTGTTACAGGTGGAAATAGTGGAATTGGTGCTGCAATTGTCCTGGAGCTTGCTAGACAAGGTGCCAACATCGTCATCGATTATATTTCTCATCCAGAAGCAACGGATGCATTAGAAAAGCAAGTGGCTGCTCTTGGTGATCAGGCCATCGGAGTCGAGGCAGATGTGAGCAAAGTGACGGATCTTCAAAAGCTTGTCGATGCTGCTGTGCAAAAATTTGGTCGTTTAGATGTCATGGTCAACAATGCAGGGGTCGAAACGCGTACCTCAGTTCTTGATACGACAGAAGAGCAATATGAAAAGGTATTAGAGATCAATCTCAAAAGTGCATTTTTTGGAACGCAGATCGCAGCCAAGCAAATGATCAAACAAGGCAGTGGGGGACGTGTGATCAATATTACGTCTGTGCATGAAGATTGGCCGATGCCGGGTAATATTGCGTATTGCCTTTCCAAAGGAGGCGTACGCATGCTCACGCGCACAGCGGGAGTAGAACTGGCAAAGCATAATGTTCTTGTTGTTGGAGTTGCTCCTGGTGCTGTTGCCACACCAATCAATCTTACCACAATGAAAGATCCGAAGTTGATGGCGAAGTTGAATGCAGCAATTCCTCTAGGGCGTATGGCAAAACCCGAAGAAATCTCTAGTGTCGTCGCTTTTTTAGCAAGTGACGCTGCATCGTATATGACAGCCACCACTATCTTTGCTGATGGTGGAATGATGCAACAAAGCCCAGGCCTATGACCTTGTCATTAACAGAAGAAGGAAAAAGACTCGATGAGGTTCGGTGCGGCAAAGCTCCTTGGCGATTGTGGGGACCTTATTTAAGCGAGCGGCAATGGGGCACGGTACGCGAAGATTATAGCACTGATGGCAGTGCTTGGGAGTTTTTTCCTCATGATCATGCACGTTCTAGAGCATATCGTTGGGGAGAAGATGGGATAGCCGGTATTTCTGATGACAAGCAAAGGCTCTGTTTTGCTCTTGCTCTTTGGAATGGCAAGGATCCCATTTTAAAAGAGCGGTTATTTGGTTTGACCGGGAGTGAAGGCAATCACGGAGAAGACGTAAAAGAATATTACTTTTACCTCGATAATGTCCCTACCCATGCATATATGAAATATCTCTATAAATATCCACAAGAGGCATACCCTTATGCGGATTTAGTAGAAGAAAACAAAAAGCGTACACACACAGATCCTGAGTATGAACTGCTAGATACTGGGATTTTTGATGAAGATCGCTATTTTGATGTTTTTGTCGAATATGCCAAGGATACTCCCGAAGATATCTTGATCCAAATCAGTGTGGCCAATCGGGGACCCGAATCGGCAACATTGCATTTGCTGCCGACTCTTTGGTTTCGCAATATGTGGTCCTATAATCCAAAATGCGAAAAACCAAAGCTAATCCTCGAAAAAAAGAATCTCATCAAAGCCTCTCATCCTGATCTTGGAGTCTATTGGCTCTATTGTGATCAACCTAAGACTATTCTCTTTACAGAAAATGAGACGGATAAAAAGAGAATATTCCATACAGAGAATGATACGCCTTATGTCAAAGATGGTTTCCATAAATTCGTGATCCAGGATGATCATCAAGCTGTGAATCCAGACAACCTTGGCACCAAAGCCGCCGCGCACCATATTTTACAAGTTGGCGCCGGGGAAACAGTTGTTGTGAAGCTATATCTCAGTACAAAGAATAACCTTGCAGATCCTTTTGGAAAACCATTTGAAGAAGTTTTTGAAATGCGTAAAACTGAGGCCGAGGATTTTTATCAGCAAGTGACCCCATATCCCATGCCAGAAGATATGCGCAATGTGCAACGCCAAGCCTTTGCAGGGCTTTTGTGGAACAAACAACTTTATCATTATGATGTGAGAACCTGGCTGAAAGAAGACTCGGAAGGTTGTCCGCCCCCCGAAGAGCGCAAAAAAGGACGAAACAGTGGTTGGTGGAATCTTGATGGGTATGACGTGTTTTCCATGCCTGATAAATGGGAATATCCCTGGTTTGCTGCTTGGGATCTTTCCTTCCATACTGTTGCAATCGCTTTGATCGATCCCGATTTTGCCAAAAATCAGCTCCTTTTGCTCAATAAAGAGTGGTACATGCATCCCGATGGGCAGATTCCCGCATATGAGTGGGCCTTTAGCGACGTCAATCCACCAGTTCAAGCATGGGCAGCCCTGCGGATTTATCAGATTGAAAAAGCGTTGTATGGTCGCAAAGATCGGAGTTTTTTAGAGAAGATATTTCAGAAACTTTCCCTCAACTTCACCTGGTGGGTCAACCGCAAAGATGCCGATAATCGCAATGTATTTGAGGGAGGATTTCTCGGTCTAGACAATATCGGGGCTTTTGACCGAGATGAAATTCCAAAAGGGGGCACTTTGTATCAGGTCGATGGAACTGCCTGGATGGGGATGTATTGTCTCAATATGCTTCAAATCGCTCTTGAACTTGCCATCGAGGACCCTGTCTATGAAGATATGGCGACCAAATTTTTCGAGCACTTTGTCTATATCGCAGATGCGATTAACAATATTGGCGATCACACAGAAGGACTGTGGGATGAAGAAAAAGGGTTCTATTATAGCCTCTTGAAACTCGAAGATGGTACGAAGATAAAAATAGAAACCGACACTCTCGTAGGTTTGGTGCCCCTTTTTGCCGTTGCTCCCAATAATCCCAAAATCAATGATCTTTTTCCTGACTATCGAAAACGCTTTCAATGGTTCGTAGAGAATGAACCAGAACTCTTAGATCAGGTGCTAGAACTGGACAAAAAAGAAACAGATGGGAGCTTCATGCTTTCATTGGTCTCTCCAGAAAAACTGAAACGCATCCTTGAAAAAACACTCAATGAGAAAGAGTTTTTGAGCCCATTTGGGGTTCGATCTGTCTCACAGCGCCATGCTGCAGATCCTTTTATTCTTAAACTTGGAGGCCAAGAATTCAAACTCAACTATGAGCCTGCAGAATCCTCTACTTCTTTGTTTGGGGGCAATTCTAACTGGAGAGGGCCCATCTGGTTCCCACTCAATTTTCTCATGATCGAGTCTCTGCAGAAGTTCCATTACTATCTCGATGAAAGTTATCAAGTAGAATGTCCAGCAGGATCGGGAAAGTTTTTATCCCTTTGGGATGTTTCTATGGAACTCACCCATAGGCTCATTCAAATTTTTCTGAAAGATGAGAATGGAAAAAGACCTGTTTACGGTGGAATTGAAAAATTCCAAAATGATCCGCATTGGCAAGATTACATCCTTTTTCATGAATATTTTCATGGGGATAATGGTGCAGGACTTGGTGCAAGTGCTCAGACAGGATGGACGGGGCTCATGGCAAAACTCATCCAACAATATGGAGAATATGTTCTGCAGCATAAATCACCACAAACAATTGAAAAACGTCGAATAGGACCAGTATAAGTGAGACTATGGAAAAATATGATGTAATCATTATCGGCACAGGTGCTGGAGGGGGAACTCTCGCGCGTCATCTTGCAGGGTCTGGAAAAAGGATCCTCTTGCTTGAACGGGGAGGATGGCTCAAGCGAGAAGCCGAAAATTGGAGCGCCGAGTCAGTCTTTGTAGACAATCGATACATTTCTCCCGATACGTGGTTTGACAAAGACGGAAAATCCTTTCAACCACAAGTCCACTATTTTGTGGGTGGGGCGACAAAA
>SDBS01004803.1_pt1 | contig 13246 bp, 9 predicted proteins | sample 2277091 | NCBI WGS metagenome assembly SDBS01 (sample SAMN10404972, study PRJNA504765) | marine sediment metagenome | isolation source: marine sediment core GS10_PC15, 163 cmbsf | place: Arctic Ocean: Southern Knipovich Ridge | collected 2010 | reverse complement strand
GATGTTCCTGCTTCGTTTGATATTATTGTAAAAACTCCAGAGGAATACAACCGCTGGCGGTCGGTGGTCAATCATATCGTTTATTTCGCTGATAAATACGGGAGAATTCTCTATGAACGATGATACCCGTGAACTTGTGCGACAATGGAAAGAAAAAGCGCAAAATGACTGGACGGCTGTGGAGATCCTTTTAACAAGTGAGCAATGCCCGGCTGATACAGTTTGTTTTCATTGCCAGCAATTCGTTGAAAAACTGCTTAAAGCCTTTCTTACCTACCATGATATAGAAGCACCTAAAACCCACGATTTGCGAAGATTGATTCAACTGGCTGAGTCATACGTGCCCGAACTTTCACGATTGTCTGACGAATCAGATAAGCTGACCGTTCATGGGGTTGAGACAAGATACCCTGGTGATTGATATTTAGTAACCTCTGCGGAGATGAACGAAGTAGTTGAAATATCAAGACAATTTGGTGACATACTGCTTCCAAAACTGGAACAATAAAAAACAGCCAAATTCGTTCTGTTGTCAGATTCTTTCCTTTTCTTTTCTTTTGCTTTTGATTGTTTTCACCTAAAATAGCCGATATAATGCGCGGTAAATATAAACCTGCGGTAAAACCGCAAGCTAAATTTGGCCTCATTAAGGACAAACTGAATGGCTAAGGGTAAAAGAAAAGCTGAAAAAGTAGTATTGGCATATAGCGGTGGTTTGGATACGAGTGTGATTCTGCCGTGGCTTAAGGAGACCTACGGGTATGATGTAATAGCGTTTGCGGCTGAATTAGGGCAGGGCGATGAATTAGCCGGCATTAAACGTAAGGCATTAGCAAGCGGGGCGGTTAAGTGTGTAGTCAAGGACCTGCGAAAAGAGTTTGTCGCAGATTACCTCTGGCCGATGCTCAAAGCAGGTGCGGTCTATGAAAAAGGGTATCTGTTAGGGACGAGTATTGCCCGGCCTTTAATCGCCAAGCATCAGGTCGAAGTCGCACACGCTGAAGGTGCCAAAGCGGTAGCCCACGGCGCAACAGGCAAGGGCAATGACCAGGTGCGGTTCGAAGTCACCTATATGGCACTGGATCCTTCGCTGAAAATCGTCTCGCCGTGGAAAGATCCTAAATTTGAACTAACTTCTCGCGAGGCGGCGGTCGATTACGCCAAAAAACATAAAATACCTATCGAGCAAACAAAGAAGAAGATATACTCCCGCGACCGTAATCTCTGGCATCTCAGTAATGAAGGGGCAGACCTCGAAGATCCCGCCAATGAGCCAAAGGATGATGTGTTCGTTATCTCCCGGCCAGTTTCGAAAACGCCTGATAAGCCGGACTATGTAACGATAGGTTTTTATGAAGGGATCCCAATAAAGCTTAACGACAAGTTAACAAGCGGCGTGAGGCTAATTGAAACGTTGAATAAGCTCGGCGGCGAACACGGCATCGGCCAGGTGGACCTTGTTGAAAATCGGCTGGTTGGTATAAAGTCGAGAGGCGTGTATGAGACGCCGGGTGGAACGATTCTCGTTAAGGCTCACAGTGCTCTGGAGAGTCTGACACTTGACAGGGAAACTATGCACTACAAACAACAGCTCGCTCTGAAATATGCTGAGCTGGTTTATTACGGCCTGTGGTTTTGTCAGCTGCGCCAGGCGCTTGATGCATTTGTAGATATTACACAACAGAATGTTACCGGCGAAGTTAAAATGAAACTGTTCAAAGGGCGGTGCACTCCAGCAGGCATAAAAAGTCCGAACAGTCTGTATCGGACCGACCTGGCAAGCTTTAAGATGGGCACCGAATATGACCCAACCGATGCAACAGGCTTTATACGTTTGTTCGGCTTGCCGGTAAAGGTTGCCGCTATGGTCAACAAGAAAACGAAAAGTGTAAAGTGAGTTAAAGTGCCTAAAGTAAGCTGAAGATTCAGGCTACCATGGTATCAGACTACCATGTAGTGGGCATCAGGTTATCAGGACATCAGGTTTATTTTTCCTGATACCCTGATATACTGATAACCTGCATCCTGATTTCCTGATATGCTGATATCCATACTTTAGGCACTTTTGCAAAGGAGGCATTGTGGCAGTACCTGATTGGATTTGGTTTATCTTTATCTTTGCGTTCGGCTGTTGTATCGGCAGTTTTCTGAATGTTGTCATCTATCGCTTACCTCGTGATAAATCTTTGGTAACGCCCCCTTCAGCTTGTCCAGCCTGTGGTAAGCACATTCGTTTTTACGACAATATACCGCTTGTTTCGTGGCTGCTTTTGGGCCGGAAGTGTCGTTATTGTAAAGAGTCGATTTCGCCGCGTTATTTTCTTATCGAGCTGCTGACAGGCCTGGTTTTCTTAAGCCTTTTCGTTTTGTATTTTAAGGTCGATTTGCGGGACGGACTCGGAACATTTGTGGGCGGCGGCTGGTTTATTTATCTTCTTCACATCATTATGTTGGCAACGTTTATTGCCGCTTCAGCGATTGATTTGGAGTACTGGGTCATTCCGCTGTCTACTTGCTGGTTAGTTACCGCAGCTGGATTTATTGGCTCGGCGCTCGGCGTTTATATAATTGACCCTGCCCTGATTCGTGCGTATTCGCTTTTACCGAGTGCCTCGGCTGATACGGGAGCACTGGCCATCGGGGCAACGGCAGGGCTGGTTATATCCATGGCGCTGTTGGTGAGCGGTTTGATTAAAAGAAGTTACGAATCAGACGTTCCCGAAGATGAGGACGGCGTTGTGCAAAAAAATAGTGAAGCGGGAACAGATCGGCCCGATAAGGAGGAAGAATCAGCAAAGCTCCAGGCTAATCCCATAAGAAGTAAGTCGTCAGATGCAACTACTACAGAGCCGGATTGGGCTTCTAACGGGACCAACCATCGTTTAGAGGCGTGCCGGGAGGTGGTCTTTTTACTGCCGATTATCGTCTGCTCACTGGCAATGCTTTGGATTGTCAGAGAAGTTACACCGGTAGGGACCTGGTGGAAGGATTTCTCGCAACATCCTGTTGTTGGGGGACTTCTGGGCAGTCTGTGGGGTTACTTTGTGGGTTGCGGGGTTGTCTGGGGCATCAGAATTTTTGGCACGTTGGCCTTTGGAAAAGAAGCAATGGGCCTCGGTGATGTGCATCTGATGGGTGCCGCAGGGGCGGTAATAGGGCCGATTTACGTTGTGGTGGCATTCTTTGTGGCGCCATTCTTTGGTCTGGCCTGGGCGGGCTTTCAGATGTTTTTTAAAAAAATTCGACAAATTCCTTATGGTCCGTTCTTGTCTTTGGGTATATTTGTTGTTATGATTCTACACGATTGGATTCGCGATTATCTGAGTTTTATGTTCTATCGTTAAAACGGAAAATCTAAATTCGACATTATAAGGAGATATCAAATGCGGATTACCAACGAAAAAACAATTGCTCTGCTGATTTGTCTTGTAGTATTTGCTCTTTTGCCCGGCTGCATTAATTGGGAGAAAAAATATGAATCCCTGAGTGTGGAGCACGAGAATCTAAAGGGTCTGCTCGAACGCGAAAGGTCTGAAAAGGGTCAGCTTGCCGACCGGATTTCGCAAGACCAGATGACAATCGAAGAGCTGCAAAGACAAATTGAAGAACGCGCCAAAACACCTGCCGATGCCTCTGGTTTCGGAGAGGGTTACGATGTTGCCTTCGACCCATCCAAAGGAACAGTTACGGTAACGCTGCAGAATGCAATATTGTTTGATTCGGGAAAGGCCGTATTAAAAAAAGCAACAAGTGTCGAGCTTAACCATATTCACTCGGTATTGCGCGACAAATACGCCGGCAAACAAGTAGATGTTGTAGGCCATACCGACAAGGATCCCATTAAAAAATCAAAATGGAAGGACAATTGGGAACTTTCCGCTCAACGTGCTCTTTCCGTGCTTAGATACTTAGTCAAACGCGGAATCCCTGAAGACAAAATTCAAGCGGCAGGTCGCGGAGAAAGCCAGCCCATCGCATCCAATTCAACCGCCAGCGGCAAGGCAAGAAACCGCAGAGTTGAAATCGTGGTGCATATGAGGTAATGCCTTGTACTGCGTAAAAACAATTTTTGCACAATACCGCAGATAAGCAAGGTATGATTTTATTTTGGGTTTGCAAAACCGATAAGACCAAGAGCTAAACTACGGGATAAATGTTGTGGTTTTTATCATACCGTCCCTGCTGATAGAGAGAGCAACGGCACCGTGTTCAGGTGTATAGAACGACTTGGCGTTGCCTTTTCCTTTAATCATCTGTTGTTGTCTTTCGTATTGGCTTCGGCCGCAACTGTATATCAAAATATCCACATCGAGTTTTTTTAAAAAATCATCCTCTAACGTATTGACCGAGCCGTGATGAGGAACAACTACGATGTCAGCTTTTAGGTCGGGATATAATCGGAGAAGCTCTCTTTGTGCGAATTTTTCGATGTCGGAGCATAGAAGTACCTTGGTGCCGGCAAATTCTATCAATGAAACCAACGATTTGTCGTTATCCCCTAAATCCTCATTGTTAGATATATCTTCATTAGGCCAGAGTATTTTTATATTGGCGCTGCTGCTTAGAATCAAATCTGTGTCCAGGGTTTGTATTTTAATACCCATCTCGACTAAGCAGTCATTGAGAAATTTTGCTGTACCCCACCGGTCGGCCTTTTCAAAGAAGTCATCATTGGCATAAACGCCGCCGACCTTGCAGTGTTCGGCAATCTCAGGTATTCCATTTATATGGTCTACATCGTTATGGCTTATGATAATGGCGTCGATTTTATTTATTCCAGTGCGATCTAAAAACGGTGCGATAACTCGTCTGCCGATGTCGCTTTTGTGTAGTGACCCTGCATCAAACAAGACGTTGGCTTTGCCCGGAAGCTGAGCGAATATTACCTGGCCGTGGCCAACGTCAAGACTGGTGATGATTAAATTGTCCCGATGTGTCCTTTGCCATTTCGCGGCACCCAAAAAAACAATCACTGTTAAAAACATCGCTGTGCAGATTACTTTTTTTATCAGTGGACGCCGAAAATATACAAAGCCGGCGAAAACAATTAAGCAGTAATATAAAATTATCAGTGCAAGTGGAACGTGCCCTATTAGTATTTGTGAAATATCCAGATGGGCGATGAGTTCTACGAGCCAAATCAGCGAATCGGACAAGAAGTTCACTATTACGCCTAATACTGCAGCCAAGCTCGGCAGCAAGAAAGACAGGACTATTTTCAAATATCCAATAGTTAAAATCAAAGCTATAAATGGAAAAGCAACCACTGTCCAGACGCTTGCTAACGGGGTGATTGTGTAAAAGTGGTACAACAATATACCGGCCCCGCCTAACCATGCAGCAAGACCTATAAAGAATAATTGCAATAAGTATTTACCAGGCCTTGCAATTGTAAGAAAGAATGGTCCGCCGGTCTGGCTTATTGAACTCCCGAAACGTTCTATACGCTTTTTGTATCTTTTTTTTATCAGCATTATGTATCTGTTTGTCGGCTTTTCGTATATGTCTTTCAGCTTCTCGTATATATCGTATCTAAAAGACTTGATTCGTTCTGTAAAAAGCAAAATTCCAAGCACTGATGCGAACGACAATTGCCAGCCAGCCTCGAATAATTGGCTCGGCCTTATAAGTAAAAGAATTACCGCTGCCAGCGATAATGTGTTAATTGGATTGTGGCGTCGGCGAAAGAAAAATGATACGCAAAATACGAGAGATATGATAGCCGCCCTGATTGTCGGCGCCCTCGGCGGGACAATTAATAAAAAAACCGCCAGAGCAATTATGCAGACCATCGCACGTGTGGACTTCATCAGGCCCACCGTTTTGCACAGCCACCAGATAATCCCCATCAAGATACCTAAGTGCAATCCGGAAAGGCTGATAAAGTGCAGCAGACCCGTTTTGCGAAATGCCCTGTAAGTGCTGCTGTCTATATTTCCTCTATAGCCCAACAGCAATGCCTCCAGTAAACCTCGGCTTGGCTCTTCAGGCGATAGAGTGCCCAACAATGCCTGTGCGACCGATTGCCTGAGCCTGCTTTTTAGCTTTGTGAAAACAGCAGGGGGGGTACTTTGCAGCAATTCGATGCCCTCCCGTGACTCTACAGATGCGGCGATAAAAACATTTTTCCTCGCTAAGTACTTTGCCGTATCGAACTCGCCGGGATTGGTAGGGGGGCTGAATCTGTCCAGCCGGCAGTACACCTGTATATAATCGCCGGTCTTTAAATCCAGCACCGGCCCATTAACCTGAACTCTCACAACGCCGGTCGCCTTTGCCCAGCCATCGATAGTTTCAACTTCGTTGAGCTTAAGGTAGAAACTGGTGGCCGGGTCGGTGAACTTGAATCCGGCAAATTTCCAGTTTCGGTTCTTGTTAATGTACGGCTCAGTTACAATCAGGCCGCGAATGGTTGCCAGTTTCGGCTCGTCGGCGACGAGATTGCGGATGTCATTTGTTTCTGTTTGATGAAAGCTTATCATACGAATCGCACCGAGACATACGAAGCAAATAAGAGCACAAGAGCTTACGAGCACGGGAGCATAAGAGCTAAGCTTGCCCTTTGTTTGGATGATAAATAATAAAATAGTTCCTGCAGCAAGCAGACTAAGCAATATTAACCAGAGCCAGATAAATCGTGCCCCGTCGCTCATCGCTCGTGACTCGATTAGTACGTTTTGTATCAAAACGCCGATGATTAAACCTAAAGCGACAAAAACAAGAGGGCAGGTGCTTATGATTTGCTTATGAATATTTCTGCCGGCTAATTGCTGGTCAATCAGGGCCAATTTCCGCTGAATGTCGTCCATAGCGAAACAGACTACAGACTACAGAGGTAAGACGCAAGACTAAAGACCCAAGACAAAAAACGCAAGACCAAAGACTCAAGAGTAATTTTGCTGCAGGAAATTTCAACGAGACAAGCTGTTAATCATTTATAGATAGGAAGGATATAAAAAGTTAATTTCGAAACGAAGTGTAACGCTTATACGATTTGCACAAGAATTACATTTTCTGTCTGGCTGCCAAAATATGTTTGTATCGTTTCCATACCAGCATTATGGGAATGATGCATAACGCTACGTTTACAAGCAAGATGCCGGTTATGGTCAAGATGTTTGGGTAAGGTTTAAAAGAAAACATACTAAAAGAGAATCCAAGCAGGCTATAGAGATACACTTCCTTGTTATCCAAGACGCCGGACAAGATTAAAGGTAAGAATAAATACACCATTGTAATGAAGCTTAAAAGAAGTCCTATTTTGTTGGAAAAAGGGATATAAACCACATAGAGTTCCAGCAATAACATAAGAAACAGGTAAAAAGAAAATAGAATGATAATATAGTACAGATTGTATAGCAGCCCCTGTCCGGTCATCAAAGCCGTTACGATAGCACCCGCGGTCCAGATTGCAAACAAGACGAGAACAGGAAGTAAATTCGAGTACTGAAGAAAAGCGGACACCAAATTTTTATTACCGGCCGATTTGCTTTGAATCAAGCCGCTGTGCTCAAGATACCTGTCGAAGCTGCGAAGCGACCAGATGGGAACGAGCAAGACAGGCAATAAAGAAATAAGCCAATAAAGATAATTTGTTTTTTGTGCCCCCTCCTTTAAGTGTTCGTAGAAGAGGCCGAAGAGAACAAACTCGAAACCAAGCATAAAGAGATACGCTCCCATTCTGGTGAATAAAGGTTCATCCTCACGAGTAAATCTGCGTAATATCCCCTTGATAGCCCAACAGCTAAAATAGAGCGCGACCAGACTAATTAATATAAGAACGGGGAGTTCGATTGTATAAAACTTCCCCGTCACGTTCTCAAAAATATTGATTTTTCTGATTGCTATACCAATGGAAGAGATTATGAAAGGCACGAAGATAAAACCAAGAACGATGAAAAGTACTATATGGTTTTTCTTTTTGGCTCTAACCGGATTAATGGAAGACAACAAAGCCACTGAATTGGTAAGAACAGCTAACGATATCAGTGCCAAAAAATACTGACCCAACAAAACGCCGTTCAACCGTCCTAACATGCCTAAAATTATAAGAAGCAGAAAATTGACTCCCGCCATCAGCAGCACAACGAGATTCTTTCCAATGAGAATACCGGCAGCTTTTTTCCCGGCGGAAATTGGGAGCATTCTGAAGAAATCATAAGATTTTCCGGTAACCTCGTCCTTTATAGCAGAGCTGGAATTAATCATGGCCAATATGCACAGAACTATTATCTGCAGAATCAAAAACTGGTAATAAAGACCCTTAAAGAAGCGGATTTGATTTCCAAACCATTCCTGATATTGATAGGCGGTATAGTTGATAAAAACGATTAAAGCAATTACAGCTATATAAATGGTAATGTAAATCCAGAGCTGGTGCGGACGCATCAGGCTGTAACGATAACGTCTTATCAATGGGTTATTCAGTATCACTTTGCCTGTTCCATTAAATAAAAAAAATCAACCGGCCGATATTTTCATAAACAAGTCTTCGAGGTCGGTCTTTTCCTCGCTGAAGCTATAAACATTTATGCCCTTTGTAACCAAGTGCGAATTCAGGGCGGCCAATTCGGATTCCTCCGCACTAATCTCGACGATTATTTCATTATCCCGAGCGGTTTCTATCTTAGTTTTCGTAAATTCTTCTATCAGCCGAATCGCCTTGTCACAATCGCCCAAAACTGAGACATGTAATTTTCTTGTATCAAAAACCTTTCGCTGAATCTCATCCACAGCGCCGTGTAAAACTATATTGCCCTCGTTCATCAGTGCGATATGAGAGCAAAATCCTGACAGCTCGGTCAATATATGAGAGGATATGATGATAGTCTTTCCCTCGTCGCTGAGTTTTTTCAAAACCGCGCGCAACTGTATTCTTGCCTTCGGGTCCAGGCCGCTGGCCGGCTCATCAAGCAAGAAAACATCGGGATCGTGCACTAAAAGAACTCCAACACCCATTCTCTGAACCATGCCTCGGGAAAGATGGCGAATGAAGTCGTTTCGCTTGCTCTGGAGCTCGACATAATCAAGCACTTCGTCCACCCGCTTCGGTATCAGTTTATTTTCAACCTTGTAGGCTTTTGCAAAAAACTCAAGACACTCCCGAAGAGTAAGGTCGTTATAAAGATTGAAGAAATCCGGCAGGTATCCGATATGCCTGCGGATTTTAAGGTATTCCTTTACCAAATCGAAGCCCAGCAATTGGACAGAGCCGCTCGTAGGCCGGAGCAGGGTAGCCAGCATCCTTAGAAGTGTGGTTTTTCCAGCGCCGTTGGGACCGATGAGTCCCAAGACCTGTCCATTCTCCACGGAAAGACTGATATTATTGACGGCTACTAATGTGCCGAATTCCTTTCTCAGGTTGTTTACTTTCAAGATTTCCATTTTTCTAATCAATAGTAGATGCCAGAGATGCAAGATGTCATCTCGGTGCTATCTTAGTTAAGTACAATCCTGCTTCTCGTCCATATATCCCAACTCAAGGATTATAACCTTAGTCTTTGAAAAGTCAAATTACTTTGTAGAAAACTTTTTAGATATAAATCATCGACCACCGGCAAAGCCGGTGGTATGAGGAAGGCCAGCTTACTGTGCCGGGCGATACAGTCGAATGTCATCAAAGAAGACCATACCTGAACCGCCGGCCTGGAGATTATTCTTATCGCCGAAACCAATAGCGAACGTATTGACATTGGCAAGGTTCACGCCCTGAGCTGCAAATTCCTGCAGGTCGATTCTCCATTGGGTCCAGGTAGCTATCTGCGCTGCATTCGGATTATCGTGATAAACTACTGCACTGCCGTTGAGAGCCACATACATCCGCTCAGCAGCATTAGACGCATTACCCCTGAACCACAGCGACAATTCTCCAACACCTTCTTCGGTCCAGTTACGCTGAGTCAATGTCATAGTCGCCTCAGAGTACATTAAATTGTTGTCGTAGTAAAGCGGCATCGACTGGGCGCCGCCGTGAACATTACTTGTCTCGGCAAAAGGAGGATCAGCATTTCCTGCCATAGAGCCATTTGTCGTGGTCCCATATCCATCTACCCACGTACTGAATATCTCGTTAGGCGGATAGTCGTTGTAATCCTCAATGTCGTCTATCACAATGAAGTCGGCCGTCGTAAAGCTCCAGAGGCTGCCTGTCCACGGACTGTCGGGATTGACGTTATTGGCCTCGTCAATACGCCAGTAGTAAGTAGTATACCAGGAGAGTTTTCCGGGGTCATAGCCCTCAGAGCCAAGGTTCCCGGTACCTTTATGCTCTGGCGAACTGGTATCGGCATTTTTCACGGCATCTTTATCTGTGCCGAAATATACCTCATGCGAAGCAGCATAGACTCCCGGTGACCATGTAAGAACCGGTGTTCGCTCTACATCCATAGCGCCATTAGACGGATTCGGATTCCCGACGGCGCCTTGAGTTGCAAAGCTCCAGACGTCGCCTTTATACGTATCGATGGCATCAAACTCATCGACCCGCCAGTAATAAGTCCCAGCCAATTTAAGTGGGCCGGGGTCATAGGTTGTAGTACCATATGGGAAACCCCCAGCGTCGTTATTCACATCGTCAAAATTATCGCCGAAATATACGGTGTGCAATTTCGCACCGAAACCTCCCGTCCAGCTAAGCTGCACATCCGGATCTACAGACTCGGCGCCATCAGCCGGGTCGGGCCAATAGGCTGTCTTGGGTGGAACCGTAAAGCTCCAGACATCGCCTTTCCATGGACTATTCGGCTCGGTGTCATTGACCTCATCGATTCGCCAGTAGTAAGTCGTGCCCGGAACAAGACCGTCCGGAAAGGCAAATCCGGGAAAGCCAACAAGGAGAGACGTGATAGATTGGTTGCCCTGAAACGTACCTTCGGCACCGTCGTTCACATCGTCAAAATTATCACCCAAATACACATCGTGCGAGACTGCGAAATCTCCCGGTGACCAGCTAAGATTAGCCCACGTATCTTCAAGTAGGGCACCGTCTTTCGGATTCGGCCACGAGGCCCGGGCGAACGCCCCTCCCGGGATAGTGAGAGTTTCGATCCTGTCGGCATCGAATGCTTCTGTATAAATCCTGAACTCATCCACCTTGCCGGGCAAATAGTCGTCCTGTTCGCCGTCTCTGTCTCGCACGCCGATTGAGACATTGTCCATAGTCAGGACTTCCTGCAAAGAGGTCTCCATATGTTGCTCACCGTCAAGGTATGCGATCAGAGACAGACCACTTCGCACAATCGCAAAATGGTGCCACTGTTGATCGGTGACGCTCACATCACCCGAATCTTCGGTCTGCACCCCGCCATGGTCATCAATGCTCAGAATGTCATCGATGATGCGAACATTCACCATCTGTGCATCGCCACTCCTGAGTTGAAACAAGCGGGCTCTGCGGCCGGGCGTGCCAGTAAACCACATGGACAAGGTAAAATCGCCGTCCAATGGCTCGCTAAAGAAACCGTCCGTTGTCAAGTAATCATCGATGCCGTCAAGGACCAGGCATGTTCCGAACATGGGCTCCTTGCCGTCTACCCAGGATGTGTCGTCCATGTTGTGCATCATAGCGTTGTTCTCATTGCCGCTTACGTCCCGGACACGATCACCTACGCCTTCATTGAATGGATAGTACAGAAGAAGCGATTCCTGAGCGGTCGCAGATATTGACCCCAGCACCAAAACAAAAGATACTAAATAAATCATTTTCCTGCACATAATAGTCATCCTTAAAAAAAGTTAAAATAATCGTACCTTGGCTACACACCAAAATACTCGTTGTTTATGAGAATTGCCAATTTCCGATTGCCGATGTAGCATTGAAAAAAGAAAATCTTAAATTCAAACTCGCAAATCGGAAATCAAAATACTACCTCCTTCCTAATTATAATCCAAAATCCACAGAAAACGTATTACGTGGACACAAGCTTCACTGTTCTTATTTATATCAAATCAACTGCTTTGGCGTCAAGGAAAATCTCTGGTTAAACGGTGAGCTGGCCTTGAGGGGTATAATAAATCCTTTAACTGAAAAATCATTCAATAGCTTGCATCACAGCTTCCGAGTATGTTATAATTATGGCAGAAAAGCATATCAGAGACTTGTTATATCTCTTTGGAAGAAAAGGGCAAACGCCATGCGCATACGAAACGGCTTTACTTTAATAGAGCTTTTGGTAGTTATTGCTATCATAGCATTATTGATGGCAATACTGATGCCGGCATTACAGCGTGTGAAAGAACAGGCAGGGAAGACCGCCTGCCAATCAAACCTTAAACAGATGGGTCTGGTTGTATCGATGTACACGAATGACTTCGATGGTAAGTTCCATCAGGAGTCCCCGGCTGGCCCGCAACACAGTTGGGTCTTCGCAATGCGACCTTACTATAGCCATGAGCCCGAGATACGTAACTGTCCGTTGGTGAATCATTTCTATAGTGACACCGGCGGTAGGGGCGGCCCTCGCGTGGGATGGGGGGTCTTTGGGGAAGACGGTTACAGTACTCCGGGCTGGGCAGTTGAAGGGGACTACGGCAGCTATGGGTGGAACTGGTGGCTCTGCGACGAAGACCGCGAGCAGAAACATTGGCGAAATATTAACACGATCCCAGGTAACCGCAGTGAGATACCGGTCTTCGTAGATTCCCAATGGGTGGATGCGCTGCCCCGGCCCACAGACCAGCCACCGAGTGGATTCTTTACGCTCATAGACCGGAGCATGGGGTCGTTCTGCATCGATCGGCACACAGGTTTTGTCAACGGTGTTTTTGTGGACTTCTCAGTTCGGCAGATAGGATTGAAGGAGCTGTGGGATCTCAGGTGGTATCGAGGCTGGCGTGAAGATCGACGTAATGCTCGTACGCCCGTATGGCCTGAATGGATGCAGCACTATAAGGACTACTGAAAAGAGTTGTTACGCTTGTAGAATCGCCGGCCTTGTCTTAATCCTGCCTCATATACCCTTAGGCATGAGTCTGGCCATTTTGGAACGCCAAAACACCTCTCATAGCCGTCCTACCGAAAATCCTGAGCGGTCTAACCTATAGAGTTGATATTGTTCCAAGACAAAGGGGCCTATACCGAAACATTCAGTATAAGCCCCGAATAGATGCAATTTGTTACTTCAACTCACTACTGTCCGGTTAACTTTATTAAAAATGTTATAAGTTACGTATTTTCAATATGTTGTGAGAAAAATGACTGTTTTCGACTTGAAATCATTATCATGTTATGGTCAGACCTTTTCAAATT
>SDBS01004802.1_pt1 | contig 13247 bp, 14 predicted proteins | sample 2277091 | NCBI WGS metagenome assembly SDBS01 (sample SAMN10404972, study PRJNA504765) | marine sediment metagenome | isolation source: marine sediment core GS10_PC15, 163 cmbsf | place: Arctic Ocean: Southern Knipovich Ridge | collected 2010 | reverse complement strand
TAAGCTCGATGGATTCCACCTCGACCAAGCGGGGCTCCACCTCGACCTTGATGCCGCTCCTCGCATAACGGTGCAGTGGCTTCCCCTTGTGCTTTACCGCCGAGTACATCGGCGGCTTCTGAAGGATGTGTCCCAGCAAGCGGTCGAACGTTTCCTCGATCTCCTTCCGTGACAGGCCTCCGGTATCGCCCCGCTTGATTATCTCCCCCTCGGTGTCGTAAGTTTCTGTTTCTACTCCCATGAGCACCGATACCAGGTACTCTTTCCCACCACCGGCAAGATACCCCGAAAGCAACGTTCCCCTGCCCAGGCATACCACCAGGACCCCGGTGGATATCGGATCCAGGGTACCGGCGTGCCCGGCCTTGCCCGCCCCGGCTACCCGCCTGACTGCTTCCGCCACCTGCCTGGACGTGGGTCCGCGCGGCTTATCAACTACCAGAATCGCGTCAGGGGGCAACTATCTCTCCTTTAAGCTCCTGAAGCGCTTCATCGAAGCTGCCCTTCTCGGACGTATACCCGGCCGCCGCCCGGTGTCCTCCTCCTCCGAGACTCCTGGCCACGGTCCCTATGTCGGTGTCGGCCCGGGAGCGAAGGCTGACCCTTATCCTCCCGTCATCCTGCTCCTTGAACAGCGCGGCTATCCTGTGCCCCCTGAGCGTCCTCAGAGAATCGATCAGGTCCTCTGTCTCATTCATCTCGACTCCGAATCGCCTGAGTTCTTCCTGCGGCATGAACACATAGAAAAGGCCTGTTTCGGGCTCGAACACGGCCCGTGAAACCAACTCACCGGTAAACCGCATGTACGATAGCGTATCACCCTGATAAATCTCCTCGTAAAGCCGGTTTGGCTCCACCCCCATATCGACCAGCTCCGAGGCGATACGGAACGTCTCCGCGGACGTATTGCTAAACTGAAACCTTCCCGTATCCGTTACCAGCCCCGTGTACAAACAGACCGCAATATCCCCGTCCATCTCCAGGCCAAGATCACCGGCTTCCTTATACAGTATCTCCGCGGTCGCCGATGCGGCCTTGTCTACCAGGTTCACCGTGCCGAACAGTGAGTTATCCGGATGGTGATCGATGTTTATGAGATTGTCCACCAGCACGGCATCCTCCAGTTCGCCCAACCGGCCGGCGTTGGCGCAATCAACCGCTATCACCAGGCCATTGGGCCGCAGGTCAACTGGGCTGATCAGTAGCTCCTTGCCTGGCAGGAACTCGTACTTGATGGGCAGTTCGAAGGGGTCCGGCCATGATACCTTGACGTTCAGCCCCGCTCTTCGCAACATCAACCCGAGACCCAGCGCGGAACCGAATGCGTCGCCGTCCGGTTTCTGGTGGCTGAGGACCTCCACGGAGTCACTCTCCTCGATGAGTCTTCTGGCCCTGCTCACCTCACCTTTATTAATCCTCATCGTCGTGCTCCTCGTCTTCAGCAACCTGTCGCAGCAACCGCTCCAGTTCAAGCGCTTCCTGTGCTATACGCTCGTGATGGAAATCAATCTCCGGCAGGTACCTAAGCCGCAGGTGTCCCCCAAGGCGGGCCCGAAGGTATCCGCGCGCGCTCTCCAAACCTTCCAGCGACTGCCGTACCTCATCATCGCTCCCCATTATGCTGATGTATACCTTGGCGTGACGTAGGTCCCGAGTGAGCTTCACCCTGGTTATGGTTACAAATCCAACCCGCGGGTCCTTGATCTCCCGCTGCAGTATCTCCGAGAGTTCTTCCTTGCACGCTTCTTCCACCCGGCCCACTCGACGAGTCATCACCTTGTCTCCATGATATCTTCCGGACTGAGTATCCAATGCTGGATTTCCATGATGTCCACTCCGGTGCCCTCGAGCATCTCGACCGATTTCGAGAGCATGCGATCCACTGCTTCGTGTGATGAAGAAACACACACATACGCCAGATCGCCACTCTTCGGGTACTCACCTGGCCCTATCTCCGAGGCACAGGCAAGGTTTCCGCGCCCCAATCGGTCCACCAGGCTTCTTATCACTCTTCGCTTGTCCTTAAGTGACATGCAGTTCCTCAAATCCAGGCGGTACCTTCCTATTCCCACGAAGAATTTCATGGATTCCTCAAGGTATCTACCTCCGGGTATCTATATAACGAGGCACTGAGCAGCATTCGCTCGGGCGGGAGGCCTTCTAGCGGGGTATCTCTCGCATCTCGTACACCTCCAGAATGTCGCCTTCCTTCAGGTCCTGGAAGTCATCTATCCCAATACCGCACTCGTATCCCATTGCGACCGATTTGACGTCGTCCTTAAACCGCCTGAGGGATGACACTTTGCTGTCGTAGACAACAGTACCGTCGCGGACCACCCTCACCTTATCGTTCCTGCTTATCTCGCCATCGACTACATATGAGCCCGCGACAACTCCCATCGCCGGCACGCGGAACGTCGTCCTGACCTCGACCCTCGCTAGCGCCTCCTCCTCATATACAGGCTCGAGCATCCCGATAAGCGCGTCCTTTACGTCATCAGTCAGGTCATATATGACCTGGTAGGTCCTTATCTCGACGTTCTCCATTTCCGCCGCACGGGATGCTTTGGGTTCCGGCCTTACGTGAAATCCGATCACTATAGCCCCACTCGCGGAGGCTAGCATTATGTCCGTCTCGCTGATTCCTCCCACGCCACTGTGTATTACCTCGAGCCTGACCTCGTCGATGGTAATCCCTTTGAGTGAATCGATTATCGCTTCCAGGGAGCCCTGGGTGTCTGCTTTCAGCACCAGCTTCAAACGCGATATCTCGCCTTCCCTGATGCGATCAAGCAAGTTCTCGAGAGAAACCTCACGATCCACCCCCTGCTCCTGCCGCTTCTTTTCCGCCCTTTGCCTGTTGGCCATCTGACGCGCCATCTTCTCATTGTCGACAACCCTGAATGCGTCACCGGCTATAGGGGGATTCGAAAGTCCCAGGAGCTCAACCGGTGTCGCGGGCCCCGCGCTCTTGACGGGCTCCGCCCGGTCATTGAACATCGCCCTTATCTTCCCCCATTCCGTTCCAGCGATTACAACGTCCCCGATGCGCGCCGTGCCCCGTTGCACGAGAAAGGTGGAAACCGCTCCCCGTGCTTTGTCGAGCCCGGCCTCCATCACGACACCGCTTGCCGGAACGTTCGGGTTTGCCTTTAGCTCGTGCATCTCTGAAATCAACTGGATCATCTCCAGGAGATGATCGATATTGTCGCCTTCCTTGGCGGAAACGTCGATAAATACGTGTTCACCGCCCCAATCCTCGGGAAGCAATCCCCGTTCGGACAGTTGTTGCCTCACCCTACCGGGATCGGCATCCGGCTTGTCCATCTTGTTCACAACGACTATCACCGGTACGTCCGCCTCATTGGCGTGATCAAGAGCCTCAAGGGTCTGCGGCATTACGCCGTCATCCGCCGCTACCACCAGTATCGCTATGTCTGTTATTCCCGCTCCACGGGCTCTCATGGCTGTGAACGACTCGTGCCCGGGCGTGTCAATAAACGTAATGAGCTTTCCTTTGAACTCAACCTGGTAAGCGCCTATGTGCTGGGTGATCCCCCCCACCTCGGCCCCCACCACGTCGCTCTTTCGTATGGCGTCAAGCAGGAGTGTTTTTCCGTGATCCACGTGGCCCATTACCGTAACTACCGGTGGCTTTTCCACGAGGTCCTCGGGGTCATCGACCATCTCCTCGAGCTCAGCCAGCCGGGGGGCCTTTATCTTTATCTCGACCCCTATACTCTCGGAGAGGAGCCTCAAGGCATCGTTCGGTATCGACTGGTTAACGGTCAGCATATCTCCGAAATCCACCAACCTCTTTATTACATCAGACGGGGTCAGTCCCGCCATCTGAGCGAACTCCTTCACTGTTACCCCTGTGGGCACACGCAGGTGTTTCCTGGCCTTTGTGCTGGGGGGGCCCTTCGCCCTGGATGGCGCCCTCCTCCCCCGAGGTACAAATCTATAAACACCCTTCTTTCTTCCCCTGATTGGAGCAGGCTTGGCCTTCTTGTCTGGGGGAGCTATCCGCAGCTTCTTCTGCTGCGTTTTCTTCTTTACCTGGTCCTTCTTCTCCTTCGGCCCGGCCGGTGCCTTTTTCGTCTCTACTATCGCTGGAGCCCGTTTACTCTTTTCTGCCTCGGCCTTGATTGTCTCGGGCGACTTCACTGCCGCCTTCTCTACCGGCTTCTCCTTCGGTTCGACGAGGACCTCGACGACTGCTTTCTTAGCCGGCTCTTTCCTTCCGGCCGGCTTTGCCGCCTTCTTGGCCGCTGGCTTCCCGGCCGGCTTTGCCGCCTTCTTTGACGCGGGCTTTTTTTCCTTTTCCACCACCGGCTTCTTGGCGGGTTTCTTGGCGGGCTTCTTGGCGGGTTTCTTGGCGGGCTTCTTTTCCTTCTTTACAACTGGCTTCCCGGCCGCCTTCTTTTTGGCCGGCTTCTTCTTTTTCTTCGGTTTCGGCTTCACGATCTTAAGGGGTTCCAGGCCGAATGACACCCTTACCCTGTTTGAATCCTCGGGAGTTACCGACGAAAGGTTGGTCTTTGCTTCTATTCCGAGTTTGCGAAGCCTGTCAGAAACCTCACGGTTTGACTTCCGTAGTTCGGTTGCCAGTTGGTGAACCCTTATGTTACCCAATTTATCCTCGTTCACTTCCTATTAACAGTCCAAGCTCATCAAACACCGCGTCCGGGACATGCACTTTCAATCCCCGGCTCAAGCCTCCTTTGTCACGCACTGTATCCAGGCACGCCCTCCCGGGACATATGTATGCACCTCGTCCCGGTGTGCTTCTCTTGCCGGTTACTTGCACGTTTCCGTTTCTGTCGGCGGCGACCCTAATCATTTCACTTCTAGGCCTCCTGGCGCCACACCCGGAGCACGTCCTCACTGGAACCGCCAACGTTATCCGCCTTTCTCCTCGGTGGCCTCGCCATCTGCTGCGTTCGATTCCTCCACTTCAGGACCTTTACCCGGGACTTCTTCAGTTACCACTTCAACAATTCGGGACTCCCCGGACTCCTCATCTTTCGCCGCTTTCGTCACCGGGCTTTCAGGCTCACCAACATCAGTCTCGGATTTCTCTGTCGCCTGCGACCCAGCATCGTTCGCTGGTTCCTCGCCGGCAACCTCCGTTTCTTCGGTCACGTCCTCAACCGGTGAGTACTCCTCTATCTGTGCCGACCCTTGCTCAAGCAGCTTGGCAAGCTTCTGGTGCGCCGGTATCCCGCAGAAATCGGAGCCTGGCAGCGTCTTATTCCTGCACCTTTTCTCCGATGCGGTTATCGCTCGACATTGACGCTCTTTATCTTCAGACACCTCGTCTTGAAGCTCACTTTCGGCCCTCCGCGCCGCGGTCTCCGTCGCCTGCGACTCGCTCAGGATGTCTATCCGCCACCCGGTCATCTTCGCGGCCAGCCTTGCGTTCTGCCCCTCTTTTCCAATCGCCAGGGACAACTGGTTGTCGGGCACTACGACCTCGGCCGTTTGACTTTCCGGATCGATCAGCACTTCCTTCACCTTGGCCGGACTTATGGCGTTTGCGATGAACTCAGCGGAATCCTCTTTCCACTCCACGATGTCAACTTTCTCTCCCCTGAGCTCACTCACTATCATGCGCACCCGTGAACCCTTGGCGCCCACACAAGCGCCTACCGGGTCCACATTGGCGTCATTGGACTCAACCGCAACCTTGGACCGCTGTCCTGCCTCTCTGGCTACCGCCTTGATCTCTACCAGGCCGTCGTATATCTCCGGGACCTCCAGTTCAAAAAGCCTCTTGAGAAGGCCGGGATGAGTTCTCGAAACCATGATCTGGGGACCCTTATTAGTCCTGCGGACATCCACTATGTACGTCTTTAACCGGGCGCCGTGTTCATACCTCTCTCCACGCACCTGTTCGCTCGGTGGGAGCAGGGCCTCTACTTTGCCCAGATCTATCAACGTGTACCGGTGGTCACTCTGCTGTACAATACCGGTCACAATATCGCCTTCGCGATCCTGGTACTCGTCGAACATCAAATCTCTTTCAGCTTCCCTGATGCGTTGGACTATCACCTGCTTGGCAGTCTGAGCGGCAATCCTCCCGAAGTTAGCCGGCGTGACCTCCACTTCCTCGATCTCGCCTGACTCGTTCTCCCTTAGCTCGACAACCTTCATCTGCCCTGTTTCACTGTCGATGTCAACCCGGGCTTCGACCTCCAATCCATAGTTCTTCTCATAAGCGGAAAGCAACGCGTCACGGAGCGCGTCCAGAACCGTCTCCAATGCCAGTCCCTTTTCCATCTCAATTCGCTTTAACGCCTGGATCAGTTCAGAATCCATCGATCAACACATCCTCTTGTATCACCTACCACGGGAGTTCCGGGTCGAGCGTTACCATCGAAACACTCTCGTACTTGAGTTCCAACAGCTCGTGTCCCAGCTCCAGCGCGAACGATTCCTCCCCTGCATCCATCAGGACCCCAAAGTAACTGCGATTTCCCTCAAACGGCTGATATAACTTCACCTTGATCCTCTTTCCGGTGCTCGCGGAAAAGTCCTCCGGCCTCTTGAGCCGCCTGTTGACTCCAGGGCTCATCACCTCCAGCACGTAAGGTCCTTCCACAATATCCTCCCGCTCCAGCACCTTACCGATAAGACCGCTCACGGTCGCGCAATCGTCAACTGTGACCCCACCTTCACGGTCTATCAGTATGCTTATAGACAGCCGCCCCCCCTTCCGCGTAGCTTCTACGTCAACCGGCTCAAATCCCCGCCCTCGTATAACCCCCCGGGTTGCTCCAAGCACGATTTCTTGAACTTCGCCTTCCAACTCTTTCCCTCTTCATTTCGCCTAAGTAAACAAAGAGTGGGCACTTGCCCACTCACCGTTAGAGCACTTTTAACCGTCAAATTGAGTTTATCACACCCCTATGGGTCACGCAACTTGAAAACGCGTTCCGCAACCGCTACGTTGGGTTCATCAACCAGACCAACAGTAATGTGGTGATGGCGAAAACAACACCCAACACTATGGTTATGCGATCCAGGTTCTTCTCTACGATCTGGGACCCGGAGAACGTTGACGGGCTTGCCCCTCCCAGCGCGCTTGACAGCCCCCCACCTTTGCCGGAGTGCAGCAGCACCGATATTATCAACCCCATCGACACACATACATGAACCGATAGTATTGCCATTTCTATAGGGCTCATCTACCGTTCCCTCCGAAACCAATTGGAATTAATCTCAAGTAATTGTAGGGTTATCTCGGTTCTATTGCAACGGGGCCGTTTCTGACCGTTCGCCTGTAACGCCCTCCTGCCTTTTCGCCAGAAGCGATATCAGGAGAACTTCACTATTCGGGCAAAGACGTCCGCCTCCAGACTGGCTCCTCCCACCAGGGCCCCGTCGATATCAGGCATCGCCATGATCTCGGAAACGTTATCCGGTTTCACGCTGCCGCCGTATTGAATTCGCACCGATTCCGCTGCCTGCCGCCCGGACTTCCCGCTCAATACCGAACGGATCATTCCTATAACTTCCTGCGCGTCCCCCGCGGTCGCCGCTTTTCCAGTTCCGATGGCCCAAATCGGCTCGTAAGCAACCACAACAGTGGACACTTCTTCCGGCCCCAACTCGAATAGCCCGCAGTTCACCTGGCTGGTAACGACGCCCTCGGTTTCCCCGGCCTCCCTCTGCTTGAGCGTTTCCCCAACGCACATTATCGGGACCAGTCCGTATTGTAAGGCGGACTTTACCTTGCGGTTTACTCCCTGGTCTGTCTCCCCGAAGAGCTGCCTTCGCTCCGAGTGCCCGATGATCACATGCGTTGCTCCGAGGTCCAGCAGCATTGTGGGGGACACCTCCCCGGTGAACGCCCCCGACTCCTCCCAGTGCATATTCTGAGCGCCCAGGCCAATCCGAATGTCACCGTTTCTCATGAACTCTGATACCGCGGGCAGATCGATGCACGGAGGACAGATGACAACCTCCACCGCGTCGTACCCCGAGATGTCCGCCCACAGCCGCCTAACCAGCTCGACCGCCTGCCCAGGAAGCAGGTTCATCTTCCAGTTTCCCGCGATTATAGGTTTACGCACCTTCTTCTCTCCCCTTTCATCGCTTCTTATTACAACATCGCGTCCAACGCCGGCAACTCCTTGCCCTCCAGCAACCTCATGGCTGCCCCTCCGCCGGTGGAAACGAAGTCCATCTTCTCCTCAAGCCCGAACTGCCTTAGCGCCGCGTCGGAGTCGCCTCCGCCTACTACGGTGATCGCGCTGGATTCAGCGATGCACCCCGCTATGCTCTCTGTGCCGTGAGCGAACGAGGGCCACTCAAATACACCCATCGGGCCGTTCCAGAATATCGTCCTGGCATCGTGAATAATCCGGCAGTACTTCTTCACAGTGGCCGGGCCGATATCCAGCCCTATGAAATCCGGAGGTATCGCCTCTGTAGGAACCAGCTTCTTGTTTGCGTCCTTGTCAAATCGGTCCGCAACGACGAAATCCAACGGGATCATCACCCTGACCCCTTTCTTGCGGGCCTTTTTCATTGACGCTGATACCTGATCCAACTGGTCTTCCTCGATAACCGACTGCCCTGTCCCCAGGCCCATGCTCTTGATGATGGTAAAACACATCCCGCCGCCGGTGAGTATCGTGTCGGCAATCTCGATGAAGCTGTCGATCACCCCCAGCTTGTCCGACACCTTGTTGCCACCCAACACCACCACGAACGGTCGCGCCGGGTCCTCCAGTATACCTCCCAGGACCTGTAGCTCTTTTTCCATTAACAACCCCACAGCTGAAGGAAGGTACTGGTTGACCCCTGCCGTCGAGGCGTGGGCTCTATGACTGGTCCCGAAAGCGTCGTTCACGTACAGGTCCGCCAGCGAGGCCAACTGCCTGGCGAACTCCGGCATGTTCTCGCGCTCGCCGACATAAAACCGCAGGTTCTCGAGAAGTATGACCTTGTCCGGGTTTTTCTTTATCGCCTCTTTTACGCGAGGGCCTATGCTCTCCTTCAGGGTAAGGACGGGGTAACCCAGGAGCTCTGCCAGGCGTTTCCCCACCGGGTCCATCCGCAGGCTCTCCACCACCTGCCCCTTTGGGCGGCCGAGGTGCGACATCAGGATGGGCCTCGCGCCGTGGTCCAGCAGGTAACGGATAGTGGGCAGGGCTCCTGTTATCCTCGTGTCGTCGGCGACTTTGCGGTTTTTGTCCAGGGGGACGTTGAAATCCACCCTGACCAGCACAGTCTTTTTGCTAACGTCAAGATCTTCTATGGTTTTCATTTTAAGTCCTACCATCTCAATAACCACCAATAGATCACGAGGAGATGTACCTGATGAGGTCGACAACCCGGTTGGAGTAACCCCACTCGTTATCATACCAGGTGAGAACCTTCACCATCTTTCCCAGGGCCATGGTCGCTCCCGCGTCAAACACCGACGAGTAGGTACTGCCTACGACGTCTATACTGACAACAGGATCCTCCGTGTAGGCGAGTATCCCCTCGAACCTCCCCCTGTCGGCCTGGTCACTGATCGCCCTGTTCACCTCATCCACGGTTGCTTCGCGGTCAAGGTTTGCCACGAGATCAACCACCGAACCGTCAAACGTAGGGACCCTCATCGCCATTCCATCCATCTTGCCCTGCATCTCTGGAATAACCAGCCCTGTAGCCCTGGCGGCCCCGGTGGAAGTCGGGATGATCGACATCGCGGCCGCCCGGGACCGGCGCAGGTCCTTATGTGGACCGTCCAGCAGTGCCTGGTCATTGGTGTAAGCGTGAACTGTTGTCATCAAGGCAGACTCAATACCAAAGCTGTCCATGAGCACCTTCACCACTGGAGCCAGTGCGTTTGTCGTGCATGATGCGTTGGATATTATCTTGTCTCGATCCAGGTCTATCATGTCCTCGTTTACCCCCAGGACAACAGTGATGTCAGGATCGGGCGCGGGGGCCGTTATTATGACCTTACCGGCGCCGGCGGCAAGGTGTCTGGAGGCCTGTTCTTTCTTGCGAAAGAGCCCGGTCGCTTCAATCACTACCTCCACGCCATTCTCCTCCCAGGGGAGATCGGCGGGATCCCGCTCACTCAACACCTTGATCTCGGTTCCGTCAATCACCAACTTGCCGTCACCGCCGCTCACGTCCCCTCCGTAGGTGCCATGAACCGAGTCATACTTGAAGAGGTGGGCCAGTGTTTCCGCGTCAGTCAGGTCGTTGACCGCAACTATCACTATCCCTGGGTCTGAAATAGCGACTCGGGCGACCAGCCGCCCTATCCTCCCAAACCCATTTATTCCGATTCTGATAGCCATCAGTGCCACTCCTTTCGCGTTCAACTCCTGTACACGCTATTATAACAGTAGCATCCGCCGACTAGGTGAAAATCTTGAGGGCCGGCTCCAGTGGTAGGAGTGACTCCAGGCGGCGCATTCTGCCCTGTACACACGGCTTTGAAGCCATAGGATCTAGCAGTTTACCGAGTTCCGCCAGCGATGCCTGTGGGTAACGCAGTCGCGTCTCGGCAAGTTCCACCAACACGGGGTCCGCGCCACCCAGGATCCCGAGATTCATTAGTTCGTTTACCACCTTACGTTGCCGGGTCGATGCCTCGGCAAGCCTTCGGGCGTTGGCCGCGTCACAGTTGACCATCCTGTTCACACGGTTCCTGGTACTCCTCATGATACTCTGGCTTTCCCACTGTAAGTACTCTTGGTGTGCACCGATTATGGCCAGAAACGCGGAGATCGACGTCCTCTTCTTCAGGTAGAGGACCCAATGGCCCCGCCTTGCCCTGATGCCGGGATCGAGCGATTTTCTGATGAACAGCGCCTCGAGCGACAGTGCTGCGTCTCGAGAAAATACCGATATCTCTAGGTCGGCGGTCTTGTACGACTCGCTGATGTATCCTCCTCCCAGGAACGCTCCCCTGAGAGCGGCGGCGGCACAGCAATCGTTGCGGGTAAGTCTAACCGGCAGTGCGTGTTCCAGGGACAACCTCATGTCAAGAACGCCCAGCTCATTCAGCACTTGGTGAAACCCCGGCTGTTCCTCGAACTCCAGGCGATAGACGTTCTGGTGTCGCGGGGAACTTCGCTGTATCTGGATCACCGGTGTCTCCACCTCGAACAGGGCGTGAAGCAACGTGTATATCTTCCTGGCCGTCTGAACCCCCGCGCTATCCGTCACCAGCACGTGCCTCCCACCGCCCCTTATGGTGTAGGTGCCGTCCATGTGAAGCAGTGCGGATAGCTCGGCCAACTGGCAACACCGGCGGCTCGACCTGTGATGCGCGATTTCCTCTTTGACCTTCTGTACCGCTGTTGTCATCTCTTACCTATGTCGCGGTGGAAGGTCGATACCCGGTTCCCCTTTTCGATGAGCCTCCGTGCAAGCTCATCGGCAACTACCACCGAGCGATGGCGCCCACCGGTGCACCCCACCCCAATGGTCAGGTAAGCCCTCTTCTCGCGCCGATAACCGGGTAGGATTAGTTCGAACAGTTCGACAAATCCGTCCAGAAACTCCTCTACCTCACCCTGCCTCAGGACGTACTCACATACGGCCGGGTCCAGCCCGTCAAGGTCACGCAATCCCTCCACCCAGTAAGGGTTCGGTATGAAACGGGCATCCATGATGATGTCCGCGTCCCGCGGGTGCCCGTACTTAAAGCCGAACGACACCACCGTCAGGTTAACCGACGGGATGGCGGACGTCCCGAACAACTCGCCCAGCTTTTCCCGAAGCTGGTAGATGTTCATGTGTGACGTGTCTACCACCAGGTCCGAGCGTTCCCTTAACGTATCGAGTACCGTTCGTTCCTCCGATATCGTGTCCACCACCCTCAGGTTCTCGCTTTCCATGGGGTGAATACGCCTGGTCTCCGAGAACCTCCTGACAAGCGTTTCGTCAGACGCGTCCAGGAACAGTATGGTGTTATGAACACCCTTGGCTTCCAGTTCGTCGAGCGCCTTGAACAGGTCTTCAAAAGACTTCCCGGCTCGCACGTCGGTCACCAGCGCGACCCGCTCAAACTCAGCGCCAGCCGATCCCATATCGGCGATCTTAACCAGAAGGGAAGCCGGCAGGTTGTCTATCGCGTAGTAACCGATGTCCTCGAGGCACTTCAACGCCTCGGTCTTGCCGGCACCCGACATCCCCGTTATTAATACTATCTCCATCGCCTTCTCCATTTGTTATGGGCAATTATGACAACTATACCAGCATACGCCCCGGGCTGTTGCATAGAAGCCCCGGGCTGTTGCATAACAGACGCTTCTTGGGTGGGTGTTGCAACGCAACAGCCCGGGGTTGGCGGGTTTTGTCTGGCTTTATCGCTTATAAGCGTGGTGCCAGGCACCTGTGTTGCATTATAGAGAGCATTCTGGGTGAACAGGTTAACGCAACACCTGAGCCGGGCACCTTTTGGTGGCGATGGCGAAGCGTGGTGCCAGGCACCTGTGTTGCATTATAGAGAGCATTCTGGGTGAACGGGTTAACGCAACACCTGAGCCAGGCACCTTTTGGTGGCGATGGCGAAGCGTGGTGCCAGGCACCGTTTAGGTATGGTCTTGTTCGAGATTCAGCAGGTGCTCTTTCCATCGGAGTCCTGCGCTGAAACCTCCGGGCGACCCGTCCTGCCTTGTTACACGGTGGCAGGGAATCATGATTGGAACCGGGTTCCTGCCCAGCGCCCCACCGACCGCACGGGCCGACGACGGCCGGCAATTCCGGACCGCCACCCACCCGTAAGACCGCCGCGCTCCCCAGGGTATCCGGGAAACGGTCTCGAGAACCTCCACCGTGAAACTGCTCAAGGCGTCAAGGTCCATCGCGGGCAACCGAGACGGCTCCCTACCTCCCATGAAATCCACCAGGAACCTCCCCAGCTGCTCTATCCATGCAGCCGCCGCCCTGCACACATCCCCGCGTACCTCTATCACCGGCGGCTCTCCCAGCGACGGGAATTCACGGGGAGTTGATCCGGGCAACGACAGCCTGCTGATCCCCGCCGTCCCAACCCACACATCGAACGTTGCCCCGCCGATGGTTACCCTGGCCGAAGGCTCCCCGCTACCGTCTTCTCCCACCACTCCCCCTCTCGAGTCCCCGAGCTGACTCCAATACCGCTTCCGCCACCTTCAAGGGGATTCCCGCCGACTCCAACTCCTCCACGGACGCCCCGCTCACCTTTCCGAGGTATCCCTGGTGCATCACCAGACTCTTTGCTCTTCCAGGCACCTCACCCACCC
>SDBS01004801.1_pt1 | contig 13247 bp, 10 predicted proteins | sample 2277091 | NCBI WGS metagenome assembly SDBS01 (sample SAMN10404972, study PRJNA504765) | marine sediment metagenome | isolation source: marine sediment core GS10_PC15, 163 cmbsf | place: Arctic Ocean: Southern Knipovich Ridge | collected 2010 | reverse complement strand
CTGCTGGGCACGCAGGGCGACAAGCCGGTGCGGCAGTACATGCTCCAGCAGACGATGTCGCTGGCGAAGTCTATCCGCCGGGGCAACTGGAAGTACCTCGACCACAAGGGCTCAGGCGGCAACAACTACACCCGCGAGGGACGCTGGGGCATGAAGCGCTACGCCCTGAAGGAACTGGCGCCCAACGCCCCGGGCCAACTCTACGACCTCGCAGTCGATCCCGGCGAGACGACGAACCTGTACTTCAAGTATCCCGAGATCGTCAAAGAGCTGAAGGCCAAGCTGGACCACTTCGTGGCGAGCGGCCGCAGCAGGCCCACCAAGCCCTAGCCGGTAAGCGGTAACGGGGAAAAGAGTGCTCCGTCCCCTTCTTAGGAGCCGGCCTTTTTCTGGCTTTTGCGTTTCTTGCGCCCCTTCTTGGGCGGCTTGGCCTTGCCGTCGGGGGCGGGCCCGGTGTACTTCCAGTTGGTCCAGGGCGTGTCGCGATGTGACTCGGTCATGATCGCGGCGATCTTCTTGACCAGGTCGCCGTGCTTGGCGGCTACGTCGGTCGTCTCGCCGAGGTCCTCGCCCAGGTTGTACAGTTGCATCTTGCCCCTGGTGCGGATGGCCTTCCACCGGCCCATCCGCACCGCGCGGGCATTGCCGAACTCCCAGTAGAGGTACTCGTGCGGCTTCTGGTCGCGTCGGCCCAGCAGCGTCGCGGCCATGGAGATGCCGTCGGTGGGTTTGGGCCCCTTCGCGCGGGCCAGCTCCGCGAACGTGGGCAGCATGTCCTGGAAGCCGGAAATGTGCTTGCTGGTCGTGCCCGGCTTGATCTTGCCGGGCCAGCGCGCCACGAACGGCGCCCGCAGGCCGCCCTCGTAAACCGTGCCCTTCCTGCCACGCAACGGGCCCGAGCCCTTGAAGTGCTCCAGCAGCCCGCCGCCGGCCGAGCCGTTGTCGCTGGTGAAGATCACCAGCGTGTCAGCCTCCGCGCCGAGTTCCTTCAGCAGCGCGATGATCTTGCCCACGTCGCCGTCCATCCGCGTGATCATCGCGGCGATGGCCTTCTTGACCGCCGGCCAGGACTTGTCCCCGTACGGGCCAAGGTCCGGCACCTGGAACTTCGCGTGGGGGATGGTGTAGGGCAGATACAGGAAGAACGGTTTCTTAGCCTTGTGCCGGTCGCGGATGAACTTCAGCGCCTCTGCCGTCAGGAGGTCGTGCGAGTATTGCTTCTGCCGCCCGCCGGCGTTGCCGGGGAGCATCATCTTCTTGTCGTTCCGCCAGAGGTGGGGCGGGTAGTAGCTGTGGGCCTGGCGCTGGCAGTTGTAGCCGAAGAACAGGTCGAAGCCCTGCTTGATCGGGTCGCCCACGGAGCCCGGGTAGCCCAAACCCCACTTGCCGATGCAGGCCGTGGCGTAGCCGGCCCGCTGGAGCACCTTGGCGATGGTCTGAGAGTCCGCGGGGATCGGCACGTTGCCCTCCACCGGCAGCGCCCGATTGCCGCGGACGTAGCAGTGCCCCGTGTGCAGGCCGGTGATCAGCACGCACCGCGACGGCGCGCACACGGCCGAGCCGGCGTAATGATCGGTCAGCAGTATGCCCTCGGCCGCCATCTTGTCGATGTTCGGCGTGAGGATCTCCTTCTGCCCGAAGCATCCGAGATGCCCGTAGCCGAGGTCGTCGGCGAGGATGTAGATGATGTTCGGCCTGGTCGGTTTGTCGCCCTCGGCGCGGGCGTGCTTTGGCTCGGCCGCCAGGAACGGCGCTCCAGCCGCCACCAGGGCTGTGCTCTTCAGGAAATCGCGTCGCCTCATCATGTGTCCTTCCCGGGCTTTCTTCCTGCCGGCAGATTCACCCGTGCTTGCGGAAGTTTCCCGGCGTGATCATACCGTTCTTTACCCGCGGAATCCTGGTCCAATTCCCTGAAGTAAGAAAGTAAAAAGGGGGCGGAGCACTAATTAAAGTTGGCAGGGAATTGTGGTAGCAGGCCCGTTTACGGGCCTTTGCCCCGATGTATATCGGGGTTTAGCCCCGGCCTTTTAGGCCGGGGCTGGGGATCGCCTCACCCCTCTCCTATCCAGCCCGCTTCAGCGGGCTTGCGCGCAGGGGGGAATCCGCCTGGCTGAAGCCGCGGGTTGTGGTAAGCCCGCTCAAGCGGGCTAAAGGAGTATGGTGTGGAGCGTCCACGCGTACCAGGGCTGGAAGCCCCCTTGGGGGTCCCTGAGGGAACCTGGCCTACACCCGAAAAACCAAAGGCCCGTCAACGGGCCTCAACGTCGCCCATCAATATCTTGGGATGATAGCCTTTCGTGCATGCAGCCAAGAAGGGAACAGGTTTTCTGATGCCTTGACTGGAAGGGGGTTGGGGGTGAGAATTTCCGTTCGGCTGTCTTTGTCCCTGTCCTAGACCCTGAGCTGAGGCCGAAGGGAGCCGGGCCCAATCCGCAACGTTGGCACCAGAAAGAAACGGTAGCAGTTGCATGAAAATGGTCGGATTTATCGCCGTCGTGGCAGGTGGCGCAGCGGCTATCCTCGTCATATTTTATTGTTTCGGTTCCCAAGAACCGTCTGACCCAACACACGGCCAAAGCTCGCAAGGACAACAGGCTGGAGAATCAAGCCGTTATCTCAAGATCTGCCCCCTTGCCAGCGGTTTCGTATTCCCTGTCGGCCCGCCGGACGCGAAGGGATACTACAACGCACAGCCCTTCGGCAAGAACAACCATCTTGGGGAGGATTGGAACGGAACGGGAGGCGGGAAGACTGATCTCGGTGATCCGGGTTATGCGGTGGCCAAAGGTATCGGATTCCATGCAAGGCGGGCGGGCCCGGGCTGGGGCAAAGTATTGCGTGTGTACCATAATCACGGCACCAGAGATGAGCCGCGATTTGTTGAGAGCCTTTACGGCCATCTCGACACCGTCGATGTTTCGGAAGGTGATATAGTTGCCAAGGGGCAGCGGCTTGGCACCATGGGCAACGTGGGTGGGCGATACTATGCCCATCTTCATCTTGAGCTTCGCACGAGGATTGGCATGCCGATCGGAGGGGGCTACTCGCCCCGCAGGGAGGGCTTCGTGGAACCAACGGAATTCATACGATCGCGCAGGAGCATCAAGCGCGATGCCAAACAGCCGCTCCAGCGGCCGCGCGCCCCCCGCTGACAAACCGCCGGAGCGGCATTGCGGCCATCGCCGGGTAATATTTCTTTGGATTCTCTGTCCAATTTCACGGATGAGCCGGAAAGAGCAGGTGAAGGAGCTTTCGTGGACCGCAACGAAAACTTCCTGCGGCTTTTCCTCGCAAACGAGGGTGAACTGCGCGCCTTCATACGCTCTCTGGTCCGGGATCCTCACGTCCGTGACGACGTATTCCAGGAAGTGGCCCTGATCTGCTGGAGGAGCTTCGATCACTACGAGAAGGCCCGCCCGTTCGGCCCCTGGGCCAAGGGCATTGCAGCCAACAAGATATTGCAGCTCTGGGACCGTTCGAGCCGACAACCGGTGGCGTTCTCGCCCGAGACCGTGGAGGCAATTCTGGCAGCGTTCAACCGCACGGCCCAAGCCGCCTCGCCAAGACTCGATGCCCTGCGCGAGTGCATAAAGGCCCTGCCCGAGAAGTCGCGGCAGCTCCTGTCGTACCGCTATGAGCGTTCATTCAAGCCCGAGAAGATTGCCGTCCTCATCAAGGCCACGCGGGACGCCGTGTACAAGTCCCTTGCCCGGATCCGCATGAAACTGGAAGACTGCGTTCGTTGGCGCCTGGCATCGCAGAGGAGGGAACCCTAGATGGACCGGCGCGAACGTGCCATGGAGCTGAGCCAGAGCTATCTGGACCAGATTGCCACCGAAGGCGATCTGGCGCAGCTCGAACGTCTGCTACAAGAAGATCCCCAGGCGGCGGCGATCTTTGCCAACGCCGTTCGGCTGGATGCATCTCTGGCCGACCACTTTGGCCCGGTATCGACGATGCTCGACATGTCGGCAGCCCTGCGGCCGCACAGGCCTGCGCTGAGGAGATGGGCTGCCGTTGCGGCGGCTGTCTTGATCGTCACATCGGTGGCGCTGGTTCTGTTCTTCTCTTCCCGTGCGGTCAATGGTCCGCCGGGAACAGCCGGCTATTCGGTCGTGTCCGGCCGCATCCTCGTGGATGGGGTTGAATCGGCTGTGATCCGCCCCGGCACCCGGCTGTCGGTGGCCGGACCGGTCGCCGCCGTCATCGAGTTGCCCGATACCTCGCGAACGGAGCTCGATCCGGCCAGTGAAGCTGTCATTCACGGGCGCAGGGGCAACGCCCGCCAGACGGTCCAACTGATCAAGGGCGGAGCAACGTTCCGAGTCGCGGCCGGCAGAGGGCGTTTCTGCGTGGATACGCCCGTAGGTCTGATTACGGTGCTCGGCACGGAGTTCACGGTGAAGCTTCGCCCGGGCGGAGATACTTTGAAAGGAGCATCCGACATGAAAGCACGACTTGCACAGGTACTGGCGGTAGCCGTCATCTTCGGCACTGTCGAAGTTGACATTGGCGGCGAGAAATATGTTCTGCTCGGCGGCGAGAGCAGGGCTTTCGCAGCCGACGATAGAAAGGAAGGCGAGGGCGAGCGGAGCAAGCGGCACGGCCGGCCGTTCTACGCCAAGTTCAAGGCCTACGACCCATCCCAGAAAACGCTGTTCGTGACGTACCAGCGGGAAGGGACGGGCCATCTCGAGGCGACCTGGGACGTCGAGCGAGACGCCGAGATTATTGTGGACGGCAAGAAGGGCAAGTTGCAGGACCTGGTGGAAGGCTGCTCGGTGAAGGTCTGGTTCGCCGACGACGCCAGGAAGCATATAAGCGCGCTGGAGGCAGAGGGCCCGTCAATGGGCGGGCGATGGGGCGTGCGCATCGCCGGCGTGGATGCGAAGAAGAAGACGATCACGCTGCGAACGGGCGAGCGGGCGGACCAGACCAAGACCTACCCCGTTGCCAAGGATGCGAAGATCATCATCAACGGCGAGCCCGGCCAGCTTGCCGATGTGTCGGCCGACAAGAGGGCCTGGCTGCGCATGTCCGCGGACATGAAGACAATCTGCTACATAAGGCAAGGCGTCTCCCCCAAGAAGGAAGGCGAGGGCGAGCGCAAGCGCGAACCACGCCGCGAAGGCGATCGCGAAGGCGAGGGCCGTTCATCGAAGCGGCGCGGCAGGACTGCCTACGCCAGGTTCAAAGCGTTCGACGCATCTCAGAACACGCTGTTCGTGAAGCACAAGATGGGCGAGAACTTTGTTGACGCCACTTGGGACATCGACCGGGACTCCGAGATTATTGTCGACGGCAAGAAGGGCAAGCTGACGGGCCTCGCCGAAGGCTGCCCGCTGAAGGTCTGGTTCTCGGACGATGCCCGGAAACGCGTCAGCGCCCTGGAGGCAGAGGGCCCGCCGGTGGGCGGGCGCGGGAACCGGCCGGTCCACAGCGTCGACGCCAAGAAGAGCACCATCACGCTGCGAATGGGCGAACGGAAGGATAATGTCAAGACCTACCCCGTTGCCAAGGATGCGAAGATCATCATCGACGGCAAGGACGGCAAGCTTGCCGACGTGTCGCCCGGCAAGAACGCCTACCTTCGCCTCTCGGTGGACATGAAGACAATCTGCTACATCAAGCAGGGCACCTCCCGCAGGAAGGAAGGCGAGGGCGAGTAGGAACTGCTGGGCTTTACAGAATACGCTGAATACACGAAAGGAAAAACATCATGAGCAGACGCACTATCGCACTCGGGGTGATGTTGATGCTGGCTTTGGCTGCCGTGCCGGCGGCCGCCGCGGAACGTGACGGCCAGGGCCGCGCAACCATCGTACGCCTTGTCGAAGTACGAGTCGGCGAGCACGAATACCTCGGAGTCGTCCTGAAGACGCTCGACGCCGGCCGCACCTTCACACTGCTTGTGCCCCGCAAAGGCGAGGTGCATGAGCGCGCCCGCCGTCTGAAGCCGGGGCAGGTCATCGCCTTCCGATACGTCCTCGACGGAGGCCGAAAGTGGCTCACGCGGTTCGAAGCCGTCAGGAAGGAAGGTGAGGGTGACCGCGAAGGTGGCCGCGAGGGTGGCCGCGAAGGTGACCGCAAAGGCGGCCGTGAAGGTGGCCGCGAGGGTGGTCGTGAGGGTGGCCGCAAAGGCGGCCGCGAAGGCGAGGGTGAAGGCCGCCGTGAAGGCGAGCACAAAGGTGATCGCAAAGGCGAGGGTGAAGGCAAAGTGGAACGCGCCGGCGGCGACCTGGGCCACCTCGCGAGAATGATCCGCCAGTTGACCGAGCGCATCGGGCGGATCGAGCGCGAGTTGCGGGTGATTCGCGCCGAGAACGCCCGCATTCACCATGCCCTGAAAATCCGTGGCCGCGAAGGTGGCCGTGAAGTCGACCGCAAAGGCGACCGCGAAGGTGGCCGTGAAGGCGACCGCAAAGGCGACCGCAAAGGTGGCGGCGAAGGTGGCCATGAAGTCGACCGCAAAGGCGACCGCGAAGGTGGCCGTGAAGGCGACCGCAAAGTCGACCGCAAAGGTGGCGGCGAAGGTGGCCGTGAAGGCGACCGCAAAGGTGGCGGCGAAGGTGGCCGTGAAGGCGACCGCAAAGGCGACCGCGAAGGTGGCCGCGAAGGCGACCGTTAAGGCAGCCCCAAGCGACAACAAAAAGGAAGAATCAGAGCGCAAGTAATGCGCCGCAAGGCGCCCACGTTCCGATTGCGCCCGTATTGCCTGATCGTGAGCGTTACGGTTGCCCAACGCCTGCGGTGGCGCTTCGAACCGTGGTCAAGCACACCCGAAACCTGATGATGGCGCTGCTGGCGTCGACGGCCATTGCTGCCACCGCGGGCGACGTGCGGCCTGCCAGGTTCGTCGCCGCCTTTGAGAACGGTGATTACGTTACCGGTCCGAAAGTGACAGACTGGGCCCGCCCCGGCGGCACGCCGCGCCTTAAGGGGCGCTGGCTGACAGATCCCGCGAACCACGTGCGATGGCTGTGCGACACATCGCTGGCCGCCGCCGCCATGCCCGCGGCATTCGTCGAGTTCCACAGCGGCGACCGCCTGCCGGGGGAGGTCTCATCCGCATCCGCCGACAACGGGGAACCATCCGGGCTGTCGGCGCCTCCCTACCTTGTTGTGGACCTCGGCGCGAGGCTCAAGAACTCGCGCAACACCAACCTTACCCGCCTGCGGATCGCCAGGCGCATGGTCAGACGCATTGTCTGGAAGGCCCGCGGGGCGAATCGGTACGAGCCGGGCACTCTGCGCCGCCGTAACGGCAGAACGCTCAGGTTCCTCGAGATCCGATTCGGCAAGGACTCGGTCACGCTGCTCCTGGACAGGGGCACCGCGGAGGTCCTCTTCAAGGACATCGCGGAACTGCACCTCCGGCAAACCGGATCCTGGGACACTTACTTCGACGAGCTGGCGGCACTCAGCCCCGGCCTCGACGCCAGGCTGTTTCAACTGGAAACCACCACCGGGGTAATCGCAACCGCATCCACTGGCAGATTCCGGGCAATGCCGTACAGCGACCGTGACAATCCCGAGCGCTGGTATCACCTGATCCATCCCGCCTGGAGCCTGGATGCGTTCGCGGTGCGGTGCGGTGAGGTTCGTGTTCGTTGCTACTTCCGGCCGCAGGAGGTCCCGCTTACGCGAATCAGGCCGACACGGGTCGAGAACCGTTCGGTAATTTCTTCAGTCTGGCCCTGTCAGGTGAATCGCAATGTTCTGGGCGGGCCTCTTCAGAGCGGAGGCCGTCTGTACGGCTGGGGCTTCGGCGTTCACGGCGACAGCAGGCTTCAGTTCCCGCTCCCGCCGATCGCCAGGACCTTTCGAACGCGGGTCGGCATTGACAGACACGTCGGCGCCGGCGGCTGTGTCCGCACGAAGGTTCTTCTCAACGAGTCGGCCGGAACTGCCACGCCGCGTGGGAAAAGCCATTCGACGGCGCTTCATACGAGCGATGTGCTGGTTGGATCACAAGAGACGGCCGACACCGGCCTGCTCCGCTTACCGCTCAATCGCAACGTCAAGGGGCGCGGTCTGGTGTTGTCGGTCGATCCGATGAACTTCAACGGCCCCAAAGGCGCCGACCCGCTCGACATTCGCGATACGCTGGACTGGCTGGAGCCGACCGTGGAGCTGGACCGCAAGGCACTGGCCGCTGAAGTGCGCCGCCGGCTTGTGCAATGCATTCCCGCGTGGCGCGGCTGGTCGCTGGACAAGGGCCAGGCGGATCAGATCCAACTGCTGGGACACTGGGACGCCTTGCCGTCGCAGGGCGCCAACTACCGGTTTGCGGTGCGCCCGGGCAAGATGCCTCTGGTCCTGAGGCGAACCGTCACGGTCGGCGCCTCCGGCATGCGACTGGCCGTCGCGGCCACCCGTTTGCCGGACGTGTCCGATCCTGCGGTTCTTGAAGTGCGCGTGGAAGGCAAGCAGGTTGCCCGGCGCGAGCTGCCGGTCCGACGCACAGGCGAGAAGGAGCCGCCGCCCCTGACGGTGCCCCTGGACCGATGGTCCGGCCGCCGTGTCCGCCTGGAGATCGCACTTGCCCCGAAGGATCCGAAGGCAGCCCGGCTGGCCATAGACTGGCGCGGCATCGTCATTACCGGGGGCGAGCGGAGGGCGGCCCCTTCAGACGGGCAATCGCGCCAGGACGGTTGATGGGCCCGTTTCTCCCGTTTCTGACCCCTGCCTCGTCCGCAATGCCGTTTCGCACAGCTTCCCGGAGCGATGCAAGGAACTCGATAGCGGCTGTCAGCCCACAGCCTCACCACGCTCAAGGAACACGCGATACTGTTCCTTGAACAGCAGGACCAACGTGAAAATGCCCGCGGCCGCTGGAGCGTTTGGTTAGCCCTTCTTCTTGCCGGCCTTCTTCCAGTGCTTGTCTGCGAAATCCATGAAGCACTTCCAATCGTATTCGACGAGGTTATGCTTTCCGGCTCGAATGTGGTACCCGATACGGCCGTCGTGCAATGGCTGATTGGGCTTCGGCATTTTTGCGGAACCCAGGCCCCGCAACCCCAAGAGCCGATAAACCGGCCCCGCGTGAACACACGACAGGAATTCCCCTTCGGGATCAGCCCATTTGTCTTCGCTGGCACTGGCGACATAGACCAGCCGTGGCGCCATCAACGCAATGAGTTGGTGCTGGTCAACGGGCAATTTGTCCTCCTTGTCGTTGTACCGTTTGTAGTTGGCGCAGAACCAGTGGGGGAACCCTCTGTTTATTGCCCTGATGCTCTCGCCCTTCCTGCGCCGGGCCAACGCTGCGCCCGTGCAGCCGGAGTCATTGCTGATGACCAGTGCGAAACGCTCATCCTCAGCGCCGCACCAGAGCGAGGTCTTGCCGCCGCGCGAATGCCCGACGGCCGCCATCCGCGTGGCGTCGATATCATTGTCGGTCTCGAAGTAGTCCATGACCCTGCTGGCACCCCAGGCCCATGCCGCGATGGTCCCCCAGGCATCACCAGGGCGCGGGGCATCCTTGGGGTCAAATATCCCATGAACGCCGTTCTTGAAACCATCGTGTTTGTCCGGGTCGAGATCTGAATTGTGAAAGGCGGCCGCAACGTAGCCGCGCTCGACAATGCGCTCCACCGGCCAGAATGGACTCTTACTCTTCCGTGTAGGGTCGATGTTCGTGCGAGATCTGTTGCAAATCAACACGAAACCCGGCACCGGCTTCCCCACGTCGTTCGGGATGAAGACTGCCAGGTGGATCGTGCCCTTCCCGCCCGGGCCCGAGAAGTGGATGTCCACCAGCTTGCGCGTTGCCTTGCCCGACAGTGCCGTCTTTGTCGTTTCTTTTGCCTCAAACCGCAACTTGTCGGGCCGACCAACCGGCGCGCGGCCGTAGACATTTGTGCGGAAAAGCTCCAGTATTTCCTGTCGCCGTGTGTTCCGCCATTCCTTCGGTGAGGTTATTTTCTTCCCTTTAATACTCTTCAGGGGATCGGGAAGTGACAAGCCATCCGCGGCATTTGCAGTCACAGCCACGAGAATCACTCCACAAATTGCGGCGAGTTTCATAGTTGCTCCTTCACGGACAACGATCAAGCTTAGCGGCGCGACTTTTTCGCAGCCGCCGGAGTGCTTGGTTTGGTGCTCTTGTTCCTGAGGGCGAGAATCTCAGGCGTCTTTGCGCGGAAGTATTTCAGCCAGCCCTTCGTGAGCGCACCAGCCATTCCGTCGTCCTCAGTGTACTCGTCGATGCCCTTGCCCCAGTAGAAGCCAATCCAGCCTTCGGCAATCTTCCGCGAACCGTCAATGAATACGTCTAACTCCTCCACACCACATTTCAACGGGAACATCTCCTCCACGACGAGCGGCTTACCGATATCGTAGGCCGCAAGCGCCGTGAGCGCCTTGTCGACTTCGCCTTTCTTGGGATAGAAGTGAACGCTGACGAAATCCAGATTCCCGCCTACCTCCTTTGAGTAGAAAAGCGGCTTGGCTTTTGGCCACGTGTGGACCCAGGGTATCACCCCTACCGTTATCATGTGACGGTCGTCGTGCTTGCGGATCGCGGCCACGAGCTTGTCCACCCAGGCCTTGGCGACCTGCTCTCTCGTGCGTCCTGCAAGGTCAAGGGTGATTCGCTGCACGAAGTGCTTGCCCCCAAACTCGCCCGCCAGCCACTCGGTTTCCCGTTTCTTCGCACCGGGCAGGATAGGCTCGTTCATGAGGTCGTAACAGAAGACCGCGCGGCTTTGGCTGCAAGTCTTCGCGATTGCCTCCCAGAACAGCCCCTGAACGTCCCATCGCTTGCCCTCACCCATCGCGTCGTACCATTTGGGCACATCGCCCTTGTGGTAGCACCCCAGACCTGTAATGTCGAGATAAAGTCCGGTTTCCTCGGCCAAGGCCACGAGGCGCGCAAGCTGCTTGAGGGCCGCTTTGTTGGGTTCATCCGGCGCCTTCATGAATTTCGCGATTTGCAGATGAATCCGAACAACGTTGGCGCCGAGAGCTTTCATCTCTTTGAAATCTTCCACAACAGTCGGCCATTTTTCCTCCCAGTAGTCCTCGATGAGGCGGCCGGACTCGTCGTGGTCGTAGTTGCATCCCCAGGCGACGAACTCAGCGCCCGATTGCCCGCGGACGAAGCGGGCGCCGTCCTTGCTGAGGCGGATCGGCTCAAGGGCAGCCTCAGCCGCCGGCGCGCCTGGCCGCATGCTCGTGCTGCTATCCGTCGCACAATGAAAGTGGGGCAAAACCACCAGCATTATCAGAAGGACCATCGGAAATGTGACGTGATACAGTCTCGCCCCTGTGATCATTCTTCTCATCTCAGCACCAAACAACTATTAGCCAGTGTACACCCCTGGGGCCCTGACGGCTTGGGCATGTTGGATTCTCCCACCCTACGCAACCGGCGGCTTGCGGTGCCGGAGCACTATCTCCCTGTCACGCCAGGTGTGCCTTCAACGCGCCGAGCAGAGCGACGTAGACCGGGTTGCAGAAGTCGCTGACGGCCTGGTCCGAGTCGGACTGGAAGCTGGAGGTCCACTCCACAAACGTTGCGTCCGAATCGGTCACCGGCAGAAGGCGGACAGTGCCCACGTAGTTCAAGGCGGCGTCTTTGCCCAACGGCTCCGGGCCATCGTCAATGCTGTAGGTGAACGTAAAGCCCTCTTCGTCCACCGATACGAGCCTTTCGAGGAATGCGTCGTTCAGATGCCGCTGGGCGCCGATCTGGCTGCCGGTCTTGTCGCCGACAATCTCGAGCTTGGTGATCACGGGATCGGCCCACGAGAGGTCATGGAAGTCCTTGATCGTCTCCCACACTTTCTCTCTGGGTACGTCCACAACGATTGAGTTATAGCAGCTTCCCATGTTGTTTCTCCTTAGAAGGACACCTGTCACGTCAATCATAGCCGTCCGGCATCGCTGCGTTCCACCTTATTCCGATCGATCCGGGATCGGGAGTCTACCCGGGCAACAGGATGGAGCACTCGGCTGAGCACAGGAGCATGGCACCGCAAGCCCCCGCCCTGTTGCACAAATGAGCAGTGTACGTTCCTGCTCATTGACATGGACACGCGCGCTTGGCGGCGCTATCATGTGCCCCTGTTGTATTCGACCGGCGCCGGACTCACCCCGGGCCAGTGAGGAGCAGAGTATGAAGATCGCTATCTGGATGGCCGTGGGACTGCTGTCGGCTGTGTCGGCGGCACCGTCACCTACGACGAAACTCAAGGGTGGTACGGTTGTCACGCTGTGGCCCAAGGGTGTGCCGGGCGCGGCCGCCAAGGGCGGGCCCGAGAAGGCCACCGTCTCGCCGAAAGGTGACGGCACGCTGACCAGGATCACCAACGTCACGAACCCTACGATTTCGATCCGGCGCCCGCCGAAGGGCGACGGGCCGTTCCCGGCAGTGGTCGTATGCCCCGGGGGCGGATACGGAATCCTCGCCTACGATCTCGAGGGTACGGAGGTCGTCGACTGGCTCAACACGATAGGCGTCGCCGGCGTACTGCTGAAGTACCGCGTGCCGAGACAGCGCGACGGGGCACTCCAGGACGCCCAACGTGCAGTCGGCATCGTACGCAGCGGCGCCAAGCAGTGGAAGATTGATCCGAAGCGAATCGGCATTCTCGGCTTTTCCGCCGGCGGTCACTTGGCGGCCAGGCTCAGCACGAACTACGAGAAGCGCACGTATGACCGCGTAGACGCCGCCGACGAGGCAAGCTGTCGGCCTGATTTTGCCGTGCTGATCTACCCGGCGTACCTCTCGGCGCGCGACGAGGCGGGCCTGGACACGCCCACGCTGCCGATCAACGCCCGAACGCCAAGCACGTTCATCGCCATCGGCTTTGCCGACCGGTTCATGCTCGGCTCGCTGCACTACTTTGCAGCCCTTCGAAAGGCCAAGGTCCGCTCGGAACTGCACGTGTTCCAACTGGGCGGGCACGGGTGCGGGCTTCGGCGGACCGACGCCACCGTGACGACCTGGCCGGTGCGCTGCGAGCGCTGGCTGAGAGATATCAAGGTACTACCGACAGAACCATAGCGTCCCGATCTCGGGCATGAAACGAAAGAGAGAGACCACGATGAAACAGATTCTCTGCGTATCGATCGTGGCCTGTGCGGTGTTTCTGGATGCGGCCGGCGCGGCCGCTGCGGCTCAACATGCTGGAAAACCTGATTAGTGCTCCGTCCCCTTTTTACCAGTCAACCCCTGCCTGCCCTTCCCCTGGGGATAGGCAGGAATCAACCAACCGGCGGGAACCGCACGGGCCCGGGGG
>SDBS01004800.1_pt1 | contig 13250 bp, 14 predicted proteins | sample 2277091 | NCBI WGS metagenome assembly SDBS01 (sample SAMN10404972, study PRJNA504765) | marine sediment metagenome | isolation source: marine sediment core GS10_PC15, 163 cmbsf | place: Arctic Ocean: Southern Knipovich Ridge | collected 2010 | reverse complement strand
AAACTGGTGACCTGCAAATATATTGAACAAGCGATGGTTATCGGCGACAGAAGAAAATTCTGCACCGCTGTAATCGTTCCTGCCTTTGAAAGTCTGGAAAAATGGGCCCAGGGAAAAAATATAGACTATAAAGACCTGGGCGAGTTATCAAGATTAATTGAGGTAAGGGAACTGATAAAAAAGGATGTTGAAGGTGTAAACAATGATCTGGCCAGCTACGAAACGGTGAAAGAGTTTTATCTCACAGAGGCCCCTTTTTCGATAGAAACCGGCGAATTAACACCTTCGCTAAAGGTTAAAAGAAAAGTGGTCCTGAACAAATTTACCGATCAAATCGAAGAAATGTACAAAGTATAGTTGAATTTAAGCCCCACGCCGCAGGCGTGGGGCTTAAATTCAACATCCTAATCGCGACCTATGGGAATTATTAAAGAACACCCGCCTGTAAAACTTATCACAGCTATTACATATCGATCAGGGTTTGATACAAAACCTGTGTTTTCAGAACTTGAAAAAACACAATCTCCGGTCGAAATGAGATCTGAAATATATAATTTTTCTCAGTTTACGCCATATTATGAACTGGAAATGGGTAGAAATCTGAAAAAATGTTTTGTCGCTTTTCTATATTTGATCGATCCTGAAGAATTGCCTTCTATAAAGATAAAAACAAATACCTTAGAGGAAAAATATTATCTCGATAATAAGCGTCAGATCAATATAGACCCTGGATATATCACCCAGGCCAAACTGGTTCTGGCCACCAGCAAGAATTTCAGCCACAGAATTTATTTAGGGCAGGGAATTTTCGGAGATGTACATATGCAGTTTACTAATAAAATCTATCAGCCTCAACCCTGGACTTACCCCGACTATAAAGACAAGACTAATGTAAAGTTTTTTAATTTTGTTAGAAAGAGATATGTTGAACAACTGGGGAAATATAAATCCCAAATCCCAAATCCCAAATAACAAATAACAAAATCCAAATCTCAAATAAATTTCAATACCGAATTTCCAATTTCCGAAAAGGCGGATCAGGTTGTTTGGAATTTTGATATTGAGATTTAGAATTTATTTGTTATTTGTGATTTCTTATTTGGGATTTATATTGGAGATTCTCTTCATTTTTTCAATATTCCTTATTACTTTATAAATATTTTTTTTCAAAGGAGAAATTTGTGTCCGGTGTTACTTACAAAAAGGCCGGTGTGAATATCGAGGAAGGGGAAAAAGCAGTCAGAGATATCAGGGTAAAGGTCCGCTCAACACACAATCATAATGTTCTTACAGATTTAGGAAGCTTTGGTGGAATGTATTTACTTGAAAAGGACAAATATGAACAACCGGTATTGGTATCTAGTACGGATGGTGTTGGCACCAAGTTAAAAATTGCCTTTTTGATGGATAAACATGATACTGTGGGCGAGGATCTGGTAAATCATTGTGTTAATGACATCGCTGTTGGTGGGGCGAAACCCTTGTTTTTTCTTGACTATTTTGCCACTGATCGATTACAATCCCATGTTTTTACGGATGTTATAAATGGTTTTGTGCGGGGTTGTAAAAACAATGACTGTGCTTTGATTGGTGGTGAAACAGCTGAAATGCCGGATATGTATCAACCCGGAGAATATGATCTTTCTGGAACCATTGTAGGGATAGTTGAAAAAAACAAAGTAATCGATGGTAAACACGCTAAAAAATCAGATGTATTGATTGGATTGCAATCAAATGGTTTACATACCAATGGCTATTCACTGGCAAGAAAAGTTTTATTCGATCATTTCAAAGTTACAAATTATGTAGATGATCTATCCTGCACAATTGGCGAGGAATTACTTAAAGTTCATTTGAGTTATCTAGATATAATCCAGTCAGCCGTAGAGAATTTCCAAGTAAATGGAATTTCACACGTAACAGGCGGAGGAATTGAGGGAAATACTAAAAGAATATTAAGTGATACTTTAAATTTAACCATCGATTGGTCAGCCTGGGATCAATTCCCGATTTTTTCCTTAATTAAAGAATTTGGCAAGATCCCTGAAGAAGATATGAAGCGTACCTTTAACCTGGGTATCGGGTTGGTATTTATCGTTCCGAGTGATTCTGCACAAAGATTTTATGATTTTTTGATAAAAAATGATCAAAAAGCATACTTTATTGGTGAAGTAGTGTAATCTGGAGTGAAAATTCTCTCAGAGAATATAATTTTTTTTTCCACGAATTAAACGAATTTGACCGAATTTCACGAATTAAAAATAAATATTTTAAATGTAATCGAGATTATATTTTTTTAACTACTATGCCGCAAAATTACTAAAATAACAAATTACAAAATCCAAATGACAGACAATTTTCAATACTCCAAGACTCCATTACCCCAATTATCAATTTTTTGCTTTTTGGAGTTAATATAATAGAAAGAAGTGATTTATATGTTGACATTACTTGTAATGATTTTGACTTTTTTCGGTTATATCCTGTCTTACCGCCTGTATGGCCGATATATTGGCAGAAAGATATTTGGGCTTACTGATACCAGGATTCCTCCGTCCGTTGCCCAGGAAGATGGCATAGATTACGTCCCAACCCGAAAGGAAATCATATTTGGTCATCATTTTACCTCGATTGCCGGAACCGGACCGATCGTTGGACCGGCGATTGCCATTATCTGGGGTTGGGTTCCAGCTGTACTCTGGGTTTTTCTTGGTTCAGCAATTATTGGTGCTGTTCACGATTTTAGCGCTCTGATAATATCCATGCGTAATGAAGGCAAATCCATTTCAGAAATTACCGCCAAATATATCAACCGTCGTACCAGAGTTTTCTTTTTTATAGTTGTATTTTTAGCATTATGGATTATCATCGCGATATTCGGACTTGTGATTGCAATCATATTTAGCATGTTTCCTACTTCTGTTTTGCCGGTTTGGTTGCAGATTCCGATTGCTGTTTATCTGGGACATTTGATCTATAAAAAAGGTAAACATGTTATCGGATGGTCTGTCCTGGCGGTTATCGCAATGTATGTGACTATGATTATCGGAAGCTATTTCCCAATAGTTATTCCTGATCTAGCTGGTATACCCGCAACCGGAATCTGGACTATAATTTTATTTATTTATGCCTATATCGCCTCTGTTTTACCAGTAACAACACTACTTCAGCCCCGCGATTTCATCAATGCTTATCAATTGTTAATCGCAATGACCTTGCTGTCACTGGGAGTGCTTTTTGCCACTATTTTTGGAGGTATGGAATTAGTGGCACCTGCTGTGCAGCTCAATCCACCAGATGCCCCGCCGGTCTGGCCTTTTTTATTTATTACAATTGCCTGTGGCGCCATTTCCGGTTTTCATGCCCTGGTCGCCTCTGGAACATCTGCCAAACAGGTTCGTCGCGAAAGTGATTCCCTCTTTGTCGGATATGGCTCAATGCTCGTCGAAGGAGCCCTGGCAACCCTGGTAATTATTGCTGTAGCTGCTGGTATTGGCATGGGATATACATCGGAAGGACAAACCCTAACAGGTATCAATGCCTGGTCGAATCACTATTCATCCTGGACGGCGGCAGCCGGTCTTGGATCCAAAATCAGTGCTTTTGTAATCGGCGCGGCGAATATGATAGCTACGCTGGGCATTCCTCACAAAATTGCCGTAGTCGTTATGGGCGTATTTGTAGCTTCTTTTGCCGGTACAACACTTGACACGGCAACCAGAATTCAACGATATGTGATAAGCGAGCTCGGTTCAGATTTAAAAATAGGTCATTTCAGAAACCGGCATACAGCAACTTCTTTTGCCATTCTCAGCGCAGCGATTCTTGCCTTTGCTTCCGGTGCTGATGGTAAAGGAGCGCTTTCTCTCTGGCCCCTTTTTGGCGCGGTTAATCAGACTCTGGCTGCCCTGGCTCTGATCATCGCTACGCTCTATCTGCGTAATATGGGGGGTTGGAAATGGATAATTACCGGTGTCCCGGCCGTATTCATGTCGGTGATGACATTATGGGCTTCAGTGATGAATCAAACGCAATTTGGTGTCGGTAATAATTTACTGCTCCAGATTATCAATGCAGCGATCGCCTTCATTGTAGCCTGGATTATTGTGGAGGGGCTTATTAAGTTTTTTAATGGGAATAAGGTATCTTCAGAACAGGTACAGATTCCAACTGAGTGACAGCGTTGATTCAATGTCATGCTTTTGTAGAGACGTTGCATGCAACGTCTCTACATGTTCTATATCTTGCCATAGATATCTCGGTATGTACGGGTATATCAATTAATAAAATAAAGACTTACTCTACACGTGCAAAAATCCCTGCAGGATGTCTAAAAACGAAAAGAAATGTAATGCAAAACTTGTTAAATATAATTATCAAATCATTACGTGATAAAAAACAGATTTTTACCGATTCGGCTCGCCATAAAGCGGTTGATGTTATTAAATGGGAAACTTCTGAGTTGGAAAATATTTTTGCACTCCTCGTTTTGGGATCTTTCGTTGGAATTCCTGCGACGCCCAGTTCCCTAACATTAAATTTACTTCCCTATATGGAGAAAGAATTACAGATAATGATGGAGAAAGTGGTTACCGCCTCCGGTCCCATATCAGATCTTTTCTCACATTTAGATACGGCTTGATGGTGAACAAAAAGGGTAAAAATTTATTTTTTCTCGGTAAAGGTGGTACGGGAAAGACGACAATTGCTGCTCTAACAGCGACGGCGCTGGCGGAAAAAGGGGAAAAAGTCGTTTTACTCTCGATGGATCCTGCCCATAATCTTTTTGATGTTTTTCAGATTAATTCCTCAAAAAGTGCTGTAAAACTGCAAGATAATTTTATCATTGAAGAGATTGATATTCAATATTGGATAAAAACATACCTTAAATCGATCGAAAAAAAAATTGCCAGGTCCTATCAACATCTGACTGCTCTCAGCCTGGAAAAACACATCAAGACTATCCGGTATTCTCCCGGGATGGAAGAATATGCCCTTCAATACGCTTTTGAAGCAGTTGAAAAGAAGTACAAAGGTTACGTTTATCTGCTTTTTGATATGCCGCCAACTGCTCTGGCCCTGAGATTTTTTAATCTTCCTATACTAAGCCTGATATGGCTTGAGCAATTGATAGATTTAAGAAAAAAAATACTCGAAAAACAGAAAATTATAAACGATGTTTATCAAAAGGATTTTGTAAAATCCGATGATAAAATTTTAAACCAATTATACAGGATGCAGAGTGATAATGAAAAGATTTTAAGGAATTTTCAGGATGTGAAAAAATCTGGTATATATATCGTTTTAAATGAAGATAATCTTTCGCTATCCGAATCAGCGGACATTTATGAGATGATTTCAGAAAACAGATTCAGTATCAATGGGATTCTGGTCAATAAATATCAGGATGTAATGAAACAAGGCGATTTTGGAAAAAAAATCGCCTTGTTGGCCCTCCATTTTTTTCCTTTGGGCAAACATACCTTAATTGGTATGACAGCCCTTAAAGAATATATTAATAACGAAACGTTTCAACAATATATATACTCAATAATAAAGAATGTTGCCAGGTGAGAGCATATTTTAACGATTGTTCCTAGAAGCGTCGTCCACCGCCACGTCTTCCACCACCCCGGCTGTCTTCAGAGCGAGGGCGGGCCTCATTGACATTAAGACTCTGCCCTTTTAAGTCCTTCCCATTCAAACCTTCGATTGCCGACTGCCCTTCAGTTTTAGAAGGCATCTCCACAAATCCAAAGCCACGTGGTTCGCCACTGAATTTGTCCTTAATAATATTGACGGTTGTGATCTGTCCGAAGGCCTCAAACGCCTGTTTTAAATCATCTTCGCTGACGTCACGTGATAGGTTTCCAATGTAAATGTTCATTCTAATCTCCTTCTATTTATATATTTTCTCCCTCATCCGGAGACCGATCAGGATTCTCCTTGGGCTGAATATTGATTTTATCCAGTTTACGTTGTTTTTTCTCTTCTTTCTTTTTTATCTTTGCTAATTCTTTCTTCCGTTTTTCATATTGATAATTAGTTTTTGCCACCTTGTGATCCTTTTTAATGGTTGTTCTTTACATATATTAACTTAAATCGTCCTTTTGGACTTTCACGTTGTTCAATTTTAAATTTTTTAATTGATTTAATCAACGGAGTCAACTTTTGGAAGCCATAGTTTCTGGAATCAAAATTTGGTTGCTTTTTCTGTAGAAGATTCCCAACATCTCCAAGAAATGCCCAACCATCATCATCTGCCAAATCGGATATTGTAGACGAAATCAGTCTAATCACCTTTGGAGTTATTTTATCGATATTGTTTTTTAGTGAGGACTTGCTCTTTGTAAATTCCGATTCGCTTCCCTCAGATTGGTATTTAAGAATTTCAATATAAATGAATTTATCACAAGCAACGATAAATGGTTCCGGTGTTTTCTTCTCGCCAATTCCAAATACTTTCATCCCGGCTTCTCGAAGCCTTGTGGCCAAACGAGTAAAATCACTGTCGCTGGAAACCAGGCAAAAACCATTGACTTTCTCTGAATATAGAATATCCATCGCATCAATAATCATTGCGGAATCTGTCGCATTTTTTCCTCTTGTATATCCATATTGTTGAATTGGTGTTATGGCATTTTCCAGAAGGATATCCTTCCACTTTGATAAATGAGGTTTTGTCCAGTCTCCATAAATTCTTTTTATGGTAGGATTACCATACTTAGCGATTTCTTCCATCATCTCTTTCACATAAGCAGAAGGTATATTATCACCGTCTATTAATACTGCGAGATTTAAATCCATAAAATTTACCAGACATCCTATTTTATATAATATACCCACAAAATAATTGAAATACGCTGAAAATAAATTTTATACATCAGGCATTGTGAAAAATGATTCTGGGCATTTATTTCTTCTTTTCTTTTTTCAATTTTCGTTTTTCCTTTGGATTAAGCTGAGCCTTTTTTTGTATTTCCCTTTTGCCCTTATCTTTTTTTCCTTTATCACCCATATCTCTTTCTCCTTCTAAAGATTTTTTTCTTTTTAATCTTTTACTTTTTATAGTTCATTTCTTTATACCGGTATCTTTTTATTCGTTCTGTTTGAATATAGAATAAAAAAGACTACGGAAAAAATCAATTATAATTTGGATATTACCTATGATTTTAAAGATATTTTAAAATTTATTTTTTATATTTGGATTACATCATATCACAGTCTATTTTCATTGCAAACAGGATATCCAGTTTAAGATTAAAGGAGAATAAATGCTGGAAATACTGATTGTCCTGATCCTTAGCTACCTGGTCGGATCGTTCCCAACCGCGATCATCGCCGGAAAAATATTAAAAAAAATCGATATTCGAGATCATGGTAGTGGAAATGCCGGTGCGACCAACGTCTTACGTGTCCTGGGCTGGAAAGCAGCTCTGGTTGTCCTTCTTATCGATATGCTCAAAGGATATGCTGTAGTCACCTGGATTGTTGATATCATCCCGGAGGTCCATGACATCGATGCAAAAGCAATCTATCAGATTATGGCCGGAGTAGCGGTAATCTGTGGACATATCTGGACTATTTTTGCCGGTTTTAAAGGTGGAAAGGGTGTAGGCACTGCCGCCGGTGTATTTTTTGGTCTTCAACCAATACCGGTGTTTATCTGTCTCCTTGTTTTTATCGGCATTGTTTACCGTACAAAATATGTTTCTCTTGGTTCGATGATCAGCGCCCTGCTTCTTCCAACCATACTTCTGGTACAATATTTCTTTTTAGGAAAACCTGTCCCAATCGCGCATAGTGTCATTGCTGTTCTGCTTGCCGTATTAATCGTCATTCTGCACCGGGAGAACATCCATCGACTGGTTGAAGGAAATGAAAACAAAATTTCTTTTAAAAAAGGGGAGAACTTGTGAAAGTAACCATTCTTGGTGCAGGGAGCTGGGGAACAACCCTGGCTCTGGTGCTGAATCAAAATAATAACATGGTTACCTGTTGGTCAATTGATAAAAATGATGTCGATTCTATAAAGAAATCTAAAGAAAATAAGAAATTTTTACCCGGGATAAATATCCCTGATAGGATAAATTTCTCAAATGATTTGCAAGCGAGTATCAACTCTGCTGAGGTAATTATTGTAGCTATTCCCTCACATGCGGTTCGGTCGGTTGTCCAAAGCATTGATATATCAGCTAAAAAAGATCTAATTTGGGTAAATGTGGCGAAAGGAATTGAAAATCAGACACTTCTTAGGGTTTCACAGGTTATCGAAGAAGTCGGCCAGGTCTCTCCGGAAAATATAGGTGTTTTATTTGGACCGAGCCATGCGGAGGAAGTAAGTCGCGAAATTCCAACAGCGATTGTATCGGCCAGCAAAAGCCAGGAGACAGCGACACTGGTCCAGAATTTATTTATGACACCTTACTTTCGGGTCTATGCCAATCTGGATATTGTTGGGGTTGAGCTGGGTGGCGCGCTAAAGAATATTATTGCTGTTGCAGCCGGAATCTGTGACGGGGCCGGGTTCGGAGACAACACCAAAGCCGCTTTAATTACCAGAGGATTAGTGGAGATTAGCCGTCTGGGTGTAAAAATGGGAGCAAAGCCAGATACTTTTGCCGGTCTGTCCGGTATGGGAGATCTAATCGTCACCTGTATGAGCCGGCATTCACGGAACCGCTATGTCGGTGAGCAAATAGGAAAGGGGCGATCTCTTCAGGAAGTGCTTGATGAGATGGTTATGGTCGCTGAAGGTGTTAAAACGACTGCTTCTGCTTATGAATTGTCTCAAAAAGAGGGTGTTGAAATGCCCATAACAGGACAGGTATATAAAACCCTTTTTGAAGGAAAACCACCGGTAGAGGCTATGAGAAATTTAATGACCCGGGCATCTAAGATTGAAGATTGGGGTTAACCGTAAAAAGGAGACACCATGATAAAATCTATCTTTTTAGCAGTCGATGGTTCCATATTCACAAATGCTGTTGTTGAATATGGAATCGATCTGGCCAAAAAACTCGATGCTTTCCTTCGTGTTTACAGTGTTATCGATATCCGGATATATGAATGGGTTTTAAATACCGGTGGGGAAGGGTATATGCCGGTAATACCATCGAATGTTTTTCATGATGAATCCTATAAGTTTCATAGCGAGCGGGCAGAGGTGCTTATTGACACTCTTAGAAAAAAACTGAAAGATAGTGGCCTTAAGTTTGAGGCTGATAAACTTGAAGGTGATCCGGTAGAGGTGATCTGTGATATTTCCCGTCAGGTTGATCTGGTAATTATGGGTGCACGCGGGGATTATGCACGCTGGGGGGATCGTCTTCTCGGTGCAACCCTGGAATCCGTTTCCCGCCAGAACCACTCCCCTTTACTAATCGCAGGCCAAACCTATAAAGAATTTAAATCGATCATATGTGCCTACGACCGTAGTGAAGCCAGTAACACAGGTTTAAAATTATCTGCCTATCTGTCTGAACAGTTGAGCCTGCCTCTTGAAGTATTGACAATACATGATGATGAGTTGGAGCGTGAAGAAACATTAGAAGAGGCCAAGACATATCTTGAACCCTATAAACTTCAGGCTCAATTCAGACATGAGGCTGGGGATCCGGTTAAAACTTTAATTCAGGTAACACAGGATGTTCATGAACCGGCACTTCTTGTAATGGGTAGTTTTGGCCATTCCAGAATCAGGGAAGCCATCTTAGGCAGCACAACAGTACAGGTGATGCGCAAAGCAAATAAACCAATACTATTGGCGAAATGATAAACAGAAATTAAGATTTGTAAATCCGACTGAATTTTGATAAACCACGAAGGACACGAAGAACACGAAGTTTTTAGAATTTGATTTAATTATATTTTAGAAATTAATAAATTAAACAAAAATTCCATCAGAATTTCCTTTTTATAAGTAAATATTATTCCTTCGTGATCTTCGTGTCCTTCGTGTTAAAATAATATACTCATGATTATACCCAATTTCTATCGAGCTAATTTGATCCATTTTAATATAAATCGGAGGTTTAATGTCTGCTAATATTATAACACTGACACGACATATTATAGATGAACAGTACAAATATCCAGAAGCAACCGGAGAATTTACCAATCTGATGAATGATATCTGTTTCGCCGCTAAAAGGATTTCATATCATACAAATAAAGCCGGCTTGCTCGATGTGCTCGGTGAGACAGACTTGATAAATGTTCAGGGGGAGAAAGTTCAAAAACTTGATGTTTTCGCCAATGATACTATGGTAAAAGCCCTTGACCATGGCGGAAATTTATGCTGTATGGCTTCAGAAGAAGAAGAGGGAATTATCCCAATCCCTGAGCGGTTTCCGATTGGTAAATATGTCTGTCTTTTTGATCCTCTTGATGGTTCATCAAATATAGATGCCAATGTTAGTGTTGGAACTATATTTTCCATATATAAAAGGATTACAGATGATGATAAACCGGGTACAATAGAGGATTGCCTGCAGCCCGGCCACCAACAGGTTTGTGCCGGTTATGTTGTTTATGGATCCAGCACTATGTTAGTCTATGCAACAGTAAATGGCGTGCACGGATTCACACTCGATCCGAGTTTTGGGGAGTTTGTTCTATCGCATCCAAATATTAAAATTCCTGAAAGGTCAATTATATACAGTGTGAATGAAAGTAATTTTGATTACTGGGATAATAATGTAAAAAACTATATCCGCTATGTAAAAGCTACGGACGAAAAAACAAACCGTCCTTTGAATTCACGTTATATTGGTTCAATGGTATCGGATATTCACCGAAATCTTCTCTACGGTGGTATTTTTCTCTATCCTGCCAGTTCCAAAGCGCCAAATGGTAAATTACGTCTGATTTATGAAGCAAACCCTATGGCATTTATTGTCGAACAGGCCGGGGGAAAAGCAAGCAACGGACATAGCGATATCTTGCAGATGGTGCCGGAAAAAATCCATCAGAGAGTCCCGTTGTATATAGGTTGCTCATATGATGTACAAATGCTTGAGGAATATATTAGTGGGGAGAGAAAATAAGTAAGGGATAAATCCTCCCGAGGTTGAATGATTCTATTGTAATGTATAAATTGAAGTTTGTTGTTTTTCTCAAATTAGATTCATGCAAAATGCAGTTTTTGTCGTCATTGCGAGTGACCCCGAGGACTCGGGGGAACGAAGCAATCTCTTGTAATTTATGGGGTTACGAGATTCCTTCGCTCTGCTCGGAATGACGAATTATGGTATTTTCAGAACTCTATATCTCAAACAGAAAAGGAGTTAGTTATAGAAGTAATGGCTAAAATGGTTTACATAAAAGATATCGCAAAACATGAAAATGAGGAAGTGACTATCCAGGGATGGCTTTATAATAAAAGGTCAAGCGGAAAACTGAGATTTCTGTTATTAAGGGATGGTACCGAAACAATTCAATGTGTTGTTTTTAAAGGAGATGTGTCTGAAGAATCCTTTGCGATTGCTGATGCCATCCAGCAGGAGAGCTCATGTCAGGTTATGGGAATTGTAAACAAGGATGAAAGATCTCCGATTGGATTTGAGATCCAGGTAAAAGAAATAAAAATTATACAATATGCTGAAGACTATCCTATAACCAAAAAAGAACATGGTATTGATTTTTTGATGGATCACAGACATCTCTGGCTACGATCTTCACGTCAACATGCCATTATGCGTATCAGACATGAAATTATTCGCGCGGCCAGAGAATTTTTTGATTTACGCGATTATGTCCTGATAGATACACCTATATTTACACCAAATGCGGCTGAGGGTACTACAACCCTGTTTTCAACCGAATACTTTGGCAGAGACGCTTATTTAACGCAATCCGGGCAGTTATATGGGGAAGCTGCGGCGATGGCTTTTGGTAAAATATATTGCTTTGGCCCAACTTTTCGTGCCGAAAAGTCAAAAACCCGCCGGCATTTAACAGAATTTTGGATGATCGAACCGGAGGTCGCATTCTTTGATTTGGATGACGATATGCGGCTTGCTGAAGATTTTCTGGAACATCTGGTGCAGAGCGTTTTAAAAAACCGCAGACAGGAATTGGAGAAGCTTGAAAGAGATATAAGCAAACTTGAACCAGTCAAAGCACCTTTTCCGCGTTTACATTATGATGAAGCAGTTGATCTACTAAAAAATGCGGGCGTTGATTTTAAACACGGCGAGGATTTTGGGGCCGGTGAAGAGACTGTTATTTCAGAAAAATTTGACCGGCCGGTTATTGTTCATCATTATCCTGCGGCGATAAAGTCTTTTTATATGAAACGTGATCCTGAACACGAAGAGCAGGCGCTGGCAATGGATGTGCTCGCCCCGGAGGGGTATGGTGAAATTATCGGTGGCTCACAAAGAGAAGATGATTATGATGTTTTATTGAGCCGGATAAGGGAACATAATTTACCCGAAGATGCCTTTCGGTGGTATCTTGATCTGAGGAAATATGGCTCTGTACCGCATTCCGGATTCGGTTTGGGACTCGAAAGAGCGGTAGCCTGGATCTGTGGTATTAATCATCTAAGAGAAGCGATACCATTTCCAAGGTTAATGCAAAGACTATATCCCTAAGATTATAATCGGCTTGACAGAAAAATAATTAACCACGAAGTGCACGAACACGAAGGTATTTTAATTTTAGGAAGGTAATCCTCAAAAATATTATATTAAAATGTCTTTGTTAAATTATTATTAATAATAATTCTTTGTGCTCTTCGTGTCCTTCGTGGTAATATAAATTCTTCAAAATTAGGTTACTCAATATTATTATTATAGAAATATGGCGTGTACAAAAACGATTGCCATAATTGGTGCCAGGGCCTGCGATGATGAAATTTCGCAAATTGCCGAACAAATGGGTGGTCTATTGGCAAAATATGGCTATACGATCATTTGTGGAGGTCTGGGCGGTGTTATGGAGGCTGTCTGCAAGGGTGCTAAAGCAAATAACGGAACTACGATCGGTATCCTGCCGGGTGATAATCCTGATGATGCCAATCCCCATGTCGATATTGCCATTGCCACCGGTATGGGAATTAGCAGAAATTTGATAATTATACGCTCTGCTATAGCCGTTGTGGCTATTAATGGAGGATTTGGAACACTCTCCGAGCTGGCATTTGCGCTGCAATTGCAAAAACCGGTGGTAGGATTAGGTACCTGGGATGTTTCGGATCACATTGTAACAGCATCCGATCCGGATGATGCCATGCAAAAGTTAAC
>SDBS01004798.1_pt1 | contig 13253 bp, 12 predicted proteins | sample 2277091 | NCBI WGS metagenome assembly SDBS01 (sample SAMN10404972, study PRJNA504765) | marine sediment metagenome | isolation source: marine sediment core GS10_PC15, 163 cmbsf | place: Arctic Ocean: Southern Knipovich Ridge | collected 2010 | reverse complement strand
CGAGGCCCAGGCTCTGGGCCGCCTTCGCAATCTAGATCTGCGAAAGGAGCTGTTCGATTTTGTGAGCACCTGACGTCGCCTAGATCACTTTACGCTGATCTTCTAGGGCTCTAAAGACTGAATATTCGCCCCTCGAAAACTCCCCGCACAATAGTACTTGTACCTAAATACTTCCTTTGAAAGACTCCTGATAATGTTAGAACCAAGCTCACTGGGATAGAGACCGCCGGTAAAGGGACGTCGACTACCGCCCCAGAAAGGGGAAGAACAGGGCGTACATGATGCTGCCCACGACACACGTTGCAAGAGCCACCGGGAGTCCTCGTCTGCTCCAAAATTCTGGGGTGCTCGGTGTTTTTGTCCTCTCCGACAGCGACACGATGACGATGTTGGCACCAGATCCGATGCTGGTTGCATTGCCGCCAAATCCCGCCCCCAGTACCACCGCCCACCATAGCGCGCTTACATCTATCCCGGAAGCGGCCAGCCCCTCAAGCAATGCAATCATAGCAATGGTGACCGGTATGTTGTCCACCACAGCGGAGAGGGCGGCCACCACCCAAATGATGGTGACCCCCAGTAACAATGGTTTGTTATGACCTAACTCGGCCAGAACTTCGATGATGGGCTCAAAGGCCCCGGCTTTTTCCAGTCCACCGACAATTACGAACAAACCGATGAAAAAGAGGAGCACGGGCCAATCGACGCCACCAAGTACCTTTCGGATGTCGGGCCTCACCCATACCAGCGCTGCAGCCGATGCAGACAGAGCAATGAACCCCGAACTGAGCCCCAGCCCTCCTTGAAGAACGAACAACACTATAGCCACGGCTAGCACGATCAGCACACGACGCAACACAGGTTATTTTTTTTGCAGCGCCTCGTCAGCATCAATATCTAACACCGCTTTCGGGTTCGTAGGACGTATGGCCAGTTCGCGTGAGAAGAGATAGCGCATCATCACCAGCGTTACAATTACAGCTACAGTCAGGCCTCTCGAAGATTACCCGATCCCTATCATATCTGGTTCGTATTGACTCTCAACGGAAGGCTGGGAGCGAATAGAATTGTGCTTTAATCTCTCATCAAGCATTAACAAAAAACTCACCATACTTAACTTAACAGACAGGTGGATTGGTTTTAAACTTGGAGAAATCTAACACGAGAATGATTTCTCATGGCCTTCGTCTCCGCCAACGATAACAAAAGCGTCCAGTCCCATCCCTTACCTACAGGCATTCTGATTGTTAACATCGGAACACCGGCGACTCCTGAGCCCGGTGAAATCCGCAAATACCTTCGAGAATTCCTCTCGGATCGCCGGGTGATCCGCTGGCCGCGCTGGCTCTGGCTGCCTCTGCTTCACTTGATCATCCTGCGTGTTCGTCCTGAGAAGGTGGCTTCTAAGTATAAGGAAATCTGGACGGAGGGCGGTTCACCTCAGCTTAGAGACAGCCTCGCGCTTGCCGATGGTTTGGAGCGCAAGCTGCAGAGAGAGTATGGGATACAAGCCAGGGTCGTGGTTGGTATGCGCTATGGCCATCCATCGATCAGGGATGGCTTGCGAGTGCTGCGTGATCGGGGTGCGCAACGCTTGATCATCCTGCCGCTCTTTCCCCAATACTCACACGTAACCGTCGCCTCGGTTTACGATGCAGTCTTCGAGGAGCTGCGCCGCTGGCGGCAGGTGCCGGAAGTGGAGACGGTCCGTGGGTACCACCTGCAGCCAGCCTACATCCATGCCATCACGCAGAGCATCGAGGCGTACTGGCAGGTTCATGGAAAACCCGACCGCCTGCTCATCTCCTATCACGGGATTCCCCTCATCTACGTTGCCGCGGGTGATCCCTACCCCGCACACTGTCAGGAGACAACAGAACGCATCGTTGAGCAGCTGGATGAGCGGGGGGTGTGGATTGAGTCCTCCTTTCAATCCCGATTCGGGCCGCAGCCGTGGACTCAGCCCTATACCGAAACGATCTTAGCGCAGTGGGGCCATGATCGCGAGAGCCGTGTGGACGTGATCTGCCCTGGCTTCGCCGTCGACTGCCTGGAAACTCTGTACGAGATCGCGATCGAAGCACGAGAGCTCTACAAGGGTTCTGGCGGGGAAGATTTCCACTACATCCCGGCGTTAAATACCTGCCAAGAAAATGTTGAATTGTTAGCCGAGATCATCCGTCCACATCTTCAAGTTGAACAATTCGTAGAAAGCCTGCTGGCTGAAAATTCCGGAGATGAGGTATAGAGAATGCCAATGCAGATCCAATGCATGGGATTGAGCCATAAAACTGCCGAGGTGGGTCTGCGTGAGAAGCTCAGCCATATCGAGCATCGTTTGGTCGAGCAGACCCTGTCGCTCCCGGGAGGGACTCCGCTAAGTGAAATTGTAGTCCTGTCCACCTGCAATCGCGTGGAAATTTACGCCATTTCCCAAGATCCGGCCTTTGGGATGCTGGAACAATGGATCCTTCAGAACAGCGACTTGAGGCGGGATGAAGTAGAACATTCCATGTATTCCCTCACCGGTCTGCAAGTCGCCAGCCACTTGCTCAGAGTGAGCGCGGGGCTTGATTCCATGGTCCTGGGTGAGCCCCAAATTCTGGGGCAAGTGGCAGATGCATATGAAAAGGCCTTGAGCGCCGGGACGGCAGGCAAGATCCTTTCCCGCCTTTTCCAGATCAGCATCCATGCCGGGAAACGTGTGCGCACGGAAACACAGATCGGCAGGCAAGCCACCTCGATTCCAGCCGTCGCGGCACGATTAGTCACCCGCTACTTCCCGGATTTGGATGACGCCTACGTCACTCTCTTGGGTGCGGGTGAGATAGCCGATCTCGCCGTTAGCGCCCTACGCAAGCGCGGCGCTCGTCGTATTCACGTCGTCAGTCGGAGCCTGGCAAGCGCCTGCAAGCTGGCCGACCGCTGGCAAGGGGAAGCCAGCACATTCGAAGCGCTGAGCGAAGTGCTGCGTGGGACGAGTGTACTCATCACATCTTCAAGCGCACCTCATTTTCTAGTCAACACAGATATGATCTCAAATGTGATGCTCTCCCGCCCACAACAGCCTCTGGTGATTATTGACATTGCAGTGCCACGCGATGTTGAACCCGGTGTGGGTCGACTTCCCCACGTCCACCTCTTTGATATCGATGCGCTCAGTCAGGATCTCGATGAGGGGCTCGATTCGCGGCGACGCGAGATTCCCCTCGTCGAGGCGATCCTGGCTCAGGAGTACGCTGCCTTCAAGGTATACCTGGACTCGCTTACCGTGGTCCCGGTGATCGTGGAATTGCGCGAGTATACCGAGTCGATCCGACAGGTTGAACTTGAGAAGACACTGCGTGGCCTGGGTGACATCTCGGAAGAACAGGGCGAGCACATCCGGGCTATGACGCACACTATTGTGAATAAAGTTCTGCACCAACCGATCGTGAACTTGCATGAGGTTTCGCAGAACAGTGATGCAGGTCCATATGTGGAGGCCATCAGGGAACTCTTCGGCTTGAAGGGGGAACTGGAGTTCAATCCTCGAAATGATAAGAAGAATTCGTGACCCCAGTGAGATTTGGTAGCCGGTCAAGTGAGCTTGCCCGCTGGCAGACGGGTTTTGTTCAGCGGTCATTAGAGGCACAGTGGCCGGGGTTGACGTCTGAGCAGATCTTAATTCAGACCGAAGGTGATCGGGTTCTGGAGCTACCCTTGCCTGAAATTGGCGGCAAAGGACTCTTCACTCAGGAGCTAGAACTTGCTCTGGGGGAAAGCCGGATAGATGTTGCTGTGCACTCGCTCAAGGACCTGCCTATAGAAGATTCCGCTGGCATTGTCATCGGCCTAATTCCGGAGCGGGAAGTCGCCCGCGACGTGCTGGTTTCACGGAATGGGGAGATGCTGGAGGCTCTCCAGCATGGCGCAGTCGTAGGTACTTCAAGCCTACGCCGGCAAGGGCAACTGCTGGTAAGTCGACCCGACCTGGTGATCAAATCACTGAGGGGCAATGTCCAGACGCGGCTGAAGAAACTGGAGGACGGGCAATACGATGCCATCGTACTTGCACAAGCCGGCCTGGTACGCCTGGGATTGGAAGCGCATATCTCCCAGGTACTGCCTTACGAGACCATGATGCCTGCACCCGGACAGGGCGCGCTGGCTGTACAGTGCCGCCAAGGGGATCGGGAGACGCTCGAGCTTCTGGCCATCCTCGATGATCCCGTGACCCGGGCGGAGGTCGAAGCTGAAAGACGCTTCCTTGAAGCTCTCGGTGGGGGCTGCTCCCTGCCTGTCGGCGCCCTGGCAGAACTTCGCCAGGGTGAGATTTACATGCAGGCTGTTGTCGTTTCACCGGATGGAAAACGTGCGATCAGAGTGACGGGTTCCGGGCTGGAGCCCGGCTTGCTCGGCGCTGAACTTGCGGGTGAAGCGTTGGAAAAGGGTGCGAGAGAGGTGCTACATGGCTAGTTTGTATGGCAAACGCGTCGTAATCACGCGCCCACGGCATCAGGCCGCAACACTGGTGGAGATGATCCGGGAGAGGGGCGGCCAGCCGATCTGTATTACGGTAATTGAGATCGCACCGCTGGAGGATTTCACCCATATCGATAGTGTACTCCGCCATGTGCACACCTTCAACTGGGTGGTGTTGACCAGCGTCAACGGCGTGGCCGCCGTGTGGGAGCGGTTTGAAGCCCTGGGCATGCGTCCGTCATTTGAAGGCATGCAAGTAGCGGCTATCGGACCCAAGACGGCCGCAGCACTCGAGCTACGTGGCGTCAAGCCAGATTTCGTACCGAATGAGTATGTTGCCGAGGCGATCCTTCCCGGGCTAGGGGAGGTACGGGGCAAACGTATCGTGTTACTGCGGGCTGACATCGCCCGGACTGCTCTGGCTGATGCGATCCGGGAAGCTGGAGGGTTGGCTGTAGACGTCAGTGTCTATCGAACGCTGGCGGCAAAGATCAAGCCTACAGAATGGGAACCGCTCCAAACCGGGGTAGATGTCGTTATCTTCACCAGTCCTTCAACCGTGATGAATTTCGTCCGCATGCTCGGCGAACAGGGCATGGCCCCGGATAAGTTGCCCGGAAATCCATTGATCGCTTGTATCGGACCGATCACGGCAGCGACGGCATCGGAACACGGATTTCACGTGGACATCATGCCCCAGACGTACACCGTCGAGGGACTCATCGATGCGCTGGAAGCGTTTGATATCGAACGAGAGGTCGAGGCAATATGAACGTATCGGAAAAACAAGGTGGGCTGGTATACCGCCCGCGCCGACTTCGTAGAAAACCGCAGCTGCGTGCTTTGGTGCGTGAAAACCACCTCCGCCCTGAAGACCTGGTCTACCCGCTTTTCGTCCGGCATGGACAGAACCTGAAGAAGGAGATTGCCTCTATGCCGGGCGTATATCAGTGGTCTCCAGATCTACTGCCTTCCGAAGTAGAAACCATTGCAAAGCTGGGGATCCCGGCCGTGATCCTTTTCGGCATTCCCAAAGCCAAAGATCCGGTCGGTATGGAGAATTTTGACCCGAACGGCATCGTCCAACAGGCCATCCAGGCAATCAAGGCGAGTGTACCTGAGATGCTCGTCATAACCGACGTGTGTCTGTGTGAATATACCGATCACGGCCAGTGCGGCTTGCTCAACCAGGGACCCGATCAACCGCACCCACATTTGCCTACGGGCAGCATTCTGAATGATCCTTCGCTTGAGGTGATCGCCAGGGTGGCGTGTTCCCACGCGGAAGTCGGTGCAGACATGGTGGCACCCAGCGGAATGCTGGACGGCATGGTCGCCGCCATCCGGGCAAGCCTGGATGCTGCTTATTTCGAACATATCCCGATCCTCTCTTATGCGGTCAAATATGCATCAAGTTACTACGGGCCATTCCGCGATGCTGTTGAATCACCGCCGAGTTTTGCGGATCGAAAGTCGCATCAGATGGACCCCGCTAATTTACGCGAGGCTCTGCGTGAAGCGTCACTGGACGTTAACGAGGGTGCCGATATTCTGATGGTCAAGCCGGCCTTGAGCTACCTGGATGTGATCCACGCAGTAAGGCAGGCGTACCCACAGATCCCACTAGCGGCTTATAACGTCAGCGGGGAGTACTCCATGGTCAAAGCTGCGGCCGCACGAGGTTGGATCGACGAGAGGAATATCGTTCTGGAGAATCTGACTGCTATGAAGCGCGCTGGTGCAGATTTCATCCTCTCCTACCATGCCAAAGATGCTTGCCTCTGGTTAGAGTCTTAAAGAAATATTGGAGTGAAGTATATGACCAATCCTGCCTTGTCTGTGCATGCAGCCCAAGAGCGAAACAAGAATGACGAGCGCATGCTTATAGCTGACTTCGATCTGGCGCCCTTTACCATCGCCTGGGAGGTGACGCGTGCATGTGCCTATGCCTGTGTTCACTGTCGGGCAGATGCCATCCCGCAGCGCGATCCGCTCGAATTAAGCACGCAGGAGGGCTTCCAGCTGATCGACCAACTGAAGGAATTTGGCAGCCCGATCTTGATCTTCACCGGTGGCGATCCAATGATGCGCCGGGATCTCTTTGATCTCATTGCTTACGCTACCGAGAGTGGATTGCGATGTTCACTGACCCCGACTGCCACCGCCCTGCCGACCCTCGATCGCCTGAAACAGGCGAAGGAGGCCGGAATCCGCCGCCTGGCGCTCAGCCTGGACGCCGCTGTACCGGTAGTCCATGATAATTTCCGTCAGGTGGAGGGATCGTGGCAGCGGACCATGGATACACTCCATCGCGCCAAAGAGGTGGGATTGAGCGTACAGGTCAACACGACCGTGACCCGCTTCAACATCGATCGACTTCCAGACATGGTCCCATTCATCGAAGAAGTAGGAGCAGTCCAATGGTCGGTGTTCTTCATGGTGCCCACCGGTCGAGCGCAAGCGCAGTACATGATTTCCGCGCAGGATCACGAGCGTGCCTTTCACTGGCTCTACGATCTCTCCCAGAGGGCGCCATTCGATATTAAAGCAACCGCTGCCCCGATGTACCGGCGGGTGGCGATTGAGCGCAAGAAGGCTGAAGCGGGTGAGGGTGTGGCGGTAACATTCCAGGGCGCTGGATTCCAGTATGCGGACGGTCTGCATCGTCCACGCAAAGGGGTCAATGATGGTAACGGGTTCTTGTTCATCTCGCATATCGGTGAAATTCAGCCCTCCGGCTTTCTGCCTGTCACTGCGGGGATGGTTCGCGAGGAAAACATTGTAGAGGTCTATCGCCACCACCCCATCTTCAAGGAACTGCGCGATCCTGAGCTCTTGAAGGGCAAATGTGGTATCTGCGAGTACCGCGATATTTGTGGTGGCCAACGCGGCCGGGCCTATGGCTTGACGGGGGATTACCTTGAGACTGATCCCGCCTGTGATTACACACCGAAAGGTCGGGAGGATCTGTGAAGCATCAAACCGTCCTGGGTCAAGCCCAGGAACCCGCATCACGCTTTCTTCGTGCATGCCGGCGTCTTCCAGTGGATGCGACCCCGGTGTGGTTTATGCGTCAGGCGGGGAGGTACATGCCCGAATATCGGACGATCAGAGAGAAATTCACCCTGCTTGAGATCGTCCAGCAGCCGGAGCTGGCAGCTGAAGTCACCCTTCAGCCGGTGCAGACGCTCGGGGTGGACGCTGCCATCCTTTTCGCCGACATTCTCCTGCCAATCATACCGATGGGTCTCAAGCTGGAATTTGTGAAGGGAGAGGGCCCCTCAATCGAATCTCCTATTCGAACGCTGGAAGACGTCCAGAGCTTGCGCGCCATCTCGGCGGAGAGTGATCTGGGGCATGTCATGGAGGCGATCCGCATATTGCGGCGCGAACTTCCCGAGCAGGTGCCCCTCATTGGCTTCGCCGGAGCACCCTTCACGATGGCAAGCTACATGATCGAAGGCGGACCTTCTCAGGATTACCGGATAGCGAAGGGGATGATGTACGCCCAGCCGGAAACCTGGCATGCCTTGATGAGCAAACTCGCCGATACTCTGAGCGGGTATCTTATCGCACAGATCCAGGCGGGTGCCCAGGCGGTGCAACTCTTCGACTCCTGGGTAGGGGCGCTTCATCCGCTGGATTATGATCGCTATGTCCTTCCGTATTCCGCCCAAGTGCTCCAGGCGGTTTCGGGCAAGGGTGTCCCGGTGATCCATTTTGGGACCAATACTTCAACCTTGTTGAAATCGATGAAGCGAGCCGGAGGAAATGTCATCGGCCTGGATTGGCGCATCCCGCTCGACCAGGGTTGGCAGCTTCTGGGTGAGGACACGGTTATACAGGGCAACCTTGATCCCGTCTCGCTGTTTGCACCCATTTCGGAACTGCGTGCTCACGTAAGAGAAGTGATGAAACAGGCGGATGGACGGCCAGGCCATATCTTCAACCTTGGGCACGGGATCTTACAACACACGCCTGTCGAGAATGTTAAAGCTGTTGTTGAGATGGTACACGAATGAAGCAACACAGAACCTTCGCCGTCATAGGTGGCGGTATCGCCGGCCTATCGGCTGCCTACTATCTGAACAAGCTCGCATCGCAGCAAACGATGCCATTCTCTATTCACGTGTATGAGCAGAGTCAACGCTTCGGCGGCAAAATAACGACCGAACGATCGGATGGCTTTGTCATCGAGGGTGGGCCCGATACTTTTATTGTGACCAAGCCGTGGGCTATGGAGCTATGCCGGGAACTAGGCATAGCCGACACCCTGCAAGGGACCAACCCACAACTAAAGAAGACGTACATCCTCCACCGTGATCGGCTGCATGCACTGCCCGGCGGTTTGACGATGATGATCCCGACGGAAATTGCCCCGATGCTCACCACCGGCTTGCTCTCCTTGCCCGGAAAGCTGCGCATGGGGATGGATTTCTTCATCCCCCCCCGGAGGTCGGTGGGTGATGAGACCATGGGTGAATTTGTAAGCCGGCGCATCGGCCGGGAGGCCTATGAGCACCTGATTGAACCGCTGATGAGCGGTATCTATGCCGGCGATGGCGACAAGCTCAGCCTGCAGGCTACGTTACCTTATTTGAAAGACCTCGAACTCAAACACGGCGGATTGGTGAAGGGCGCGCTTGCGGTGCGCAAAGCCCGAGCCAGAAGCGGCCGGGCGGTGCAGGGCTCGCGTAGCTTATTCCAGACCCCGCGCACAGGCTTGGCCGAGCTGGTCGAAGCGCTGCTTAAAAACCTGCGCTCTTCGGGTATCAAACTTCACAACGGTGCGGCTCTGCATCACATTGCAATTGAAGTCGGCGATCCACAGTTATCCTTCTCTGATGGCTCTTCACTGCATGCTGATGGGGTGATCCTGGCCACCCCAACGTTTGCAGCAGCGCAATTACTCGAGATCCAGGATCCAGTACTGTCAGCAGAGCTGGCCGCGATCGAGTATGTCTCTACGGCAACGGTCACGATGGCCTTTCGTGAGGACCAATTAGCGCGCCCACTGGATGGGTACGGCTACGTGATCCCACGACGAGAACTACGAAAGGTGCTGGCATGCACCTGGACTTCTTCGAAGTTCCCCCATCGCGCGCCGGAAGGTCACGCACTTCTGCGGGTATTTATCGGGCGTGCTGGTCAGCAGCATGATATTGCTTGGGATGAGAAAAATCTGATCGAGTTGGCAAGAGAAGAACTTGCGAACACCCTCGGTATCCAGGCCCAACCGCTCTTTACCCGCGTCCATATCTTCGAGAATGCCATGCCCCAGTACAACCGTGGTCATCTGCAGCGCTTGGAAAAAATCGAAGACCGGCTGAAGAAGTTACCGTGGCTGGCTTTGGCAGGTGCGGGATATCGCGGCATCGGCATCCCAGATTGTATCCATTCGGGGGACGGGGCTGCCAGGCGTGTGCTCGATCGGTGGAGCGATGCTGCTCACGGGACCATACCTATCCAAAATCTATCAACCATTGGTGCCTCAGCATGACAATAAAAAGAAAAACTTCTATGCAGTTGTATGAACGCGCCCTGGAAATTCTACCTGGTGGGGTGAGCTCACCCGTACGAGCGTTCCGGGCCGTGGGTGGCAACCCGTTGTTCATCGATCACGGGACAGGTCCCTACATATTTGATGTCGATGGCAACAAATACATCGATTACGTACTTTCTTGGGGACCGTTGATACTTGGTCATGCGCATCCAGATGTTGTAGAAGCACTGGCGAAAGCCGCAGGGCGCGGTACGAGCTACGGGGCGCCGAGCGTGCTTGAAATCGAACTGGCAGAGCTCATCCGCGATTTTATGCCACTGCTGGAGATGATCCGGTTCGTGAATTCGGGTACTGAAGCAACGATGAGCGCCTTGCGCCTAGCCCGGGCCTACACAAGTCGGGAAAAGATCATCAAATTTGAAGGTTGTTATCACGGGCATGCTGACATGCTTCTGGTCCATGCTGGCTCGGGTGTAGCGACGTTAGGTTTGCCCGATTCTCCCGGGGTTCCGAACGGCGTGGCGGCCGACACACTTGTCGCTCTCTACAATGACTTGGACAGCGTCGCTTCGGTTTTCGAAGCTTACCCACAGGAAATCGGGGCAGTAATAGTGGAGCCCGTGGCGGGAAATATGGGTGTCATCCCTCCACGTGAGGGCTTTCTGAAGGGGTTGCGGGATCTATGTGATCGCAACGGGGCTCTGCTCGTTTTTGACGAGGTGATGACTGGTTTCCGTGTCCATCCCGGCGGAGCCCAAGCCTTGTACGGTATCCAACCGGATTTGACCACGCTCGGGAAGGTCATCGGGGGCGGTCTGCCAGTGGGCGCCTATGGTGGTCGCAAAGAAATCATGGAGATGATCGCACCCGCTGGCCCGGTCTATCAAGCGGGGACGCTCTCGGGAAATCCACTAGCAATGACGGCAGGCAAAGTGACGCTGCAGGTTTTGAAGGACCCGGATGTGTGGAGCGCGATGGAGGCGCAGGGGGAAGAGCTGGAATCGGGAATTCGTGCAGCCGCGGAAGCATGGGAAGTTCCTGTCTACCAAACCCGGGTGGGGACAATGTTCTCCACATTCTTCGTGGATAAACCCATATATGATTGGTCTTCAGTAAAAGGGTGTGACACGCATAGTTTCGCACAATACTTCCAGAGCCTCCTCTCACAGGGTGTTTATCTCGCTCCTTCGCAATTTGAAGCTGGCTTCCTCTCCATCACACATGACGATGAAGTTATTCGGCACACCATAGATGCTGCGAAGACGGCCATGCAATCCCTTGTATCAACAACATAGGGTCGAATGATTCGACATTGATGGAGGTGTAACAATTATTCATTCACAACGGTATATTCCTTGGTTGGGAAAAGTACTTGTTTGGGTAGGGGTTCTAGTGTGGGTACCATTCATCGTAGCTTCATTATCCGGAAAACATATATCGATCTTGCCGTATCTTGCCATCCATCTCCCATGCATTTTGGTCGGAACATGGCTGAAGAGACAATATAAGGAAGTCGGCGCTTTAGAGCCGGCAGCCGGCGTCTCGTTGCAGATAAGGATCAGCAACTTATTAATCGGCATCGGGATCGTGACGTGGGTGCCTTACCTCCTGATCAAGAACCTCCTAAACCCCGAACTGGCCATCCTACCTTTCCTCATCGTACATCTTGGTGGGATTATTGGTGGTATATTGATGAGATTGATTCCAATAAAGAAGGTGCTTATTTCTTCCCGATTCTCATCCATCGATGAGATGAGTCGAAAGCGCCTTTGAGTTATCGAGAGCCATGCCCGACCATTGAGATGGGGGGCAGAAGCGTTGAACATCGAGTTATAGGTTCATATGAGGTACATGGATAAAGTCGATGACAGAAGAGTGGTTGAGTTTAACAGAAACGGCGGAGATCCTGGGTGTGCACCCAAATACCTTGAGGCGCTGGAGTGATCAGGAGTTGTTACCTGTATATCGTACAGAGGGAGGGCACCGGCGTTTTCGGAGAGAGGATATCGTCATTTGGCGGCAATCTCGAGGGACGAATGGGTTCTCTGACGCCAATCTGGTCATTCAAAGTGCGCTCTGGCACACCCGCTTCCGGATCAAGGAAGGGGAGCTTGAGGCACAGACATGGTATCAAAAGATTGATTCCACGGGACGGGAAAAATTCCGGGTTAGTGGGAAGGAAATTCTGGGGGGATTGAGGACCTACTTGTCCAATGGTGATGCTGTTGCAACGGCGGAGGCGAAGCATGTGGGGAGCAACTATGCATATTGGGCTTTCAGTCAGGGATTGAGCAGCACCGATGCTACCCGCGCGTTCCTTTTTTTTCGCAAGATGCTACTGGATTCAGTGATCGAAGTTTACGAGCACATTGCTGTCGGTTCGCCACAGGCCTGGGCTGAAATGTTCCAAAAGATAAACAATTATTCGGATTTGATCCTGCAATCCATGTTGCAGACGTATGAGGATTATCAGCAAAGTCCATGAGGGAATGGATCAGCTTATTTTTAAGTGATCAAAAACCGCAGACGGTCCCGGCATCATGGAGGAGGGTATTCGAGAACACAATGAAGGAAGATTTATAAGCGAACAGGTAATGCACCTTAGTATCCCTTAAATTGTATAATGTTTAGTTTTATAATTCGGTTTTCTGTATTACTAACGATTGATTGTTGAGGGCAGTACGAAGCTGCGATTTAATTCAATTTTTTGGTGAGATCGCTTCCATCGACAGGCTCGCAGCCTCTGTGCCTTTCGATCTAATCCTCAAGTAACTTCCTTAGGTTGGGATAGCTCAGACAAAGCGTAACCACATATCTTCTATCAAGGTTATATGAGAAAACTTGTGTTACCTCACCCACAGAATTTATAATCTTCTGCATGTAGTGGTCGAAAAAGGACATCCGTTCTAGAAAATGTACTTGAACACACAGTAAGCGATACAATCACGGTCTTGAATTCCTATCGGCAAAGGCAGACTGAGATTTCACCTTATTCTAAAAATCTCGAATGAATCCTTCACTCATGTTTCCTCCTAATGGCTTCCTGAACCAAGCATGCAATTGTGCAACGACTTAATAATTACAAGGAATTGCCTCCTCGCTGACACCTTCGATCCAACCATTACAGGAGAAGAACCTATTCTTGAAACCCACAGAATTTTTATCATGCATGTTAAGGTTTCTAATCAGACAGAGGTCTTGGAGTCGCCTTTCCTAGCTTCATAATCGGTGCAGTTTGGGTGCAGTTAATGCAATAACCCATGTAAAGCATAGACAGCCTGGGCCA
>SDBS01004797.1_pt1 | contig 13254 bp, 20 predicted proteins | sample 2277091 | NCBI WGS metagenome assembly SDBS01 (sample SAMN10404972, study PRJNA504765) | marine sediment metagenome | isolation source: marine sediment core GS10_PC15, 163 cmbsf | place: Arctic Ocean: Southern Knipovich Ridge | collected 2010 | reverse complement strand
GGTTCAAGGATGGATTCCTGAAGGAGATGTTGAGGGTAAATTCTTCTTATTGCCATATCCATCGTATCAATTTTGTGAAGGATTCAGACCATTGATATTTCATCAAGGCGATAAAGCTTTACTACTGGAAAATGAGGCTAATCAAAGAATTCGATCCCAACCAGGTCTTCAGTCTTCAATCTTAGGAATTATTTATAAAGACCAAACCCTTGAGATAATTGATGGTCCGGTATGTGAGGATGGTTTTGTATGGTGGAAAATTCGTGTGATGGAAACCGATGAAGAAGGATGGACTGCAGAGGGGAATAAAAAAGATTATTTTCTTTTACCGATCATTGATAGGACAAGTGCTTTTAAAATTCAATAAGCGCAATAAATTTCATTAGTTGAACAATCTCCATCCAGATATTGAATCTAAAGCATTGGCAGGTAAGTAAAAATCACAACATATATATAGGCATTCAAAAAAAGTTCATGCATAGACCATTATTGATTCTCGATCTCGACGAGACACTTATCTTCGCGGACGAATTGCCAATTTCGCGACCTTGCGATTTCCAGTTTGAACAATTTTACTTTTATAAACGACCCTATCTCGAAGAATTCCTAAGCGAAGTACAGGAATCGTATAATATCGCTGTTTGGACTTCAGCTTCAGCTGATTATGCTGAATGCGTCGTTGATAACATATTCGATGATAGTAGCTTAGAATTTGTATGGTCCCGCAACCGCAGCACATTACATTTGGATCCAGAAACTGGGTTGCGTTACTGGTTAAAAGACTTGAAAAAGGTAAAACGAAGAGGATATTCTTTGGAGCGCACAATTATGGTTGACGATACCCCAATAGGTCTCCAACGTCAGTTTGGAAATCTGATTCGAGTTTGCCATTTTATGGGTGATGAAAAAGATGCCGAGCTGAAAAAGTTGGGGATTTACCTTAAGTGGTTAGCAACACAACCAAATTTCAGGTCGATCGATAAGAGAAATTGGAGACAATTTGGTCTATAGAAATAAATATTTCAATGTATACAGAGTTATCCCCGGAAAATCCGATTGTGACTTCACATCAAACTGAATATATAATTCAGGCAAATTAAAACATGAGCGCAAAGCCAAGATGGTTATTCAATCAGTCTGGAGTCATTCCATATATAAAGAATAATGGTGATATAGATATTGTTTTAATCACAAATATCAAATCTAAAAGATGGGTTATCCCTAAGGGAGTTATTGAATTGGATTTAACCCCACAAGCATCAGCTGTTAAAGAAGCATACGAAGAAGCAGGGATTAAAGGAATTGTTGAAGAAAATGAAGTTGGATCTTATCAATATGTTAAATGGGGTGATATTTGCACTGTGAAAGTTTACTTACTCAAGGTCACGAATCTCTTAACTGATTGGCCGGAGAAAGACAAAAGAACCCGCAGATTATGTTCAGTGGAAGAAGCTTTGTCGATGATTGAAGAAGAGGGTTTAAAACGAATAATTAAGTCATCTCTCGTTATGACCGATTAATTATTTAAGTAAATTTATCAGTTTTTTTAATTAGTTGAAATCGCTGTTTCGGTTCTGTATTATGTAAGAATTGTGCATGCAGTATGATAATTCTGGGATTTTCATTGAAAAGTTTAATATTCGGGGTAGCAATCGGATTCATTATTTCGTGGTTCATAAAGAAGTAAGATTATAGTAATAGAGTTTTTTTTTGTGGGGCATCGAATCCAGTATTCATATTTTAAATATGGGGGAAAGAATACCTACAATTGTCAGGAATGGGATTCCATTAGAAATAATCAATCCCCAGTCCGATATTCAAAAAAACGCAGAAACTGCCAGCGATTGGGAATATAAAGAAGAAGCCCAGTACCTTTATCGCATGGCTAATCTCTTCAAAGACAGATTGATTGATCCAATACTACATACAGATAGAAAAAGATTGCCAGATCCAGTCATTTCATTTGAAAACTTAAGAAACCACAATACTATGGCTGCTTATACTTTAGCTAGAAATCCTCAAGGGCTTTTATACGAGATCACTATGAATACACAACATTATGTGAATAGCACGAAAGACCCAAGTCAGAAAGTATGGCAGTTTGGAAAATGGGCGCAGCTGGAAACTTTGCTACATGAGCAAATTCATCTTTGGCAGCAAAATTATGGCGAGCATCCGTATAAGCCCGGTGGAATGACTCACAATAAAGAGTTTGTAGAAAAATGTAATTCCTTGTGATCTGCCCCCAAAATATGTACCAATCACAATGTTAGACCAACTTGCTGAATATGAGAAGGTTGAATCTCTACAGTGGCAGGGGGCTAAAAACGAGGCTGTTATCAATAGAGATAAATCTCAAGACAGTATGATGTAGTGCGTTGATTGCGATTCTAAGCGATTATTTTGGTTATTAGGTGTCTTATGTTATTATGCGGTTTTTAGGTCGTCCCTTGCTTGACTTTCTCCCCTAAATATGCTATAATATAGGTACTGATATATTATGCAAATAGGTACCATTATTGGGGTGAAAGGATAGGATCATGTTACGGGACTTAGCATTAAAAGAGAAAAACGGGGTTGCGATAGAAGGGGACCTGATTGAGCTTGGGCAGGTTGCTAACCTGTTTGCCAGTCAATCTATATTCACCGATTTCAGGATACGGAAAGCGAAAAACACACTAAGGCGGCATGACTCTGACCTGGCATTATTTGCTGAGTTTTTGAATTCTCGCGGGGTTGAGGTTGGCGACCTTGCAGCTGATTCTACCGCGTGGAAAGGTATAACTTGGGGCTTAGTTGCAGCTTTTCAAGCCTGGTTACTAAGCCGCGGTTACGCAGTCTCATCTGTGAATGTCAAGGTTTCCACAATCAAAACGTATGCAAAGTTAGCTTTCAAAGCCGGCGTGTTAGACGCATCCGATTATGCACTTATCAGATCGGTTGAAGGTTACGCTAAAAAAGAGTACAAGCGAATAGATGATAAACGGAGAGCTGCAGGGCTTGATACCCGAATTGGAAGTAAAAAACCTGATTCTCTATCTTTCAAATGGGGAACTGCGAGAAAACTCAAAGATCAACCTGATACTCCTCAGGGCCGGCGCGATGCACTTCTTATGTGTTTATTGCTTGATCATGGTCTGAGGGTGAGTGAGGTTGCAGGTCTAAAAGTTGAGGATTTCGATCTTGAAGAGAATGTGTTTGCTTTCTATCGACCTAAGATTGATAAAGACACTACTCACAGAATGACTCGAGACACTTTTCAGGCTGTCAAGGTTTACTTGGAAAATGATGCAAACGAAAGCGGTATTTTACTAAAAGGTTCTTATAACAAGGCTGACCCTGAATTGTGGCGAAAAGGTGAACTTACGGGCGTTATGTCCGAAAGGGCAATAAGTAAACGGGTTCGGGCGTTGGGCAAAAAAATCGATGTTGAAAATCTATCCCCCCATGATTGCAGGCACTACGCAGCTACAAAATATGCAAAATCTAAGACAATCCGTGAATTGATGGACATATTTGGCTGGAATTCAACAGCCATGGCCGGCCGTTATATCAAAAGTGCGTCTGTTGTTACTCCAGAAGATAAAATAGACTAAAAGACATACTGACACCCAGGTTTACCTTATTGATGGCTGCGTATTGGCAGTTCGGTAGGCGGGCTTTTGTGTTTTTAGCCTACCGAACTGCCCGTTCCCCCGCGCAAAGTTGTGTGCTATTGCCGGTTGATGTTCGACGACCTCCGATCCAAGGCTTGGAGTACCTGGGGAAAATACCTGGGTAACATAAGTGAAGGTACTCTGGCGATGGGTGGAGGAGCACCATAGTCGCTAGCTTGGATTGCATCGAGGATGCCATGTTGTCAGCCAGAGGCTTGAATTAGTTATTTAGAAGGGGCTCGATCGAATAATGTTCACACCTACCAGCGGTCTCGTTCCGTCACACAGCAGCGTTCCTCCGTAAAGAAGTCGGCGACGACCTCCACGTCATCTCTTCCTTCCTTGGTCATTCCAATCTCACTATCACCCAGATCTACCTCCACAAAACTGAAAACCGCCAGGATGCTTCCTGGCTGAAGATCGATAACACTCATTAGTAACACTTTTTCACCTTGCCTTAACAAATGATTTATCATATGATAAAGAAGGTCGTTTTGATAAATACTAAATTTCCTAACTGCTTGGAGGGATTTTGTATATACTCATACCGGTTTTGACCAGTCTAATTACTAGGTTGGTCTTCTTCTTTAAAAAAGTAAATGAATATTAAGGTGATTTTGCTCGTATATAAAATAATCGAATTCATTGGTAATGATAAGTAAATATTCAAATATGAATCAGTTCGATTTACTTAATTCTTCATAATAGATAAATTCTTAGGACTGAGGTTAAGATGGAAGAGAATTTCAATGTAGAAGACATATTAGAAAAATTTGATAAACCTACTCCATTAAGCTCAGGAGGACAAAAAGTAGTTTTCATAATTTATCACCAGGAATTTGGTAAATGTGTATTAAAGATTGGTTGTTTTAATTCACAATCATCACTTGAAAGGATACAACGAGAAGTATCAGTTTTAAATGAATTAGATTCAAATTATTTTCCTCGAACCTTCCATTTTGAAGTAGTTGATCTAAACCGTTTTTATATTATAGAGGAATTATTAAATGGATCTACACTAGATCAGCATTTTTCTGAATATTCATCAGAAAATAAAGCATCAAGTCTTATATATGAGATTGTTCTTGCGTTAGATTTATTATGGGAAAGGAGAATAGTACATCGCGATATTAAACCCAAGAATATTATCATTACTGAGATGGGACCTCGAATAATTGATCTTGGAATTGCCAGATTGCTTGATGCAACATCCCTCACCAATTCATTTGCCCCATTCGGACCTTGTACACCAGATTATGCTTCACCTGAACAATTGGAAAATCGTAAAAAAGATATTGATCATCGTTCAGATCAATTTAATCTAGGCATTATACTTGCACAACTGCTTTTAGAAGGATTGCATCCATTTGACCCATCAATAGTTGGTGGGGATTCTATACCAATCAATATTATTTCAAGTATTTGGGCAGAAGATTTATTAAGAGATCGGGTAAGCCTTCCCATGATTATTATTTTACGTCGATTACTAGGTAGGGAACCATATCAACGATATCGTCTTGTTGAAGAATTAGAGACGCAATTACAATCGATTGGAAAATCATAAATTATGACACAACTTCTGCATCAGCTAGGTCATAGGTATCAATGGAATCTGGATTGTATTCAAGAGGAAAATATTGGAGATGGAGTGATCATAGGTCCGAGGTATATGGAAAGATCTTTCGTACAAAATTTGCCTTTGGAACTTAGAAAAAACTCTATCTTCGATCCTCAATTCTTTTTACCATCATCAGGGAAAGGTAAACTTCCAACATATCCTTTCTTTCCACAGGTAGTTTCAGGAGATTTTTCAACTACTGAATGGGATCCTGAATTTGCACATCAATGTGCCGCAAACTGTGTTGATTTTCAAATCGCGTGTGACTTTAAGCATCTAGTCATTCCAACAAGAGTAAGAGAAGGAATGCCAAGTGATTATATTGAAGAACAGTCGATATCATTTGTAGAGCCATTTATAAATGAAATTAGATCAAGGGAAATTTTCCAGAAAAAGATTCTTCAATTAACTCTCACAGATCAAATGCTTAAGGACGATTTATATCGTCGCGATATTCTAAATTGGGTGACAGGAATTAGGGAAATTGATGGTGTTTATCTAATTTATTATTTGAGTTCACGTAGAAAACAAATATTTGATATTGATTTTTTATATTCAGTATTGTTGTTTATTTCGGATTTAAAAAAATCTGGAATGATTGTGTTACTTGGTTACCAAAATACCGAATCAATCCTAATGCTTATTTCCAATCCAGATGCTGTTACTATGGGTTCTTATGAAAACCTGAGGATGTTTGGATTAACCCCTTATCAAAATCAAGATGATATACAAATAAGAGGTCCAAATGCCAGAATTTATATCTCCAGACTTCTTCAATGGGTTGAATATCAATATATAGGTGCGATAAATCGGGTAATTAATAATCCTATCAATTTTTATCACGATAATAAATATAAATTAGCGATGTTTGAACCCACCTATAATTGGAATTTTTCAAAGCCTGAACCGTATCGTCATTATTTTCTTTCTTTTGCGGATCAATTTTATCGCCTTGCTTCATTTGAAGATGAAAATAGAATTGATGCAATTAGAGAAGAATGCGAACAAGCACTTCGAGAATTCGAACTGTTAGAGGAAAAAGGGATTGTTTTTGATTCAGAAAGCGGAGGAAGGCATTTACCTGCTTGGATTACCGCGCTTAATTTAATGAGTAAATAAATTTTCGAGTGGATTTATGAAAAACACTTTCGCATCAGAAGAAGATCTAGTTCTGGCAACCATGCATAGTCCAGATTTTATAAATGAATTCGAGAGATCAGGATGGGAAAAATGGCAAGCCAGAGAAGTTGAAGGTTTGTTTGGAATTCCTGATTTATTCCTGGCTTTTGGAAAAATAGATTCTTCAGGTGAGAAAAATGTATTCAGCTATGCTTTCGAAATGAAGCGGAAAAATTGGAAGCGTGCTCTAACTCAAGCTTTTCGTTATGCAGCTTTTTCAAATTATTCCTATGTTGTTCTAGATTCTGCATATGCTAATCCTGCAGTTAGAAATATTGGAAAATTTCAAAGATCAAACATTGGTTTAATAACCGTCGATACAAACTGCAAATTAGATGTTTGTTTTCATCCAAATTACGCAATTCCTTATTCGGAGCATCTTTATAAAGATTTTTATAACACACTTGATATTTATCTTTTTGAATGCGAAATTAACACAATTGCTTGTAACCAGTATTACTCTTAATCACTAATTGATAATTCTTTTTCTTTACGCTTGGAAGTTCTCAAATAGGCAAAAAATACTAATTGCCTATAGCGATTTTTCATCACATTACTCTAATTCTAAGTGAAAAGAAATTGTTTCGATATTTAACCTAAGTTTTCTCCTCCCCCATTAGTATTTTCAGTTCCTATTGTTTCTGATAATCATTCCCCATCTGAGTAAATCTGCATTTGGGGATTGCCTCTCCTATTAAAATCCTTAAACTACAGAACATATGAACTTGGTTCGGTAAAAAGAATTCCTCCCATGCCCCGCCAACCTTACACCTACAACTACCAGGACGTCCTCGACTTCATCATCTCCTACAAACAGCTCCACGACGGCAATTCCCCCACCTGGCGCGAGATCGCTGAAGCCTGCAGATATTTATTTCGGGAAAGCAAAGGAGTTGTTGACGAGAGAAGAAGAAATCAAGCGGAAGACAATGCAAATAATGAGAATATAAAATTTACAAATAATAATTGTATAATCATTCAAGTAATGATTGGAAAGACTCTGTTAGCTGTATGCATTTTTTGCCCCTCAAGATTCGAAGATATCCAGTCAGGAATTAACAATGGGAAAAGATTTTTCATCATTAAATATTTCACTTTCCATCAACCGTTGGGATGTATATAAACATTTGCGTGCCCTTTGTACCCCGGGTTCTGGATTCAGAATCATTAATGCTGAATCTGAAGATGATTTGGAAAATTTGCTCATAGGCGATACGCAGATATTTAAAAAAACTGGTAGATTGGCAGGGGCAGTTATTGGGACTGTTCGACTTTTACCAATGGGCAATAAAAGCCATGTAATATTTTTGAATGATGATGTTGGATGGCACCTACCAATACCAGACTCCGGCGAATCACATTTCAAGGAGTTTATAGAAAGAGCGAGAAATCATTTTGATGAGCTTGGTGTAATAATAAATCGCGATGATTTGCTAGAAAGCAGTACTCAAAATAATTTAAATACTCCTAAACAAAATAATCAAGAAAAAGGTATATGGAGTTCTACGAAACCAAAGTTAATACAATTGCGGAAAATGAGAAGGGATGAAATTATAAAAACGAATAGGATCCCAAATAAGATCGGATTATGTCACCAGGTCCCTATAGATCCAAAAACTGTGATGAGGCATGATCCAGAACTTTGGGAAAATTGGGAAAATAAGGAATATTAGGAAGATCCGAACGACAACCTAATAAATATGCAATACTATGGGCAGGCGAAATCCTGCCCAGATTTATTTAAAAATAGCAAATATGAAAAGATGGAAAACATTTACATTCTGGGTACATAAAGAAGAACGGCTCATGATTGAAATCCTAGCAGAAAAACTCAAACGACCTCAATCGGATGATGTTCGATTCATCGTTTTTTCTGCAGCTAGAATACTGAATGCTTGTGATCCATCCAGTTCGATTTTGGAAGCTGAGAATCGGATAAGTAAGGCCAACCAAGATGGGGTTTGCAATGGCTGAGAGTTCCCAAATTTCCTACAAGAACTGCGATGCTAATAATCGTTCTCGACGCAAGGTACTTGCTAGAGTTTACGGGCTCATATTGAACTGGCCGACCCTGCAGGAAGACCACAAATCAGATCAAACCATCGAAGGCGGTCATGAGTCTGGCGCCTCTAAAACGCCGGCTTCTAATGCAAATGGTTCTGACCGAGAGTTATCAATTAATGAGTGGAAAGAGCATACAGAAAGTGAGGTTTATTATGATCGATAAATTGTACTTTGTTCCGCGGCGATACCACATCTACTATAAGTTTGAAAACGAAGAAGGCATTCTCTGGGACAGACGACTTACTGACGTATTGAACATTATACACACGAGCCTAAGCCTCAGTACGGCATATGCATATTTATTCACCAAAGGTATTGAATCTGTGGAAATGGGACAGAACAAGATTAATCAATAAATGATTGGAAAGAGCGTGTAGAAAAGGAAATTTCTTATGAGCAATAAAACTCACTTTGTTTCGCGGCGGTATCACATCCACTACAAGTTTGAAAGCGAAGAAGCCAATCTTTGGGATCTACGACTTTCGGACGTCTTGAATACTACAGACAAGAGTCTCAGCTATTCTCAGGCATATGCCTATTTGCTGACAAAAGGGGTTGAGTCTGTAGAAATGGACCAAATTGAAAACGGGGTTGATCTCAAGCATGCAAAATTAGCAACTGCCCTTTCGCAATTAAGGAAAGAAAAATCGATTAAGCGTCTTTTAGCCGAACTTTTTGAAGAAATGGGATTAGACAAGTTCGTTGACTTTTGCCAAGAGAACAAGTTTGATTGGGAAGAAATAATCAATGAGTACAATTGGTCAAGGCAAAGTAAACCAACGCCGTGGCACGATAAAGTCGAACTATTGTTACAAGATATTTTAAGTGACGGTAAGCCTCATCAACTAGTTGAAATCAAGCAAATTTTAATAGATGCAAATATTTTGGATGAATCTGACGAAATTGTTTTTAAACGTCAATGGGATAATGTGCGGCAGATTGCATCTCGAGCAGGATTCACAACTGGAGAAATGGGTGTTTGGCAGGATATTTCTAAGATCAAATCTGTGACGCCGTGACGTTGTGACGGAGGGTCTTTATATATTTATTTTTAATTTGCTTAGTTAATCCGGGATGTCACAAAGTCACAGCGTCACAGGATACCAATTCCAGGCTCAAATGACGTTTTTTGAGAATAATTCTTGATTAATCGGATGCTTTGAGAGATGTGAAAAATGCCACGTAAGTGTTCATCTTGCAGTCATCCAAAACGTGCTGATATTGATCAGGCATTGGTAAACGGCGATTCGTTTCGAAATGTTTCGAAACGATTCTCGATTTCAATTACCTCGCTTCATCGACACAAAAAGTCCCATTTGCCGGCGTTTCTAACTAAGGCAGTGGATGCGGAAGATGAGATACGTGCTGACGATTTATTAAAGCAAGTTCGCAACCTCCAGACGAAGGCTCTTTCTATCCTGGCAGAGGCAGAAGCTACCGGTCAATTGAAGGTTGCTCTACAAGCAATCCGTGAGGCACGCGGCAACCTTGAATTACTCGCTAGACTGTTAGGCGAATTACAAGAACAATCCCAGACAGTAAATATATTAGTGGCTAATCCCGAGTGGTTGGCTCTTCGTTCGGTTATCTTACAAAAATTAGAACCATATCCAGAAGCTCGACTTTCTTTGGTCGATGCGTTGGCACAGGTTGAGCAAGCTGAAACTTGATTAGTCAGTTTAACTTATATTAAATATATGTGCACTCTTTAGGTTGAAATTAATGATTTGTTGAAAAGGATTATGGAACTACTATCGTCTGATTTACGGATGGCCTTGGATCCTGCGACATTCGCTCGCTCTCTGGGTTTTGAGCCTGATCCCTGGCAGAAAAAAACTCTCAGATGGTTGGGTAATCGCCTTCTGATGAACTGCGCCCGCCAAGCTGGGAAATCTACTATAGCAGCGCAAATGGCAGTTCACCGGGCGATATATATTCCGGATAGCCTTATTTTGTTGGTTTCGCCCAGTCTACGGCAATCGGGCGAATTGTTTCGCAAGGTAACAGATTGGTTCCGCCTCCTCCCTAATCATCCGGAGATGTTAGAGAATAACAAACTCTCCTGTAAACTTATTAATAATTCGCGGATTATCTCTCTGCCTTCCACGGAATCTACGGTACGAGGATTTTCTAATGCAAGCTTGATCATAGAAGATGAAGCAAGCAGGGTCCCGGATTCGCTTTATCGGGCAATGCGTCCAATGTTAGCAACGTCCGGGGGGAGATTGATACTTCTGTCAACGCCATTCGGCAAAAGGGGACATTTTTGGCAAGAATGGGATAGCGGCGGCAGTATCTGGGAAAGGGTCGAGATACCAGCAACCGAAAATCCCCGCATCTCTTCTGAATTCTTGGAAGAAGAGCAGAAAAGTCTTGGTGACTGGTGGTATCGGCAAGAGTATCTCTGCGAATTTGTTGAAGCAGTTGACCAGGTGTTCAGCTATGACTATGTGATGTCGGCTGTATCGGCTGATGTTGAACCGTTGTTTGGAGTGTGAATTATGAATAAGTTCTATATTGGATTGGACCTTGGACAGTCTCAAGACTTCACGGCTCTATGCGTGATAGAGAAGATGAAAAAATCAAAAGAGGCACTGTATCATGTTCGCCATCTGGACCGTTTTCAATTAGGAACCAGTTACCCTGCGATTGTCCAACAAGTCACAGTGCTCATGAGATCTCCAGAATTAGATAACAATGTGAGTCTTGTTTTGGATGCGACAGCAGGAGGGCGCCCCGTTGCCGATTTCGTACGTAATGCTGGATTTCGCCCAGTCTCTATCATAATTACCGGAGGCAACGTTGTTAATTTCGAGAATGGATTTCATAACGTCCCTAAGAGAGACCTTGTTTCAACCCTTCAAATTCTTCTGCAAAGTGGCCGGCTCAAATTTGCTGAAGGAATCCCACAAGTGCAAACCCTAATTGACGAACTTCTCGCTTACCAAGTAAAAATTTCCACAGATGGACGGGATTCTTACGGCAATGATTGGCGGCAGAATCCTCACGATGACATGGTTCTCGCTTTAGCCCTAGCCTGCTGGTATGGGGAGAGAAAAAAAGTTGTCAAGTTCTATCACGGGTTAATTTAAGCAGATCGATATAAGGCCGGCTACAGATAAGGGTTAGATCAATCGAACTATGTAGAGAACCAGGATCGCTTTTTCTGAATTCAACACCCAGATCTTTACAAACCGAATAGGGCGCGAGGGTTGCTCAGGAACTAAGTGAGAGGTAGAATTCTTGAGGCGGAGCGTTACATATGGACGATTGGATATCGACTGCAGAAGCAAGCCATCTCAGTGATTACAATAATCAGCATGTGAGACGACTTGCAAGAAATCAGGAAATCATCGCTCGAAAATGGGGCAAGGATTGGATGATTAGCAAATCATCTTTACTGGCCTATCTCAAGAAAAAGGGGCATGGTCCACAGCGGAAACGCTCTTGACAACTGTGGTATAGTATAAGTGTAATAAGAACGTTACACTTTGTACCTCAATAACGGGCCACGCAAGTGTTGATACCACCCACATGGCCCTAACCCAACCCACCGAGAACGCGGAGGATTGGGCTGGTGAAGATTATACCAACCAATATTTCATGCGCCCTGGTGGGAAGTCATCGGGGCGTTTTCGTTTTTCAGATTTTCATTCCCGTATAAATGCCCCAATGAAAATGGAGTACCCAAAATGGACAGGGCTATTTGTCGTGGAATACCGGTCGAAGTATTGAGAATTTACGAATCTGGAGACAATAAATTCGCAGCAGTCCGCGCTATTGAAGGAAAACCCTTCGTTGAGTGGGGCACCCTACCAAATCCCACAGAATATGAAACTGTGAAACTAGAGGAGCTTTCCGAAATAGCAGCCGATCCGAAATCAGTGTCCGACCATTCCAACTTGTTATCAATGGCTCTCGCTTATAAAGACAAGAAGCAGTGGTACTCAGGTGAAAGTGTATGGCTTTGGAGGAATGGGAGTCGTGGTGCATTCCTCAAAGAGGAACAGGGCTTTATAAACCTAAACTTAGTTGGTGAACACAAAAGTGTAACAATCTTTTGGCTCAATCCGTACAAGTGGGAATGGGAGACCTCTCGGAATATGGGGATTGAATACCGCAAATGGGTTGACTGCATGAATGGAAGGTATTAATGAAGCTGTCCGATATGTATCCATCCAGATATGCAAGAGGGGTGGATTTGCAGAGTCAGTCTGTCACATTGACAATTGAGAAAATCCAACTTGAAAAGATGCGGTCGAATCCTCAAAGCCCAGAAATTGAGAAATACGTTCTCTATACGGTCGAGGGAGAGAAAGGAATAGTATTGTCGAAGGTCTTAGCCTCCCAAATCGCTAATGCTGTCGGGAGCGATGAGAGTGATGATTGGAAGGAGAAGAAGAGAACACTGTATCCAGAACCGATGATTATTGCTGGTGTGAAGCGTGCGGCGATTAGGATGAAGACAGTAAGCAAAGGTGAGTTGTAGAAGATGTGGAAGGTTGGCATCTACCGAAGCCTTCCACAATTGAAAGAAAAGGAGTGAAAATCATGAGTAAAAGAGCAGTTATTTATGCAAGAGTTAGTACTGATGAACAGGCTGAAAAGGGATATAGTGTAGTGGTCCCATAGAATTGGACACTTATTAAGCGTTTCTTAGGGGGATTCCATAACCGATTGGACATGTGACTGCCACCAAGCAATCTCATACTCAACCGGAGTCAAGTACCCCAGTGA
>SDBS01004796.1_pt1 | contig 13254 bp, 9 predicted proteins | sample 2277091 | NCBI WGS metagenome assembly SDBS01 (sample SAMN10404972, study PRJNA504765) | marine sediment metagenome | isolation source: marine sediment core GS10_PC15, 163 cmbsf | place: Arctic Ocean: Southern Knipovich Ridge | collected 2010 | reverse complement strand
ATCAAAGGAGCAACAGCACCCTCACCCAACAAACAACCAAAAATTCCACACAAACCTCACAACACTCCAAAAATCAACATAAATACTCGATATATAACCATATACTAATAAATAATTGGAATAAAATGCGGTAAAAAATATAGATCTAGAATTAACGAGATAATCAATGTTTGTTCATTTGGAAATAAAACTGATCTTAAAAAGATTTTTAAGAAGCGAAGTTATTGCAAAAAAGATGAATTTTATTTTCAAGCTATATAACTTTAAAAAATATCATTTTTAATATGAGAAAAGTAGTTTAATCTAAATAACTAGGTTTGTTATTTCAAAAAAACCTTAATTTTAAATTTGGGAAAACAAATCAAGTTTCACAATCAAGTAAAAAGGGTGACTATTCTGTCCAAGAATTTAAAAAATGGAAAAGAATTTCGAAAGCGATACAATTTTAAGGAAATAGAAGAAAAATGGCAGCGTTATTGGCAAAAACCTGAGGTTTACAAAGCGGCTTTCAAGTTTAATAAACAGGATACTGAACACCCGGTATATATTATTGACACCCCACCTCCTTTCACTTCAGGTGAATTACATCTCGGTCAAGCCTACTGGATTAGTATTGCAGATACAATCGCTCGATATAAGAGAATGAGAGGTTACAATGTCCTTTTACCACAAGGATGGGATTGCCAAGGATTACCAACAGAACTCAAGGTACAAAATAAATGGAAGATTTCACGAAAGAATAAGAAAATATTCAAGCAGAAGTGCATTGAATGGACATTGCAAATGATAGCAAAAATGAAGAAGACCATGTTCAAATTGGGTTACAGACCAGACTGGGAACAATTTGAGTATCGAACAATGGACAAAGACTATTGGCGAAATGTGCAACTGAGTCTACTTAGACTCTTTAAGAACGGTTTAATATATCGAGATGCGTTTCCAATTCATTGGTGTCCAAATTGTGAGACAGCTTTATCTAGAGCCGAATTGGGTTATATCGAAAAAAAGGGGTACTTGTTTTTCATCAAGTTTCCCTATAAAAAGACACATGTTGAAGTTGCAACAACGCGGCCAGAACTACTTTCTGCATGTCAAGCATTAGTCGTTCACCCAGAAGATGAGAGATATAGAGATTTAGTAGGTGGAGAGGTTAAAATACCTCTATTTGGAAGAAATATACCAATACTTTCCGACTCACAGGTTAATATGGATTTTGGAACAGGAGTTGTCATGATTTGTACTTTTGGTGATGAGCAAGATATCCGATGGCAACAAAAATATAGTTTAGATATTCTGAAAGTTGTTGATGAACACGGTAATATTATAAATTCGGGTAAATATTCTAAACTTAAAATCTCAAAAGCAAGAGAAAAAATTATATCAGATTTAAAAAATGCTGGATTACTATCCAAAAAGGAAGAAATTGATCACAAGGTTTTCGCTCATATCGAAAGATCCGATTGTATGACGCCTGTAGAGTTTCTAGTTAAAACCCAGTTTTTCATAAAGAGTAAATCTTTCAAAAAAGAAATAATAAAGACCGGCGAGGAAATGAAGTGGTTTCCAGAACACATGTTTCAAAGGCTTCTTGATTGGGTGAATAGTATTGAGTGGGATTGGATAATATCTCGACAGAGGACTTATGGAACTCCGATTCCATTTTGGTATTGTGATGAATGTAATGAGATAATTCCAGCCTTAGAAGATGAACTTCCCATAGAACCTGAGAAAGAAAAACCACCGACTGATAAGTGCCCAAAATGTGCCTCAAATAAGATTTATCCATCATTAGATGTATGTGATTGTTGGGTAGACTCGAGCATAACTCCACTAATAATCTCAGGTTATTTCAACAATGAAGACTACTTCAACAAAGCATATCCAACAAATATTAGAATACAAGGTATCGATATAATACGAACTTGGTTATACTACACTACTCTACGTTGTCTAATGCTGACGAAAAAGCTCCCATTTAATGAGGCTCTTATCCATGGAATGGTCTTAGGTCCAGATGGCACTAATATGTCAAAATCTAAAGGAAATGTAATCAATCCAGAGGATCATCTAAAGGATATGGGAGCTGATTCACTAAGACAAGCTTTACTCTCATTAACCATTGGATCAGATTTCCCTTTTAAATGGGAAACAGTAAAGCATAACAAAGCATTTCTCCAAAAGTATTGGTCAGCTTCTAGGTTTGCATTTCGCTTTCTCAGGGAATATGAAAAACGCCCTGAAGACTCGAAGTATCTGACAACAATAGATCGGTGGATAATTGCTAAACTAATTGATGTAATAGAAATTGTGACAAAAGCAATGGATATGCATCAATTTCATATTGCCCTCGATAAGATCCAAGAATTCTTCTGGCATCTATTCTGTGATCAATATCTTGAAGCAGTTAAACATAGAATTTATACTAAAATGAGTGATGAAAATTACACAGCTGCGGTCTATACTCTTCACACAATATTATGGGAAACTACTCACCTTCTTGCACCTATATGTCCACATATCACCGAAGAAGTGAATCATATTTTATTCAACAGTGAAGTTCTCTCTATTCATGTAGATGAATGGCCTAATAGTGCAAACTTACAACTAGATAGGGAATGTGAAAAAAAAGGAGACATTATTATAAATGTTATAGCAAAGATAAGAAGCGAAAAATCTAAGGCAGGTATACCTCTGAGTGAATCTGTAAAAAAGATTGACATATATACTCAGAAATCAATCATCCAAACTTTAAAGGAAGGGGAAGGAGAAATCAAACGAATTCTCCACATTGAAAAAATTTCGTATAATGAAGATGAGAATTTGAAAGTAAAATTTGAATAATGCAAAATAAAGGCATAGTTTACCCTATAACGTTTTATATCGCAATATTGCAGCTATCCCGCCAAAACTTTCAAGTTCAACTCCTTCTTCCGTCTCATTGGAGATAACTTCAACTTCTGCATTCATATGCTCAGCAATTTCTATAATTTCATCGAAGATATCCTGAATTTTCTTTATGTTCGGGTTAAGAGAAGAACATTGAGGACATGATGTTTCATTAAATATCTTTTCATTTCTTTGCAGTCCCTTATTTTTAAGTGTACTATACCAAAAGTTATTGCAAATGGAACATTCTAATGTAGCACGTTTCCAATCAAAATTATTAGATATAAGAACGATTCTAACGTTATTTTTGTTTAAGGCTTTTAGAACTTCCTTTTCACCATATGTAACAAGCCCCGTATCATGACCAAGTTCGTAAAGAAAACGCTGAACAAGTCGCTTCTCCTCAGCATAACGAACGTCTCTCAAGATATCTGTAGACTTCTCCACAACTTCCTCTATTCCACCCTCCCCAGTATATGCTGTATCGACAATTGAAAGAATTTTCTTTTTTAAAGTGTAGTGTAAATATTCACCATTCTCGAAATCTTGTTTTGTTGGTCCAGGTCCACCAATGATTATACCCTTTAAGCCCTGAATCGCTAGAAAAATTTTATTTGCGTGGTTACCTACACGTTTGTAATAATCATTTACCTGAGTCTCTCGTAATCTTTCAAAACGTCTTTGTGATTGACCGCCTTTTCTATGTTTCCCTGGTAAACCTGAAGTATACTCTTTAACAATTTTTAATGTACGTCCTTTAAGAGTAGCAATAGTCGTAGTATTTCCATCAATAACGAAGATACCATATGTTTCTTTTTCTGTTAATATGTCTTTAAGAGGTTTTAAATGAAAATTTTGATCACAACGATAATAATACAAATTTATCAGCTCAGGAGGTTCTATCACATAGATCTCTATCTTCTCACTTCCAATACCATTCTGAGTTATAGATCCACAAAAAATAACTAAGCCATTCACTGGTGGTTTTTTAAATAATTTTAAGCGTTGAATAACTTTTATGATAGCTTCCATAACATTTTTTCGAGTAGTCTTCGATTTGATGTTGGAAGCTGTACCGTGTTCCTGTCGTAAAGTGTTAATCACATCAAATATTTGCCGATCTGGTGGAATGTAAAGGCTGATAAGTTCAGTGTGTTGTCCTTCTTTAGAAGCTAGAATCTTTAGAGTTCTTTCCAAACGGAATCTTAACAGAGAACTCTTCGTTTCAGTCAAATATATCATACACCCAATTCAATAAGAGAAAGTTTACACATCATAAGGGGAAGGAGGCTTATAAAAACAAATGAAATTAGTTCAATATTAGTGGTGAAATCGAAAGATTTTATTGATAATAAGCAATATTCAACATATTCTTAAGACTTCTCCGAATATTTAGTTCATCTCTAATTATTAAACTGTTTAATTGACCACTTAATTTCTTTAATTATTTTTTCAGAAATCTTACTAAAAAATTACAAAGCGAAAAAAAAGGATTATTTGTGTAGTGAAATTATAAAACTCCGATGAATATGTGAATTATTGTTTTTATTATTAGTGATCAATAGAGACGTATTTAACGTTTGAGAGTGCAATACCCACAATAATTAATACAACACCAATAGAAATTAGTGGTATGACAAAATCTATATATGGATAAATCCAGATCCAATTATTTCTTGAGAAGTAATAATGAGATTGACAAATAAGTCCCGTAAGAAATAGAAGCAGTCCTACAGCAATAGAGACTTGACCTTTTCTATTAGACAATCTGATTTCTCCAAAGTGATATTTAATTCTTCATAATTAAAAATTTTGTTATACAATCTTTAAAATAAGCTTAAATTCAGAAGGGAAATATATTTTTTAACAAGTAAAATATAAGAGTGATAAATATTGAGAGGTCTACTTTGAAAATAGCTATAAAAATTGGGGGACATATTTTCCCTTCAAAATTAGAGTCTAAAAGAATTTTAGAATACACGAAAATATTTAGAAAACTTAGTAGAGAGGGCCATAAAATAGTCATTATAAGTGGTGGTGGAGAAGAAGCAAGAAAATATATTACAGTTGCTAGGGAACTTGGAGGCTCTGAACTTGTATGTGATCTTTTCGGAATAGAAGTTTCAAGGTTAAATGCATTGCTCCTCATTACATCTCTCGAAAATGATGCATACCCTGAACCTCCCAAGAATATTATGGATTTAAAAAAGGCATTTGAGATAGGGAAAATAGTTGTTATGGGTGGTCTACTACCGGGCCAATCAACAAATGCTGTAGGAATCCTATCAGCTGAGGCAATTGGAGCCGATTTGTTTATCAATGTTACAAATGTTGACGGAGTCTATACGGAAGATCCACAGAAGAGTACAGCAGCAAAGAAGCTAAGCGTAATATCTGCGAATAAATTATTAAAACTAGTGTTAGCAGGTAAACTTTTAGCTGGGAGTTATGAGCTCTTTGATCCAGTTGCAATAAAAATTGTTGAACGATCAAAAATACCGTCTTGGATAATTGATGGTAGAAAACCTGAAAATATTATTCGAGTTATTAAAGGAGACGCTCTTGGAACGCTCATAAAACCGAGTTAAGTATCTCACACCAAGTAAGTTCAAAAGTTTTAGTAAAAAAATATTCTAAAGAAAAAGTTGATTTGAGCTCTATTCATTCACATATTCCAGCTTTCATAACGAAAAATGATGCAGAAAAAAAAATCTATTTATACTATGTAAAAAATTAGGAATGTTTACAGGAACAATAGATTAAAATTTAACTATATGAAGTAAATGTAACTCAATATTCAATGAAGGAGAGATCGAAAGATAAGTCATATCACCAAGTAGAACACCATGTAGAAGGGATGATTTGGTGAAATCTGTTTAAAAATAAGAGGAATATGAAGTTACTTATCTGATTGTAGAAGACGATTTGTAAACTTAATTTTGGAGAAGAATTCAAATGAGAATGCGACTTTGTAGCTTCTGTGTAAAAAGCGGTATCTTATGTCAAAAATGTCAAGAAAAGATCGAAACAGGGGAAATAAACGAAACTTATATGAGAATCGCGAAAGAACTCATAAAGTTTGAAGATAAATATGCTTCAATTCAAAAAATCTCATTAAATAATGTCTATAATGTGGACAATATCATTATACTAGCTGTGGGAAGAGGAGATAGCTCACACCTTTTAGCTTTAAGAGGTCGGATTTTGAGAGACCTCTCCAAGGTTATCGGAAAGAGAATTAGAGTCTTTGAGGAAAGTGGAGAGGTTAGGAAGTTTCTAGAAGATCTTTTTATGCCCACAAAGATTCTTGCAATTAACACAATCTGGATACCGGATGGAACTACTGAAACAAGAGTAGTAATTCCTGGACGTGAAAGAAGACTTTTCATGAGTGAAGAGATTTTAAAAGAGTTAGCACAAAAAATTCGTGGAATGACTCTCCGAATAACTTTTGAAGATCAGGAAGATAGATATTATTCCTGATTAATAACAGATTAATCGTTGCACAGAATATTTCTTAAAAAAGAATTATTTTTGAAAAGCAGGTAATCTTTTGTTAAAACGAACACATTATACAAATGAAATAAAAACAGGTGAAGTTGTTCTTTCTGGATGGATTAATAAAATTAGGGATCTTGGACGGGTAAAATTTATCATTCTTAGAGATTGTGAAGGGATCGCACAAATTACGTTTAAGAAAGGTATTATAAAAGACACACTTTTTGAAGTTATAAAAGGATTAGGTCAGGAAGATATAATTTCTGTTAGAGGAAATGTCATAAAAAGAGAGAATGCTCCTCAAGGGGTAGAAGTTATCCCGAATGAAGTCGATGTTGTAAACAAGGCTATTCGTCCATTGCCTATAGATATTTCGGGTAAAATTGAATCGAATTTAGATGTACGTTTAGATTGGCGAGTTTTGGATTTAAGAAGACCAGAGACGACAGCCATATTTAAAATTCAAGCTAAAATTGTAGAGGCCATGATGAAATTTCTTAATGAAAAAAGATTTCTACAAGTATTTACTCCATGTCTTATGGGTACAGCTTCAGAGAGTGGTTCAGAAGTATTTCCTGTTGTTTACTTCGAAAAAAATGCTTTCTTAAGGCAAGATCCTCAATTACACAGACAATTATTGATAGCAGCTGGATTCGAAAAAATTTATGATCTAGGACCTAATTGGAGAGCAGAACCAAGTCATACACCTAGACATCTATGCGAGTACAGAGCTTGCGCAGTAGAATTTGCTTTTATGTTAAATGAGTCTGATATAATGAGAATTGAAGAAGAACTCATTATAGCTACTTTAAAGACGGTTAGAAAAGAATGTCAAAAAGAATTATATTTACTAGGAAAGGAAGTGTCAATTCCAAGTACACCATTTCCTGAATTCAAATTCCCAGAAGTATATGATATCTTAGAAGAATTTGGGAAAAAGATAGAGTATGGTGAAGACTATGATCGGGAATCTGAGAATATTCTGTCAAGATATGTTAAAGAGAAATATGGAAACGATTTCTTTTTTGTGAATAGATTTCCCTACAAGGTGAAACCGTTCTATGTAATGAAAGTTGACGAAAATCCTCAGTGGGCGAGAAGCGTAGATATGATATATAAAGGTCTAGAACAATCTTCTGGGGGACAACGAGAACACCGTTATAAAAAAATTATTCAACAAATCAAGGAAAAACAAATGAACGTAAACTCTTTGGATTGGTTCACAAAATTCTTTAAATACGGGGTCCCACCTCATGGAGGTTTTTGCCTCGGGATTGAAAGGTTTGTAAAACAGCTACTAGACCTTAAAAATATTAGAGAAGGAGTATTATTCCCTCGAGCACCAGAAAGATTACTCCCATAATTTTATTACTAAATCAAGGTAAATTAGTTTATAGACATTAATACTAATTAAATATTTTGAGAAAGATATCCCTTGAATGAAAAAGATGTTGAAATCGGAATTATAGGGGGTACTGGAATCTATGATTCTGAAATAATTGAAGATACAAAAGTTATTAAGAAATATACACCCTTTGGTCGAACTTCCTCCCCGATTACTATAGGATATTATAAGGACAAAAAAGTAGCGTTTATTGCTCGTCATGGACATCAACACGAGATTCCACCACACAGAATCCCATTTAGGGCAAATATCTGGGCTTTTAAGGAACTCGGTGTGAAACGAATCATTTCACCATCTGCAGTAGGAAGTCTCAGAGAGAGGTATAAACCATCAGAATTTGTCATAATCGACCAATTTATTGATCGAACAAAATCAAGAAACGATACGTTTTATGATGGAGGACAAGTTTGTCATGTCTCTACAGCGGATCCATTCTGTCCAGAACTTAGAGAAATCTTGTTTAAAACATCTAAAGAGATGGGAATACCAACCCATAGAGACGGAACGTATGTTTGTATTCAGGGACCTCGATTCTCTACCAAGGCTGAGTCTAAGCTCTTTCGTTCTTGGGAAGTTGACGTGATAGGTATGACACTTTATCCAGAGGTTGTTCTTGCAAGAGAAGCAGAAATCTGTTTTGTAAATATTTCAATGATAACTGATTATGATGTTTGGGCTGAAAGACCTGTTTCAACTGAAGAGGTAATGAAAACGATGTCTTTGAATTCAGTCAATCTTAAGAAATTAATAAGGCATACTATCCCTAAAATACCTAAAAAAAGAGATTGTGTGTGTGCAAATGCATTAAACGAAGCGTATGTATAGGAATACAATGAATATAATGACATCCTTCTAAGATTGCCTATTTTCAATTATATTAAAAGTCGTAATGTAAATTTATTAAAATTAAGAATAATCAGTGTTTGAAGTATCACATCTTTAAGGTTAAATAAGATGACTCCAAAGCTAATAAGAAGGTTTCCGCTAAATAGAGAATTGGTTCTTCTGTTCATTATTAATACAATTATGTCATTAGGTATGAACCTTACTAATTCTCTAAGGCCTCTCTATATTCAGAGCTTGGGTGCTACAGTATTAGAGGTCTCCTTTGTGATATCAATTACAGGATTAGCAGGTACAATAATGCGACTTCCAAGCGGATTTATCTCGGATATATATGGGAGACGAAAGATAATAATATTAAGTATCCTCCTCGCAATTTCACCACCAGTACTTTATACATTTAGTAGCAACTGGGAACAATTGATTATTTGGGGAATAGTATATTCCATAGCCTTTGCATTATTTATGCCTTCTAGAATGGCAATAGTTGCAGATTATACATCTACAGCGAACAGGATGAGAGTCTATAGTATTATGAATCTTGCTTTTCCGTTGGGAAGTATAATTGGTCCAACTATTGGAGGATTTCTTGAAAATACGCATGGTTGGAACATGATCTTCTACGTTGCCACAGCACTCTATCTCTTCTGTTTAGTACCTAGTTTAGTATTGTCAAAACCGCCAAGAAACACGTTTGAAGATGATAAAAAATCATCTTCAAAAAGAGCAAAGATTGACCTAAAATTTCTTCGCCCTTTATTGTCCTTCTTTTTCCTCAACCTATTTACTGGTTTAGGAATGGGAACTGTAAGTCCCATAACACCCATTTACTTGATGGATAAATTTAATGTTTCAACAGCTGAAATTGGTTTATTCATTTCTGTTGGTTTTGGTGTGACAACAATTCTCACACAGATACCGGCGGGTATCTTAGCTGATAAGATTGGTAGGAAAAAGTTCATCGCAATTTGTTTTGCATTAATTCCACTTCTCTTCATTCTATGGACAGAAATCAATAATCTAATTCTACTTTTAATGGTTCAAATGGGAATTAATGCCCTTTGGAGTATGACCTGGCCGGCTTCAATATCTCTACTCATGGAACACTCCCCGAGAAACAGACGCGGACTTTCCTCTGGTTTAACTCAGACGGGAATTATGTTCGGATTTGCAATTGGACCCTACATAGGTGGTTATTTATGGGAAACAGTAGGAATGGCTTTTCCATATTACGCGTCAGCTCTTTTCCTAATATTATGCATCCCTACAATATCATTCATCAAAGAAAAAAGTGTAAAGTTGTAAGATTATGTTGATAATTACTCTTGATTAATTTAACTATGTGGTATATGGTAACCGTTTACATTGCATGAAATGAAATTACGTTATCCATAACATTAGAATAGGGTTAGGCATAATAATTTGTTTTGATAGTATTTGTACAAACATACTAAATCTGCATTTATCTAATTCTGATAATTTTCAACATTATAAATAAAAATTAAAAATTATAATTTTGATCATTATTGCTCTAACTTTAAGTTTAGCACATATTTTCAGTTTATTTGTTATTAGAAATGTTATTGTTTGATAGAAAGTTGGTAGATTATCTTTAGATGAAAGAAAGTTGGTTTAAGGTAAGAATGAGTATTTCAAACTTATTTGTCTTTAAACGTCTAAAATATGGGTTCTCTAAAATGTTTAGCTGTTGGATTTAAATCTGTAAATGAGGAAGTGAACAGGACTCGTTTCAAGAACTAATAATAAGCCTGAGAATTTAGAGAGTGTTTCAGTATAAGAAGTTCTTCAATGTACAAAGTATTCTTAAATCATTAAATCTTAAGGTTGAGGTTAATAAGAAGGGGGTAAGTGTAAAAGAGTTAAAGCTGAAGCATATGTTGGAAGGATCTGGAGTAAAATATCTTGAACATCCATTTATTTGGCAAAATACAGTGGAGTTCAGACTCTATCAAAAGAAGATAGCGGATATAGCTTCTGAAAGAAATACATTAATTATTCTTCCTACGGCTTTAGGTAAAACGGTTATTTCAGCGATTGTTTCAGCAAATATACTCTATAATTACAGAAATACGAAAGTCTTAGTTATGGCACCTACAAGACCTCTTGTTATGCAACATAAAAGCAGTTTTAATAAGTTTCTGAAGCTCAAGGATAAAGACACAATACTGTTAACAGGTAAGACTCCGCCAGACTATAGAATTGCTTTATGGAAAAATGATGCAAGAATTGTTTTTTCAACGCCTCAGGTTGTAAGAAATGATCTGTTAAAGAAAAGACTTACACTAGAGAACTATGGTTTACTTATCTTCGATGAATGTCATAGAGCGGTTAAAAAATACGCTTATACTGAAATAGCTAAGTTTTATGTATCTCAAGCTAAGTATCCGCTTATCCTTGGAATGACAGCATCGCCCGGTTCAGAATTGAATACAGTTTTAGATATCTGTAGAAACCTGTTCATTGAACAAGTCGAGTATAGAAAGGAAGAAGATCCAGATGTTAAAGATTACATACAACCGATTTCTATCGAATGGAAGAGAGTTAATCTTCCAAGCGAATATTTGGAAATAAGAGTGTTGATTAAAACAATGTTGACTAGGAGGTTGTACTGGCTATACAATCTTGGAATAATAAAAAATAAACCGAGATATGCCACTAGAAGGAATCTCATCGAAGCTGGAAACGATTTAAGGGTTATGCTTGAGGAAAGTGCTGAGAATGAAAAGGGACAAATCTTCATGGCAATAATAAATCAATCTCTAGCTTTAACATTATTCCACATGTTAGAACTTCTAGAAACACAGGGATTATGGACTCTAAAAATCTTCTTAAATAAGGTTAAACAAAGAAAAAGTGAGAAACGAAGCTATGCTATTCTCGTTAACGAACCGGAATATAAAAAAGTTAGAAGCTATATCGACACATTTTCAATCGAACATCCTAAACTAGGAATATTAAAGCAAATTGTAGGCAATCAAATAAGAACAAAACCTTCATCGAGAATGATCGTCTTTACACAGTACAGAGATACAACAAATCACTTAGTTTTAATGTTGAACACGATTAACAGTGTAAAAGCTGAAAGATTTGTAGGGCAAGCATCTAAGATTAGTGATAAAGGGTTGACGCAGAAAGAACAAACAGCGAGAATAAAAAGGTTAGAGGACGGTTCTATCAATGTTTTAGTAGCTACATCTATAGCGGAGGAAGGATTAGACATTCCTTCAGTTGACCACGTAATATTTTATGAACCGATACCAAGCGAGATAAGGTATATTCAACGACGTGGAAGGACTGGAAGAAAGAATCCAGGTAAAGTGACAATTCTAACTACAAATGATAGTTTAGATATGATTTACCTTTATGCAAGTAGAAGAAAAACAGAAAAGATGAAGAGAATAGCCGAGAAATTGAACACTAAACTTCAACCGATAATGAGGACATCTACCAAACCGATTCCAAACCCATTGACATTGCAGGAACTAGAAATCATAGAGAAGGAAGTAAAGAACGGTAAAGTTGAAGCGAAAAAAAAAATAACTGAAATAAAAACATTGAGAGAGATTAACAGAAAAGTTGAGAGAACTGCAAGAAAATTATACTTGAAATTACTTAAAGAAGGTAGTTCAGGAGTTGGGATCGAACGACTTACTAATGAGATGGAACTTGAAGGAGTAACACCCCCAATTTTGAAAAATGTAATTGAAAAGCTGATGAAAGAAGGGGTAATAGCTGAATTAAAACCTAGAAGGTACGTTACAACAGCCTCATTGAAAGCTACAGGTAAAACATATGTTGTTATAATTGAAAAAATATATCCTAACTCAGCGCTCGTAATAGTAGACGATAAATGGAAAGCGATATTAGTACCTACTAATTACAATGGGCCGAGGAGTCTCATAAAAAAGAATTCAAAGTTTAGGGCTTTAGCTCAACTTTACAAACTAGAAGAAGTATTAAACATAAGAGTTAAAGAAGTCATAGAAATACTGTAACTACGAATAGTTAAATCTGCTTCTTCAAGGAAGTTGTTAAGCCAAGCTTACTGTTTGAATTAAGAGGATTCAATAATTTCAAGAAACGTAATAAGTTGTTTTGAACTTTTGGTTCCAACTTCAATTTCTTGTCATGTTTAACAAATTTAGGAAACTTAAATAATAATTTGAAATCGTTAGAGAATGATCTATATACAAATTATAGGTCATTCATTTCGTTGGATGCCTATAAAAAGTAAAGTTAATCGCAGAGGTTTCAAAAAATTTTGTATTAAATGTAAACATATGTTTTGCAAAAATATAGAATGGTCCAACCCATGCCTTATAGTATCAACTATTTGTTCCTAATATTATCTCGCCAATTTGTTAAATCCAAATAGAAATTAATTACATTTTGAGGAAAGCTATGATATTGAAAAGAAGAAATCTTTTTGCCTTATTATTTTATAAAGAAGTTCAAAGTATGTTTTTTTATAACTTGTATTTGGTTTCTAGTTCATTACTAATTATCAATTTTTTACGTCTATACCTTTAAAAAAGATCTATCTCAAAAACTTACGCGACGGTGTACTGTTCGATATGAAACGTTTTAAATAAGTTATGTAT
>SDBS01004795.1_pt1 | contig 13255 bp, 13 predicted proteins | sample 2277091 | NCBI WGS metagenome assembly SDBS01 (sample SAMN10404972, study PRJNA504765) | marine sediment metagenome | isolation source: marine sediment core GS10_PC15, 163 cmbsf | place: Arctic Ocean: Southern Knipovich Ridge | collected 2010 | reverse complement strand
ATACTGAATGTAATCTAATGTCAATACATGACAGAACACACGTTCTAATCCTGGAGAGTCAACAATGGAGCGAGTAAGCGTGTACATCGATGGGTTCAATCTGTATTTTGGTATCCGCGACAAGGGATGGCAACGATATTTCTGGCTTGATGTAGGAATGCTGGCTAGCGCGATACTCGACCAAAAACAAAACCTGGTCGGCGTTAAATATTTTACTGCCCACGTGCGCGACGATCCTGGAAAAATACAAAGGCAATCAACTTATTTACAGGCCTTGAATGAAGTTGGTGGTGCGACGATATACCTTGGAAGATATCAAGCAAAAACTAAGCGGTGCAGAAATTGTGGCTCCCATTGGAAGGAGTATGAAGAAAAAATGTCAGATGTAAATATTGCGTCTGAGCTGCTACGAGATGCTTTCCAAAACAAGTTTGATACGGCAATACTTATTTCTGGTGATGGAGATCTTCAGCCTCCGATCGATATCATAAAAGAAGAGTTTCCAGAGAAGCGGGTAGTCATTGCTTTTCCCCCAGCCCGCGACAATCCACGTCTAAAAAACATCGCGAATTCACATTTTAAAATTGGGCGCGGTTATTTAAAAAACAGTCAGTTGCCAGTGAGTGTAACAAAGTCTGATGGCCATATCTTGACTAAGCCAGTGGAATGGAACTGAAGCTCCCTAGTCAACCTAAAACTGCCGTTCCCCTGCAAGCTGGAAAGCCTTATCTTTGTCTCCCTGATCGTACCTGGCCGTTGTGCTTATTTCGGTATGTCCCAATATAATCTGAGCAACCCGGATCCCATGCTGCGCTATCAGATCCGTTGCTGTGGTCCTTCTCAATGAGTGCGGGCTGAACCGCTCAATTCCCGCCTGTCTCTGCCTTTTCTCAAGCATCTTTGTAATAGTATGGGTTGAAAGGTATTTATCGCTCTTGATAGGCTTTCCCCATTTATCCAAAGCCACAAACAAAGCACCAGGCCAGTTACCCCTTTCTTGGATCCATTCATTCATGGCGTCCCAGGCTCCGTTGCGCAGCTGGTTCTCCCGGGTTTTCCCGCCTTTGCCATACCGGATGATCAGCTTCCCGGTCTTAGTGTTCCAATCCTTCAATGAGGTCCCGCAGAGCTCCCCAACTCTCACACCCCGGGACCACATCCAGCCAAGTATAGCTAGATCTCGCTTGCCTGCACTTGTCTGATCTAGCTCCATGACCTCTTTCAATTTTTCGATATCTTCGGGGGGAACGTATTTTCCAACGGTGGGGTTTGCGTGCACTTTCGGGTTCGGGATCCGTTCAAGCCTTTTTAGAATGTCCCCGCCAATCAACTCTAAATCAAAACAGGCACCCATTACGCCCCTCACCGCGGTTAGTGTCAATGCAGCAGTTGCAGGATTATGAGGCCGTAATGCTCGTTCCTAGAACAAGTGACCCGTAACGGGTCAGTCTTAGATTTGCGGTGTGAAAATGTGTGGATTACCGCCGATTGAGCCGGGATCAGAACAAGTGACCCGTAACGGGTCAGTCTTAGATTTACGGCGTGGAAATGTGTGGATTACCGCCGGTTGAGCCGGGATTAGAACAAGCGACCCCCAACGGGTCAGCCCCCCTTGCAAAGACAGGTGCCGGCTGAGCCCGGGATAGAAAGTGTCCCCCAGGGGGACAGTCCCAGGAGTGAACAGTGGCCGGCTGGCGCAGTGTTCAGTAATCAGTATTGAAGCGATAGGCCTTAATCTGTTTACTGGTTACAGCTTACTTATTACTCTCTTGTTTTTCTCCATCCTTGTACAAAAAAGGACACCTGTATCTAACACAAACATCCTTTAGCCTCGAAGTGGACCTGGCAGGATTCGAACCTGCGACCTGGCGGATAACGGCTTTATTCCTATCGGGATACATATTTATATTGGGCTTTAACTTACCAATGGCTTAAAAGTCCTTCTTAGGGAGAGATTTTTCTCTCGGGTTGATCGATTTTTCTGTTTTTAGAGGAGATTTCTATGTTACCTAGAATATTGTTTATATTGATTCTTTGTTATTTGCACCAGAATAGCACCAGGAATGGATTTTTTCCGACTTGGAATCGAACCTGCGACCTGGCGGATAACGGCGTATATCCAGCTCGGCTACTTTTTAATGTATAACAATAACGGATGAGCTCGACGGCGTGATTCCCTGTGTCCGCTGCAGAAATGGTTAGTCAGAGTTATTGCTCACTGATGATTCCTTTTCATATACTTGCATGACAAAGTTATATATTTCTTCCAAACTTTTTTCTTTGTCTGAGAAAAGATTTCCGAGTTTTGCTACATTATCAGGATCAAATAACTCAACATCTCGTTTCTTAAGCTTATCAAACACTGTCGAATCTTCTAAAAAGAATATTCGAAAAATAAAATACTGAAATAGTAAATGGGTTGTTATTACTTTTGCGACATCACTAATTTGATCTGAGTCATTATTTACTAATTCAACTGATATTTGATTAAGGTCTTTAGGTTTTAATGGAAACAATATCATTTCCGGAGTTGCATGGGCAAAACGACTCATATATCCCCATATTTGACCAAAAAAATATTCGCCACTATTTTTTCTTTCGATTTTTGATTTTTTTAAAACTTGTGCTATTTTCAATTTACCGGAAAGGAATTCATCGATAAAATCTTCATGTCTTAACAAATAATCAGCAGATGTTGTTAATTCAGCAAGTGTTCTCGTTAATGATAACCCTTCAAATGGGTATCCACGGATCGTTATATCCATGGCAACTTTAGATATAGAAAATGCACGCGCAGTCGAAATAAATGCAAATAGTTTTTTATTATTCGGAACTACTTTCATTGCAAATAATTCATCCGAATTATTAAATGCGAACAGAAGTGTTTCCTGCAATAACACAAAATATGCAAGAAGTTCCTTAAGATACTCACTTGAACATATCAATGTATTTTCTTCGAGGAAATTTATGTTTTCAATCGTATCTTTTTCCATTTCGTTTAATTTCCATTAATGCTCTGCCTAGCGGTGAAGCTCACCTGGCGGAGAGAGCAGATAATGATGATTATAGATTAAGAAAACAATAAGGGGAATAAGAGATCGAAATCCATGTAACGCAGGCTTGTCGGGTGGAGCGGGAGTTATACATTGCCATTAATAGTTAAAAGTCATGCCTAATATGATCTGCAGTTAAAATCCTTGTTGTTAAGAGTTTAACTTCATCTTGAATAAATCTATCCTTGATGTTCTGTATTCTTGATATGAGAGGTAGGATCTCGCTTTCTTCATTTACGATCAAGAATTTAATGTCAGAAGGCTTGAATGGAATTCTGTCACCTTCATACATTTGATTAAATACAGAATTATGAATATCATCATCATAATAGGCTTTTTTCGGCAAGCCAAAAGGGTATTTATCTGGCTTGAAATCAGGAACATATCTCCATTCCCGTTCATCATAAAATCTAATAATAGTATCTGGTTTATTTAATATAGATCGATTTCCTTCATACGGTTTTATATATCGCGCTATTTCATAAAATCGATCCAATAATATTTTACCGGGATCAGATGTACGTTCTAGTTGGTCGAAAATATCAAAAAAACCGCGCAGCGTATTTACAATTCCAGAATTTGGATAAGTATACAAAACTGGAGTTATACCATGAGAGATACCCCATTCTTTTGTTAATCCGATACCGTAATGCCCATATGTGTCCAAATGATTTTTAGTACTTGAAAGAGGAATATCACAAAAACAGACCATAGGAATAGCCAATTCAAGCTCTGGATAATATTCATCTTCTGGAGATAAAACATTAAAATTTTCGAGGCAATAATGAGGTCTAAATGTATGTTCAAGGATATTTATTAAATTATCAATATCATTAGTAAAGTGGAAAAGAGTGTCAGAGCTTATTGGCATATTCAGTACCCTCATGTTTTGTTTATTAAATGTATAACGTTAATTATCTTTCAAATGCGGGATAAAAGGATAATTAGTTATCTTCCATTGGTTCTGATAAGGACTATTATCGGAAGTATTCACAATATGGAAGATAGAATATTGAACCTAACTGGCAATATGTTAATTTGAACAAAGATAAATTATTAAATAGATAATAAATAATAAAGTAATGGAAAAATATATGGCTCTAACAATATTCCTAATATTCCGTTGATAACCTTTCTTGCTTTCACATTCAACAAATTTATCAGAAGATGAGTATCCAGCTCTACTTTCAATATGTCTTTTTATTATATAGGGCTCCGGTACCCATCCATTCCAATTTTCATTTTTTGATTTAGATTTTTTTCTTGCTGACAATAAGTTCAAATCATATTCAAACTTAGCGCGTACTGTGATGTTCTCAAGAAGTTGTTGATACAAACGATCCAGACTCCAAATTGATAGCTCAGATATTAATACTAAGAAAATGAGGCCAAATAGACAGACAAATAAAAATATTGGGCGAAGACCAATAGATATAAAAAAATATACAATCCCACCAATTATTGCAGAAATTAAACCAGCATAGAAGGACAGACGTTTTTCATATTCACTGAATAGTGTCAAACCTTCATTAACATGAATTTCATAAATCTTAAGGAGACTATCGTTTTCCATATTATTGCTCCTGGATAAGGTCGATTTAGAGAACGAAACGATAAGCGTTTATAGGTTTAGGGATGTTTTTGATAAATGGACTTCTCATAATATCACGGCATTTCGCTCAATAATCAGACATGTGAAAATCAATCTTATTATTTTCGAAAACTTTAACTATTGTTTCAGGATGTGATCCTAAGCCCACGTTTAAGAATTGATTTTCTTCAACGAAAGTCTTACCTCTCTTAATTTTTTGGCTGAAACCTAAAGGTAAATTGATTGTTTGACTTTGAATTCCCCATATTGTTCCATTTACATCGAATATTGGACCACCGCTTTGACCTCTAAGACCTGGGGATGAAGTTTCAATAAACTTCGCAGCGATTGGTGACTTTGGATCCTTTTTTATGTTTGCGTTCCGTGTATAAATTCCTTCAATTGGAAAACGTGGAAGTGGAAGAGTGTCTGGAGCTAGCTGGAAGTTACCTGTGTTTTCATCAAAAGTTGCGTTAATTTCATGAAATGGAAAACCAAGTTTACATAAGCTTGTTCCAATTTTAAGTTCCTTAGGGTTCTTAAAAACTGGGTATTGATTGACCTTTGATCCATCAAATGGTGATAGTTTGCCGACAGCAATATCACCAGCTGGTAGAGCAATGATATTTCCTTGGATTGAAAGACCATCCTGTCCCCACCAAAATGAATGGTTCGTTATCCATTTTGGGTTTGTTTTGATTTTCTTGATACTCCTATTCTTTTGCTTTCTATCAAGTTTAGGATTATTTTTTATCTTTTTTACTTGATCGGTATAAGCTTCTATTTCATTTTTATGTTTTTGATGTATTAAGAAGGTTTCAATAATATGAGAAGCTGTTACTATCCATCCATCACTATTAACAATAACAAATGCTCCACAACCACATTGGACAGATCCATCAAAGTGGCGAGTTGAAATGATTACTGGATGGGTAAATTCTGAAGCAATTTCATATGCTTTTGAAAACATAAAATCTCCTTAATCGTAATCCTGTTTCATCATGCTTTCGATAACTGTATTTATATTGAAACCAGATAACGTTAATCAAAATGAAAGACAATTAATTATTTTATGTAATGTAATCATAAAACATTAAGGTCTCCCTAATAGTCTCCTTGTATACTAATAAACTGATTTTGTGTACTGGGAAATTAATAAGCTTTTGATAACTGTATATATCCTAACATTAGTTCTGGATTAGTTTTCGGGGGGCAGGTCAGTATTTCAGCAGCTTCCTCAGATTCTATTAAACCCATCGATAACTCCAAAATGATGCTAAATTAAGAAAATACATGACAATATTAGTCCCATAATAAAGTTGTTCAATAACAGGATATTTGAAATGTATTCCTGACTTGGTTTTGATAACTACATTTATCTCAAGCTATCGACAATTGATATACAAATAAGAGAGACTGAAAACAATAATGTGAAAGAACATATGGATTGTAATCTCCAGAATCAGGTGGAGTGGAAATTAGGATTGTAGTGTTCTGATTAAATTAACTATTTTCTGGGCAACATCGACGGGATCGGTTTCGAGAGGAGTCTTTTCGTTGAGAACAAATCTTTCATCAATAACTGTTCCGATTAATCCTTTCGACGAGCAAAAATCTTCTAGCGAAAATTCAATACCATGATTTTTCCGAACAAAAATTTTATATTCCCAATTTTCTGGGTCGATTTTTGAGTCTATTGCTAATTCAATACCATTGTGAATAATAAAATCAGATACAGCAATATCATATAAATGCGGAAGGGTTCTTGTAAGCCATTGTTTAACAGAATTATCATGAACAAGTTCAAGTACATTAGAATTTACACGCCTAACAATATTTCTAAGATCGTGATGAAATATTTTTAGCTCAGCTCCAAATTTATAAACTTCTTCCTTATTATTGCGAACAAATTTCAAAAATTCGGAGTTCATGGACACTCCTCCCTGTTGTATGCTTTCGATATTATTAATGAGATCAATTAAAAGGAATAGATATTGATTATTTGTTGTCCCAAGATGATGGCCAAGCTTAGATTTTACTATTTCAAAATATTTAGAATATGTTAGAAATACAAAATTGGGATTAGTAGGCTCAATATCAAGTATGGATAAAACAACACCGTAGGTAGTTACTTGATATGTTCTATTAACATAATTAAAATAATCTTGAAGATCATTATTTAGAGGAGATAAGATTTTGTTCTCCAAAACTATACAGCATGAATCGTTAGTAAGGAGAAGATCGATATAACCCCCATTTTTAGTTCTAACTTCACGTTCCACTTGAAATTGTAAATCTAAATTGTAAAGAGGAAATCCAGCAGCAATAAAAAGGGACTCAGTTAATAGCCCGTTTAGATTGTGAGGATTTTCATTATCAAAGAAAAAAGCAAGCACATTAGAAATTACAATTTCACGATGGGGAAAACCGCAAATCTCAAATATGGTTTCATCTTTTGATATATGAGTAGATTGGATCTCCTTAAAATCCGCGAGCAATTCTTTGAACACTAATTCTCCTTTGATTAAAACCTAACGTTTATTAAGTTACAGAAGCAGGATAAAAGGAAATTTATTGGCCCTGCATTGGTTTTGGTAACAACATTTATCTTAAGGACTCATAAACTGGCGAATAACGGCTTATATCCTATTCGGGAAAGTCATAGTTTATGTATCCGAATAGGATATATTTCATGTTAATTAATGACGTAAAGTAATTACTATTCAACTATCTCGATTGTTGCATTATCAATAAAGACAGTAGTTCCAAATAAATCTGAAACACTCCGGATTACACCAGAAAACAAAATAGCCTGACCTTTATTTAAGGATAAAGCAACTTCCTCAGAAACATCTATACTTACTTCTGAACTAAAGTTACTAGAAATCATCTCAACAAAAACTGAGAATCCTCCAAGAATTTCTCCTTCATCTACTTCTGTAACTGTGCCTTTCCAGTTTTCAACAATATTACCTTCTAGGGATTCCATGTAATTATTTCGTTGAGCGTCGGTCATACCTTCTACTGTTTCAAATATTTCTTCAATAGAAGGAGCTAATGGAGCTGACGTGGCGACCACTTCCTCCTGGATAGGACTTGAACTTATACTTTCCTGGGTTGCTGTATCGGGAGAATCCGGAATAAAAATCATGAGGAGAATAAATAATAGAATTACTATCCCGCCAGTAATTAGACATCCCTTTAATAAACCCCCTTTTTTCTTTTTCTTTTCTTCAGTTGAGGGAGGTACTAATTCTTTGTTACAAAAACGGCAGACAATAGCCTCCTCTTTTATTGTTTCAGCACAAAATGGACATTGTTTTGTTTGCTCAGTCATTTTTTATTCTCCTAAGCTGTTTTTGTGGTTTTTTGAAAAGCTAAATTTTCTGGGTTTCGATATACTCGTAACAATTATATGACAAGCTTGGAAATCATTACTTTACAATTTACTAGCTATATAACTAGAAAAATAGTGCAGCCAATATATTTAATATAGGCTTGCACTAATGATTATTATCATTTTGATAACTACATTTATCTCAAGCACTCATAAACTGGCAGATAAAGGTGATGATTTTCGATCTATACCAACATTTAAATAAGCGCCAAAGTAGCACGGTCGATTGTATAAGCGGTTGTTATATTTGAACAGTTTCAAAAGGGTGGTCTAAGCAATTACCTATCCCTCCCTCCAAACTATTCTGAATATCACGACCCTGCCTTTCGGCAAGGTATTTAAAACAAGAGTTTGATAAACAGCCAATAAACCAAACAACATGATCTAAAGGATTGTTAGATGATAATTTTTGCCATACCCTTTGATTATCCTTATCAATACCAATTTTATAAAAACCTCTTCCAGGTATGCAAAACATTGATACGATACCCGATAAAGGATCAATGTTCTTGCTTTCCATTTCCCTAATCAATCTCTTTATATCAGAATCGTTATCAATCAAGAGGTCAGTTTTAAATGAAAATAATAAATTAAGAGCTCCTGTAAATGCTTTTTTACATTCTGGTTGAACGCATACATTTAAACTACTTAATTCTTCAGCAGCTGAAATGAACTTCTTCAATTCAGTATTATTCAGAGTTGACTTTACTTCTATCCTTGCAAGGACACTATTATATAGAAATACACCTTCTGATCCGGCATTTGATGCTAATACTGGTGGAGTAAGACTTTGATCGTATATAACGATATCATCTTGCGTTGAATTAATACGCATATTCCTCCCGTCAATAATCATTCCAGTACCGCACTTGGCGTTCGGAGGTAGCCAAGGCGAAAGTGCATTATTAATTAAGAGCTCACGAAAACGACCTTTAACCCCTGGATGAGGCAATTTTCCTTCATTTTCAGACAGCGAGATAAGGTGCTGTGCATCAATTTTTAAAAGTTCATATATGTAATTTTTCATATCATTTCTATTTGTAAATAAACGTTAATTATCTTTCGAATGCAGTATAACCGAATAAGTATTATCCTTCATTGGTTATGATAAGAACACTTATCTCAAGTAATTTTAACATGGAGGATTAAGATACAAATACTGCTTTGCAGTAATAAGGCAAATGAAAGAAACCAAAAGTAAACCATACTGAAAACCAGCAAGGTAGAAAAAGCAAATTTCCCGTTCAAGAGTACGAAACTAGAATGGTCTCTGAAAAAATCAACAATTAGGCAAATTATCTAAATTGTTAGGGCTTTTACTGTCCTGAGTTGAACGAAGATATTTTCCTGTATCACCATTAACAACAATTATGTTGATTTCAGGAAGTGAGACTGACACAACGTAATTATGCTCCCCAGTCTCGATATCGTTTATAGCATCTGCTATATAGCGAGGTGACCAGGATTCTCCGTCTTTGCAGAGTGCTAATATATCACCATCATCATCCTTCTGAGTTTGTGTAACTTGTCGTTTTGTCATGGTTTGTTAACTCTTTTATTTTATGTAATATGAAGGAACAAAGATTTTTCATATGCCTTTTTCATAATAAACTTGAAAGGTCTCCCTAAGAGGCTCCTTATATTCTTATATCAACTGTATTCTGAACTTTAATCAGGGATATACCAATGGCTTAAAAGGCCATTGCTCTACCATTGAGCTAAGCGCCCCCTTGCGAGGGGGATTTTATCATGTTGGAATAATCCAAGCTTCATTTCTCAACAGAATAGGAACCCCGAAGTAGTGACCTGCCCTGTAGGGTTTAAAAAGCGCATCCGTATAAAAATACGTAAAAAATTCTGATATCACCGAGTAAAATACTATGGATGGAGTATTTAAACCCTACGGGAGATATATACTAAAGTAATGACAGCATTGGAAAAAATTGTTAAGACTAAGTCTGAATAAGTTGAGGACATCCATATGTCTAGAAATTGGGAAGATACATTTTCATCATGGTCTGCACCACCGGGAAAAACTGAGCAAGAAAAATCTGATAATGCCGAGAGAGCTATCCGGAAAGCGATATTATCGAGTGATGAGTTGAAATCTCGAAGCATTAACATTTTTCCTCAAGGATCTTATCGGAACCGAACCACGGTTCGCAGCAATAGTGATGTTGATATATGCATTATGTGTACAGAAAGTATCTTCTTTGATTTGCCTGAGGGATCTTCACCTAGTGATTTTGAAATATCAACTCCAGCAATCTATTCATATCAAAGATTCAAGAACGAAGTGCATACCGCTCTTAATAACTATTTCGGTAGTTCATCAGTTAATAGGGGTAACAAAGCCTTTGATGTGCGCGAGAACACTTATAGGGTTGATGCAGATGTTGTAGCCACATTTGAATCTAGAAGGTATAGTAAAAGCGGCAAATATCTAAAGGGGACCTCATTTCTGTCAGATAAAGGAAGTAGGATTATAAACTGGCCAGATCAAAACTATGAAAATGGAGTAAGTAAGAATTCTTCAACAGGTCGACGCTTTAAACCCATTGTGAGGATCCTTAAGCATCTGAGGAATGATATGGAAGAAAAGGGTATCCAAGAAGTATTATCAATTCCTTCATTTCTTATCGAGTGTCTTATATGGAACGTTCCGAATGAGGGATTTGGCCACTCAACATATACGGCTGATGTACGATATTGTCTGGCAAATTTATGCAACAATACTCGTAAGGATGAAGATTGCTCGGAGTGGGGTGAGATTAATGAACTCAAGTATTTGTTTCGTTCATCCCAATCCTGGGATAGAATATCAACAAACCGTTTCCTTAATTCTGCATGGAATTACATAGGGTTCGAGTGATACCAATGATAAGAAAAGTTCAGCTTTCAAGCGTCATTCTTTTGGGAGCGATTATTTGGGGAGCGCTTCTGCTCCTAGATGGAGTAGTTGTCTCAATCTCCTGGTTAAACCCGTTTTCGAAGGTGGTAGGGCTGCTCATGATAATCATAGGCGCCTTTGATAGATTTCTTTGGCGACTCTCAATACTACAGGGATGGTTAGTTAAAAAGCCAATAATCTCTGGCACTTGGTATACAGAATCTCAATCCGATTGGATCGATCCCGCTACTGAAAATATTAGCGCTCCATCCATAGCGTACATGGCAATCCGTCAGACATATTCCGATATTCGTCTGAGATTGATGACTGAGGAATCATTCTCAGTTGTCCTATCAGCCACGATACTCCAACTCCCTGACGATAGTTATCGTTTATCTGCAGTATATAGAAATGAATCGAAAATATCCGTTAGAGATCGAAGCCCCATCCATAATGGTTCACTCCTATTAAATATAAACGAAAAAAAACCATCAAGAATTTCTGGTTATTATTGGACGGACCGTAAAACTCGAGGTGAGATCATTCTAAAATGTCGACAGAAGAAAGTTGTTAATGACTTCGACGAAGCCAAAGCACTTTTCAAAGATAATGAAAGCTCTTGATTAAAAACGATCAATGTTTCTTGGATTCAAACCAAATAACACCTCAATGGAGCGGAACCGATATTTAACAAAGTTTATGCAAGACTTGATATATGAGAGTGGCCGAAGGAGGGTTGTTCTTCTCGTATATGTTCGGTTGCATAACAAGGATGGTACCTCATGAATGATATGAGTATGCTTCAGTCTCTTTTGGATCCACTGACCGATTTGCTTTTCAATACTTGGTCATCATTTCTTGTGGCCAAAAATCTTGATACGATTATTGACAACAACGATTTTGTGAAAGTACGCTACTTCTCTAGTTCAGTTCAGGTATCCTGTGTTGAGACTACACTCTTAGGTTTCTCAAAGTTAATGTCAAATAAGAAGGACGAGGTAAGCATTGACTATTTGCTTAATATGAGCATTAAAAACCCAAGTGTATTTAAAAGAGTGAGGAAAGCTGATGTTTTGCAGACGGTAAAGATGCATCAAACCCAACTTGCAGAATTGGAACCGTTGGTCAAGCAGGTTAAAAAGTGGCGTGACCGGTCGATCGCACATCTTGACAGGAAATATGTTAATGACCCCGCAAATATTGCCGAGATGAAGACTGTGGACATGGGGGTTGTGGGTAATAGCTTTATAACGGTGCAAGATATAGTCAATGTGTATCGTGGATGGTCAGGTATGGGGCTACTTAGGTTGCGGGATTATGCGTTGGAAATGATTGCTGAGTGGGAATATTTGATTGGATTGTTACAGCAGAACGATCTCAATAAGGGGTAAACAATAACAATAATTTTATGCTCAGATGTATGGGGTACCATGTTTTGTTTTAAACCGGGGGATAGGAAATAGGGAATAGAATTGTGAGCATAATGACCTCTCTATCATCGATATTTCCATAATCTATTCAGTGTTCACTAAAGGGATTTCTCATCCTCCGACCAATGAACACCTGTTAAATAACCCGTAACCTTTAAAAACCTCATCCGTATTTTTTCCTCTATAAATGCAGTAATATTAAGTCTTCGCTAGTACACCATTCTGGTTTTTCGAGGAAATTACATGATCTGGTTTATCCTGCGATACCTGTTTTCATCACTTCTCTCAATTTTCCACCTCACTCAATTATCTGACCCAGAAAAAGACCTCGAAATCATGGTGCTCCGTCATCAATTGGCTATCTTGTAGTGTAAACTTAAGCACCCAATCAAACCAACTCGCATTGAGAAAATGACTTTAGCTGTTCTTGTAGTCAAGCTAAAACAATTCTCGCGTAGATCCACCAACCATTTTCGTGACCTCATTCTGATCTTCCAGCCTGAAACGATCTTTCGCTGGCATCGGGATCTGGTCCGTCGAAAGTGGACGTTCTCAATCAAAGGAATTGGTGGGAGACCTTCCCTTTCCAAGGAAAACAAGAAACTCATCCTCTGCCTTGCCCAAGAAAATCCTCGCTGGGGGCATGTCAATCCAGGACAAGATGATCAAGTTAGATATTATGATGTATCAATCGACCATCAGAAGCATTCTCCACTGGCTGTGCCTCTTGCCAGATCATGTGCGTAGCGGCTCGATTGGCTTGTAACACCTCATAGCACACTACATAGACCAGATCTTATACTGAGATTTCTTTACATTAGATACAATTTAGCTAAAAACGATATATATTGTGTTCTTTATGAAATTATAAAACATAATGATTCACTATTAAAC
>SDBS01004794.1_pt1 | contig 13255 bp, 13 predicted proteins | sample 2277091 | NCBI WGS metagenome assembly SDBS01 (sample SAMN10404972, study PRJNA504765) | marine sediment metagenome | isolation source: marine sediment core GS10_PC15, 163 cmbsf | place: Arctic Ocean: Southern Knipovich Ridge | collected 2010 | reverse complement strand
GGGACGTGCGCGATCAGGCCCTGTTGGAACGGGCGCTGGGGGAATATGAGGCAGTCACCGTCATCCACCTGGCGGCTCAGACCATCGTCCCCATAGCTAACCGTAATCCGATTTCTACGTTCGAGACAAACATCGGCGGCACCTGGTCGGTGTTGGAGGCCTGTCGGCACAGCCCAACTGTGAAACAGATCGTCATAGCATCCTCGGATAAGGCCTATGGCGATCAAGACAAGCTCCCCTACGATGAAAGCACACCGCTGCAGGGCCGGCATCCCTATGATGTCAGCAAATCCTGCGCGGACTTGATCGCCCGCACCTATGCTGTGACCTATGATCTGCCGGTGGTCATTGCGCGGTGTGGCAACTTCTATGGTGGCGGTGACCTCAACTGGAGTCGCATTGTGCCGGGCACCATCCGATCCATTCTGCGTGGACAGCGGCCTGTCATCCGTTCCGATGGCCAGAGCATTCGTGACTATTTCTATGTAGAAGATGGCGCGGCAGCCTATCAGTTGATCGCCGAGCAGCTGACCGCTCAACCTGAGTTAAGGGGCGATGCTTTCAATTTTTCGGATGAGGTACAAGTGACGGTGCTGGAGCTGGTGCAGCACATTCTGAACCTGATGAAGGCCGACTTGGAACCTGAAGTGCGCGGCGAGGCCAGCCACGAAATCCGCCACCAGTATTTGACAGCCGCCCGGGCCCGGGCTATCCTCGGATGGCGCCCTCTGTACCCGCTCGAGGCAGGGCTGAAGCGAACTATTGCCTGGTACGAGCGCTTTCTTGAAAGGGAGGAGAATGGGTAGATATACGCTGACCTGTCGCTCCTGCGGCGAGCCCGGCCTTGAGGTGGTGCTATCCCTGGGCCAGATGCCGCTGGCCAATGCCTTGTTGACGGCCGAGCAATTGAGCCAAGCAGAGTCCACTTACCCACTGGATCTGGCATTTTGCCCCCATTGCAGTCTGGTGCAGATCACGGAGACGGTACCTCCGGAGAAACTATTTCGAGAATACCTGTACTTTTCGTCTTTCTCGGACACCATGTTGCACCACTCTCAGGCGCTGGTGGAGCGGCTAATCCCGGAACAGGATTTGGATGGCAACAGCCTGGTGATGGAGATCGCCAGCAACGACGGCTACCTGCTCCAGTTTTATCAGCAGCAGGGCATTCCAGTCTTAGGCATTGAGCCGGCCTTGAACATCGCCCAGGTGGCTGAAGAGCGGGGGATTCATACACTTAGAGAGTTTTTCGGTCAGCAATTGGCTTGCCAGCTTAAGGAGGCTGGTCACGTGGCGGATGTCATCCACGCCAACAACGTGTTGGCCCACGTGGCGGACTTGAACGGCTTTGTGGCCGGGATTGGCATGTTGCTTGGGGACACGGGCGTGGCCATAATCGAGGTCCCCTATGTCAAGGACTTGATTGACCAAGTCGAATTCGACACTATCTATCATGAGCACCTGTGCTATTTCTCGCTGACTGCGTTGGATCGGTTGTTTCGACGCCAAGGCCTCTTGATTCAGCGTGTGGAGCGGCTGTCGATACATGGCGGCTCGCTGCGCCTGTTCGTTGGGCATCCATCCCAAACGCCAGCTGGTGCAGTGAATCAGCTGTTGGCCGAGGAAGCGGAGTGGGGTGTAGGCCAGGTCACGTACTACCGAACGTTTGGGGCCCAGGTGGAGCGGCTGCGTGCCAGATTGTTGGCGTTGCTGCAGGATTTGAAAGCTCGCGGCAAGCGGATTGCTGCTTATGGGGCATCGGCCAAAGGCGCGACTCTGTTGAATTACTCTGGCATTGGCAAGGAAACACTTGATCTCGTCGTGGATCGCAGCACGGCCAAGCAGGGACGTTACACGCCGGGCACGCATCTGCCCATTTACGCGCCGGAGAGGTTGCTGGAAGACCAGCCAGACTACGTGCTGCTGCTGACCTGGAATTTCGCCGACGAGATACTGGCGCAACAGGCGGAGTATTGCCAACGGGGTGGACAGTTCATCATTCCCATCCCTCAACTGCGTGTCGTGTGACTGAAATGGAGGATGCTGTCTGATTTTCACCGAGACGAAGCTCAAGGGCACATTCATTATTGAGCCGGAAAGATTGGAAGACGAGCGCGGTTTTTTTGCTCGCACCTTTTGCGTTGAGGAATATGAGGTCCACGGACTGAACCCCCGGCTGGTGCAGTGCAACATCTCGTTCAACAAAAGGAAGGGCGCCCTGCGCGGGATGCACTTCCAGGCCGCTCCCCACGAAGAGGCCAGGCTGGTGCGCTGCACCATGGGGGCGATCTATGATGTGATCATCGACCTGCGCCCTGACTCGCCGACCTTCAAACACTGGGTGGCAGTTGAACTGACGGCGGATAACCGCAAGATGCTCTACGTTCCTGAAGGCTTCGCCCACGGCTTTCAGACGTTGGAGGACAACACCGAGGTGTTTTACCAGATGTCCGAGTTTTATCACCCAGAACGCGCCAACGGCGTGCGTTGGGACGATCCTGGGTTTGGTGTGGAGTGGCCGGCGGATGAACGTACCATCTCGCCGAGGGACTTAGAATATGCAAATCATGGAGGTTAACTTATGTTGGCGAGTTCTACGACATCAGTGCTTATCGCGGGGATCGGGGGCGCCTCACTAGGAACTGAAATTCTCAAGTGTCTGGACTTGGTGAGAAGATACGATGTCTTCGGCTGTGACATCTCGCCACTCGCCTACGGGCATTATCAGGATGGCTTCGTGGAGACATTCCTGGCCGATAGGGAGCGATATGTCGAGTCGTTGATGGAGATTTGTATTGCTAACGACATCCGTGCCATCATCCCTGGAGCGGAGGAACCGATGAACCTGCTGGTGCCGCGCGCCGCCGAGTTTCGAGAGGTCGGTATCCACATTGCGGGCAACTCACCAGAGGTCACTACAACCTGTTCGGACAAACAGCGATTGTTCGAGCGGCTAATGGAGTTGAACTTGCCGGTGCCCGTGACGGTGTCGGTCAGCACCGTAGACGAGTTCCGGGATTTTCCTTGCCCATGTGTGATCAAACCGACTACTGGTACAGGTGGTAGTCGTTTTGTCTTCCTGGCCTCGGATCGCGACGAGGCAATCTTGTACGTGCGTTATGTCTTGGCTAACTGCGATACGGCCTTGGTACAGGAATACGTTCCTTTGGACGAGGGAGAGTTTACGATTGGAGTGTTGTCCTTATCGGATGGCAGGCCTGTTGCGTCAATCGCCCTGCAGCGACTTTTCCATGCCAAGTTGTCGGTCCTGGCTAAGACAGAGGCTGGCTTGATCTCGAGCGGCTACAGCCAGGGGCTAGTTGACGAGTTTCTCGAAGTACGCTCCCAGGCAGAGCGGATCGCCCAATCGCTCAGGAGCACTGGCCCGATAAACATTCAGGCACGCCTCCGAGACGGCGTCCTATTGCCTTTTGAGATCAATCCCCGCTTCTCCGCCTCCACTTGTCTACGTGCCATGGCAGGCTTTAACGAGATCGATATGTATCTGCAATATGCACTGTATGGGGTAGAGCCTACCACTCCTCAAATCCGTCCTGGCTACTACCTGCGCAGTCTGTCCGAAGTGTTTGTGCCCAGGGAGGCGCTCAGACAATGATTCACTGGATCACTGAGTATCTAGGAACCTCCTCCTGGGATCAGGTGGAATGCTCGCTTGATGCCAACCTGCTGGACGTGCGCGATCTGGTTGACAAAAGCGGTAACGCGCCGGCAGCGGTCCAGGCCAAGGTTGGCGAGGCCATGAACTGGTTACAGCGTGGTGAGAAGGTGGTCGTCTGTTGCGACTATGGCATCTCGCGGAGCAACGCTGTGGCTGCCGGCATCCTTGCAACGCACGAGAAGATTAGTCTGGATGAGGCTGCCCTCCGGGTCATGGCCGCAACCGGCGAAACGGCCATAAAGATAGAGGTTCTTTCGGTAGTGCGGAGAGCCATAGCTGGAGATGAGCGATACCAAACTGTCTCCTCAGACGCGCACCGTTTGTTGATAACTGGGACGTCTGGCTTTGTTGGTACTTCCCTTATGAGCGGTTTACGCCAGAGACATGATGTCGTCGCACCAAGACGGTCAGAAATCGACCTAAGGCGCGATGCAGTCAATCTGGATCTGCTCGTTAGAGAGACAGGCGTCAAGACACTCCTACACTTGGCCAATCCGCGCGTCTATACGGCGAACGAGGCGCTGGGTGTGGCGCTGATTATGCTAAAGAACGTGTTAGACGTGTGTGTGGAAAACAATCTGTGGCTGATCTTTCCCAGTACTTGGGAGATCTACTCGGGCTACAAGTCACGAGAGCTTCGGGCTGATGAGGCGCTCGCACCACGTCCTAGTAGAACCGATGGGCATACGAAACTCTTGAGCGAAACCTTGATCCGGCATTGCCACCAACAACTCGGGCTGCGCTATACCATCTTGCGGTCCAGCCCTGTTTATGGTGCGGGCAGCGATCGTCCCAAGTTTATTTGGAATTTCTTACAGAAGGCGTTGCAGGATAAAGAAATCGTGACCCATAGATATCTCAATGCCTTTCCGACCGTCGACCTGCTTCATGTTGACGACTTCTGCAGGGCCATTCTTGCGACCCTCGAGTGTAGTGCGCAGGGCGAGTTCAACCTGGGGACCGGCACTGGGATATCCACGACTGAAGTTGCCAAGCGGATCGTCAAGCTCGTTGGTTCATCGAGCGAGATTCGCCATGCTGAAATCGATGGGTATGCGAGCAACATCATCATGGATATTGGTCGCGCAGCCGCTACACTGGGATGGCGTCCGACAATTGATCTGGCGCAAGGGCTAGAAGCCATCGCAAGGGTAGGTCTGGCCCAGGTAGCCGCAACGAGTAAGCAGGGTTTGGGCAGTTCCGAATGAGAACAACGCTTAAGGTAAACATTGCCAGTCAAAACTGTCAAAACAAAGGGGAATGAAGATATGACAAACCCAACTGACTCGAAAGACGTGCATGAGGAGTTGATACGACAAGAGGCTATTCCTTGGGAACGGGGAAAGTTCTTCCGAGCATACGAGAATGTGTTGGGCTACTATATCGTCCAAAGCGTGTTGGAACACATGAGACCGCCCAGCCTTCTCGACTTGGCTTGCGGAAATGGGCTTCTAACAAACATGCTGGTCCCACACTTTAGCCGCGTAGTAGGCGTGGACGCCTCGTCAGTATCTATTGCCAAGGCTCGCGAGCAATATCCGAACATCGAATTTGTTCATGCTTTAGCTGAAGAATACCACGCTAATGAAGGTTTTACCACCATCACGATGCTTAATCTCCTGGAACATGTGGTGGACCCTGTCGTGCTACTCTCGAGTGTGGCTGCTAACCTAGCCCCAGATGGGGTGCTGAATGTTAACGTCCCGAACGCACTTGCGGCCAACCGCAGGATCGCGAAGCTTATGGGGACTCTACAAGATGAGTATGAACTGTCTCCCTTTGACATCAACGTCGCCGGACATCGACGGTATTATGATATGCAGATGCTGGTTAACGACATTGAGGCGGCAGGTTTGCGAGTAGTCGCCAGAGGGGGAATCTTCTACAAGATGCTGTCCTCGGCGCAGTTGAATTGGTTCCTTGAACACGGTTTGTGGGACGAGGGCGGATTTGGCTGGGGACGTGTTGGCGCTGAGAAGGCCAAAGACTGGCGTCAGGTATTCTGTGACGCGTGCTACGAGTTTGGCAAGGAACACCCCGAAGACTGCAACCTGATCTATGTTGTGGCTCAAGTATGACGTCAGGATTTCTTCTGCACTGCCGTTTGGTCCGCTTGGTTGATTAATGGAGTAGAAAATGGTAGAGGAGAAAGCGTTTATCAGGGTGCTAGATAGAGATTCACATCTAAAGAAGATGGCGATGGACTTTCTGCGCGAAACTGCTCAATACAAGTACACCTATCACTTTTCGTGGTTAGGGTTGCCTATCATTCAACTTCCTCAAGACATACTGGCGATACAAGAGATTATCTGGCAACTCAAGCCAGATTTGGTCATTGAGACAGGCATTGCACACGGCGGGTCTCTAATTCTTTCGGCCTCTATACTAGAGCTAATTGGGGGTGAGGGAGAAGTTCTGGGCATTGACATTGACATCCGCGATCATAACCGGGCAGAGATAGAAGGGCATTCTCTTTCCAAGCGTATTACCATGATTCAAGGCTCATCGACTGAGAAAGCAGTCGTTGGACAGGTTAGAGCACTGGCAGAGAAGAAACAATGTGTGTTAGTCATGTTGGACTCTAACCATACACATGAGCATGTACTAGGGGAACTGGAGCTCTACTCCCAGATGGTAACTAGAGGATCTTACTTGATTGTCTTTGATACAGCTATCGAGGATATGCCACCAGATTTTTACCTGGATCGTCCTTGGGGCAAGGGCAACAATCCCAAGACGGCCGTGTTTGAGTTCCTTAAGACCAACGACCGCTTTGTGATTGATAAGGACGTTGAAAACAAGCTGCTTATCACAGTGGCACCGGACGGCTACTTGAAGTGTATAAGGGATTGAGAGATGGAACGCATCCCCGTCGCCGGACCCTGGATCACCCAAAGAGAAATTGACTATGTCACCGACGCGGTGACCATTAGCTGGTACAAAACGGCCAATGTGTACTACGACCGCTTCCACAAGGCATTTGCTGAATACTTGGGGGTGCGCTACGCGGTGTCTCTCCCGTCGTGCACCTCAGCCATTCATCTGTCGCTGGTCGCCTTGGGTGTCGGACCCGGTGATGAAGTTGTCGTGCCGGATTGTACCTGGATTGCCTCGGTGGCGCCTGTCTCCTACGTGGGCGCCACGACAGTCTTTGCAGATATTGACGCCAGAACCTGGTGCGTGGCGGCCGATTCGTTTCAGGCGTGCATCACGCCTCGCACAAAGGCTGTGATCCCCGTGGATCTTTACGGCAACATGCCGGATATGGATGCCATTCAAGATGTGGCTACGCGTCATGGCATCGCCATCATTGAGGATGCGGCGGAAGCTGTGGGCTCGGAATACAACGAAAAAAAAGCGGGTCGTTTTGGGGATACCGGTGTCTTCAGTTTTCACGGCTCAAAGACTTTGACCACCGGCGAAGGTGGCATGCTAGTCACCGACCAGGAGGATATCTATGACCGGGTGATGGTGCTGCGCGATCACGGCCGCCAGCCGGGCGACAATATGTTCTTCAACTCGGAGGTGGGCTTCAAGTACAAGATGAGCAGCATGCAAGCTGCTTTGGGATTGGCTCAATTGGAACGGGTGGAGGAACTGATCGAGCGCAAGCGCCACATTTTCGCCTGGTATGCTGAGGCCTTGCAGAACACGGAGGGCGTGACGTTGAACTACGAAGCGCCCGGCACCAAGAATACCTATTGGATGGTGACGGTCATCCTCGATCCCAAGTTCGGACTGGGCAAAGAGCAGCTTATGGCCAGACTGGACGAGCGTGGCATAGACACTCGGCCCTTCTTTCATCCATTGAGTTCTGTCCCGGCCTACTTCGGTCTGGAGCAGGCCAGAATGGCACGGAAGCGGAATCGCGTGAGTTACCAGATCAGTCCGTATGGGATCAATCTGCCATGCGCCTTGAACATGACACGGGAGAAAGTCGAATTTGTATGCGACTCGGTGAAGAAGATTCTACAGTGATGGCGGATAACAGGCCTCCGGTCAGCGTTAGCATGCCGGTGCATAACGGCGAAAAGCGCACCTGGCAGGCGATGGACTCACTCCTGGCCCCGGATTACGAAAACTCTGATCTCATCATCTCGGATAACCCTTCCACAGATTCTGCCTCGAAAATGAAACCGTTTTCGTTCTTGGATGTACCCTGTGGGGCATGACGTCTACTTGGAAAGCCGTGGGGAATTCGCTGCCTGGGATAGGAGGATTATTCCGCATCCGCAGGAGAGGGATATTGGCGCTATGAAGCACTTCGACTTTGTCTACGCCCCCCTTTGGAAGGTGACGTGCAAGGGGCGTGTGATTGGCGTCGATATTGGTCTTCTTCCCCACAACCGGGCAGTCATTGAGAACCACGAATTGTATCCGTGGATAACTTTGGTGGAAGGCAGCTCGGTGGCACCAGAAACGGTGCGTCGTGTCAAAGATCTCATGGGTCCGAGTGAGATTGCGTTCGTTATCCTAGACTCGTGCCACACCAAGGAACACGTAGCTGCAGAGCTGGAAGAATACTGCGACTTGGTTACATCAGGGTCATATCTGGTGGCCACGGACGGCAGCATGAAGGACCTGTACGACATGCCGCGGGGCAGGCCCAACTGGAAGAGCGACAATCTTATGGCGGTGGCTGTTGCGTTCGTGGACCGGCACCCCCAGTTTGAGATTGAGGAACCTCAATGGCCTTTCAACGAGAGTGAACTGACCAGCAACATCACTGATTGGCCAGGTTCGGGGCTGCGCAGCAGGAAATGAGCCGGATCGGACGTAATCTCCTTGCTAATTTCGCGGGTAGGGGTTGGGCCGTAATGATGGCGGTCATCTTCACGCCCCTATATGTCCGGTTCTTGGGTATTGAGGCATACGGTCTGGTAGGATTCTACACCACCCTGTATGCTGTGGCTGGTATGTTGGACATCACCCTCACCATGACGCTGAACCGGGAGTTGTCCCGGTATTCGGCAGAAGAGAATAACGAAAAACATATGCGGGACACGGTTCGCACGCTGGGTGTCGTGTACTGGGCGGCCGCGATTCTTGTGGGCATTCTGGTAATAGCGCTCTCGCCGCTCATCGCTCAGCACTGGATAGACGCGCGCGCGCTGCCAGACAGGCAGGTAAACCAAGCACTTGTTTTGATGGGAATCGTATTGGCCCTGCAGTGCCCTATCAGTTTCTATTCAGGTGGCTTGCTGGGCCTTCAGCGGCAGGTTCGGTACAATATCCTGATGGGTGGATGGTACACTCTCCGGTTTGCAGGTGCGGTGGTAATCCTATGGCAAGTATCTGGCTCGATAGTCGCATTCTTCGCATGGCAGATCCTGGTAAGCATCGTCAGTACGTTGACAATGGCGTGGGTACTGTGGCAGTCTCTTCCGGGTAGTGACGACCCGCCGCGGTTCCGACTTGATATTGTGAAGTCAGTCTGGCGATTTGCCGGAGGAATGGGAGCCATATCAATCACGGTATTGGCACTTACCCAGATGGACAAGGTGTTGCTCAGCAAGATAGTCTCGTTGTCTGAGTATGGCTATTACATCCTTGCTTGGGTAGTGGGAAACAGCTTGTCAAGCCTATGCACGCCGGTTTTCAAAGCCGTTTTCCCGGTTTTCACTCAGTTGGTAGCGCTGGGACATAAAACAAAGCTCCAAGTACTGTACCATCAGGCCTGCCAGGTGGTGTCGGTGTTGGTTATTCCTCCCGGAGCATTCTTGGCCTGCTTTGCTCCGGAGATACTCTCATTGTGGACTGGCGACCCCATCATCGTAGAGAACACGCGAATCCTGGTCAGTCTCTTGGCTGTGGGCACAGTTCTGAACGGATTGATGGTGATCCCTTATGCCCTGCAGATCGCGCACGGGTGGACCAGACTTGGCATCTTCTCGAATCTAGGCTTTGGCGCTGTCCTGTTCCCATGCATTCTGATAGCTGCTCCCCGATTTGGGGCAGTTGCTGGCGCCGCAAGTTGGGTTGCACTCAATGCCGGATACGTGGTTGTCGTTGGCCACCTCATGTTCCGACGTCTGTTGCCTGGGGAGGAGAAGCGCTGGTATGTCAACGACATTGGCATACCTCTGGCAGTCACGCTTGTGACCATTAGCATAACACGCTCGTTCTTTCAGCCTAATGCGATTCCATCGCTTATGATGCTTCAGCTTGCAGGTGTTCTCTGCGTGACAGTAGGGGCTGCGGCCCTGGCGGCCCCCAGGGTCCGAGCCATTCTCAAACGCATGGTGATGCGTCGAGTGAGGATCTTCGCTTCTTGACATTCTTTGGTCGTGGTTTTCTTGTTCGGGAGACAAATGAATGACAACCAGATTGAGCATCGGAATGCCAGTCCACAACGGCGACACGTACATCCGTGAGGCCCTCGAAACAATACTGTGTCAGAGCTTCCGTGACTTTGAGCTCATTATCTCCGACAACGCTTCAAGCGACAAGACCCAAGAGATCTGTCTCGAGTACGCCAGGCAGGATTCTCGCATCCGGTATCATCGTCTTGAGACAGAGATAGGTGGGGGTCGCAACTTCAACCTAGTGCTTGAGCTGGCAACCGCCGACTACTTCATGTGGGCGGCGCACGACGATGGGTGGGAGGCGGATTTCGCGCGCGACTTAGTCGGGGCACTGGATCAGAATCCGGAGGCTGTACTGGCGTTCTGCCGATTCGATATCATTGACGCACAAGGACAAATCGTCCGAACACTCAAAACCAATTGGGCCCGCATATTCTCCGGCCCCAAGTTCCTGCAATTCGTGAACCTAGCAATCAGGGATGATGCCAGAACGCAGAAGGCAAATCACATCTACGGAATCATGCGCAAAAGCGCCTTGGCCAGAGTTGGAGGAATGGCATTGGTCCCTGGAGCAGAGGCCGTCGGCGAAGACCAGCAGACTCTGCTTCGCCTCCTGGCAGAGGGTAGTTTTATCATCATCGATCGAGTCCTCTTTCACTACCGCGTACGCCGGCGAGCCACACGTGGGGACGTGCCTGTTCAGAACTACGTCTGGCAGCGTGTTTTTGGGCACCTGCCAGGACATCGGGGCAATCTCCTTTGCTGGCTCAAGCAGCGGAACGCTTATTACTCGGCCATGCGAGGCACGGTGAACCAACTGCCTATGCCACCCGTTCAGAAGCTGCTGCTCCGACTCATATTCTGCGCCAGGCAGGTCTGGGCACCTGTTCGCGCAGTTCCGGCTGCCGTAGTGAAGGAGCTTTGAGCATTGCTGCATCCCAGCGCTGAAACCGGAAGAAGCGCCGCCGGCGGCGGCGGCATGTGGTGGCCATCCGGTCCTGGTGACGAAACACCAGTTAGAGGAGCAGTCCAAATCAACCATCTGGGAGTTCGACCTTGAAATTACGGTCTCTTCGTTGGTTTCTGCTGTTGGTTTTCCCTGGGGCCCTGTTATTCAGCCCCCTAACATACAACAATGGAATTAACGGAGTCGGCTTCGTGTTTCTGAACCTAGCCTCCTTCCTGGCGCTTGCACTGCTGCTTACTCGGCTGGGCCGCCCCTGGCGCCACACTCTTTGGGTGTGGATAATCTTGGGCGTACTCTTGGTAGGATATGTGGGAAAGACCCTGCTCATCGGCAGCAATCTGCACTACTGGAAGTATGAGACCAGCTGGTTCTACGAGTTGCAAGATATTCTGACACTCGATATGGTTGCCGGCGGGTACTGCTGGGTTACCTTTGCTTTCTTCGTGTTCTGTGTAGTGAGCTGGTGGCTGTTGGGCCCGCCCAGAGCCCGTCGCCGCTTCTCCCTCCAGCCCGTCAGCCCAGCGGAATTGTCCCACGCCAACTTGCGCTTCGTTTTTTGGATCACTTGCATCTTGTTGGTGACAGCTGTAATCTTGCGAGAGCACTTCGCAATCGGAATACACGGTATTCCATCAACTAGCGCAAGTACAGCTCTTCCGCTGCGGCTGGGCACAGTGATCGTCCGCGCACCCGCAGTGCTGAGCGGCGTGCTGCTACTGTGCATTTGGGTTGCAGGAAACACCGGACAGGGAAAGCTGGCACGAGCGGGTGTTGGTATGGCAGTGCTATTGGGACTGTCTGTCAGCCTGATCACAACCAGCCGGGGCGCTCTTCTGGCAGCTTGCCTCCCCATCCTTTTCCTTTGGTTGTTGACCGAGCGAACTCCCCGACACGTGCTAGCCATTTTCGGTTTGGCCACAGGCGCTACTCTACTGCTATTCCCACTCGTGAACTTCACACGGTTTCTGGCAATGACTACCGGCCAGAAAGACATGATCTCTCGGATCACCGATGCGGTCAGTCTCGTGGGGACCGCTACCAGGCACCAGGGCATCGTGGTTTGGACTGGAGGGTTGCGCCGGCTAATCTTGCGCGTGATCGGTGCCGATGGCATATGGTTTGTATTGAATCACCTACCACCCGGTTTTTCGTACGAGCAAATCCGTCGGGTGTTGGTCGACAATTCGATGACGCTATATTACACCCGTACCGTCGTCGGTACCACGCACGAAGCCACGCATCGCGCCCCAGGCTTGATCGCCGCGTATATGCTTCTGGGAGGGGCGATGGGCGTAGCGCTTCTGTGGCCGCTAACGCTGTGGAGCGTACGGATGCTCTGGCGCTGGCTGATGAGATTCAGGACTGCACCAGTTGCACTGTCGTTGTTCACAATGGCGGTTTACTCCTTCGCCCAAGAAGGTACACTGGATTTCAAGAGTCCAGTTGTGGCGTTCTTCACCATACTCTTGTGCGAGTGGCTATATCGCTACGTGTTGGTGAGGCGATTCCGGCGACGCCGAGAAAAGCATGAACTTGTACGCCAGAACTTGAACTTGGGGTCATAGGTTCATTGCCCCAACCTGGCATCTGGACAGAGGCTGTCCTACCTCGTTATGGAGTCATCTGTTTTCGAGGAGAATACAGTGAACTCAGTGCTGAAACTACGCCGTGCCCTACCCATTGTGAACCCTCCTGGACAGCATCATACCACACTCATACCCCGTAAGCCTGGTGTCCAGTTCTTGGGGTTCACTTCAGTTTTGCGGGGAAAGGCCGGTTGTCCAAGGGATCAGAAGAGAGGGATGGAAACGGGTATCTGGGCCGTCAGTGGGCGTATCATGCGGGGATTGTCGAGCCTCCGGCTGGGGCCAAGGAGATACAAGTCTGGTTGCTCAACTTCAGGTCTGATGGTACAACGTACTCTGACAGTGTCGTATTCCTGCAATTGGGCCGGTGATACGGCAGATTTCGTCGCCGCTAGTGGTGGGGCACATGTCGCTATGGGGCGCGGGCCAGACGTGAGATGTCGGTCAAGAGACGTATGGAGGGACTGAATGGAGGATACTTGGTCGCTGTCGGTAGTCGTTCCAGTGTACAACAGTCAGCAGACGCTACCTGTGCTGATCGCACGTCTCCAGCCAGTCCTGGCGAAGACCGCTGCGAAGTATGAAGTAATCCTTGTCAACGACGGCAGTCAGGACAATAGCTGGGACGCCATCCAGCAGCTAGCTCAGGAACACGCCTGGGTGCACGGCATCAGCCTGATGCGCAACTACGGGCAACACAATGCCCTGCTCTGTGGCA
>SDBS01004793.1_pt1 | contig 13258 bp, 14 predicted proteins | sample 2277091 | NCBI WGS metagenome assembly SDBS01 (sample SAMN10404972, study PRJNA504765) | marine sediment metagenome | isolation source: marine sediment core GS10_PC15, 163 cmbsf | place: Arctic Ocean: Southern Knipovich Ridge | collected 2010 | reverse complement strand
TTACCAGGAGCCGGAAGTCATCGGATTTTTCGACCACCCCCTGAAGTCGATCGAGCCCATTTTTGAAGGCGCAAGCGAGGAATATCCTTATCACCTGTATCTTTATTCGGGTGTGGCATTGGGGGATGGAAGCTGCGCCCATTTGCCATGGCTGCAGGAACTGCCCGATCCAATGACAACCGCATGCTGGCAAACATGGGTCGAAATCAATCCGCAAACAGCTCATTCGCTAGGAGTCAAAGACAATGAAATTGTAAAAGTGGTCTCTCCACACGGGGAAATCACGGCTATAGTTGTAGTGTATCCAGGTATTCGACCAGATGTGATTGCTGTCCCTTTTGGACAGGGTCACACGGATTCAGGACATTACGCTGCAAATCGCGGCGCCAACCCGATGCAGCTGCTTGCAGCGGTGAGTGATGAAGACAGCGGAGAGTTGGCATGGGGTGCGACGCGCGTACGCGTTGAACCAACCGGTGAGACATACAAATTAGCGAGACTGGAGAGCTTGGAAGGTGAAGGAAGAGAAACTATTCGCTGAAAACAGCCCCATACGCAGCAATCGTCGTTGGGGAATAGTGATAGATCTGGATCGATGTACCGGTTGCCAGGCATGCGTAGTCGCCTGCCATGCAGAGAACAATGTGCCGGTTGTTGGGGAAGCTGAAGCGGCTTATGGGCGCTGGATGCATTGGATCCACATCGAACGCTATTGGGAGGGGGAATATCCCAACATCAAAGCGCGTTTCATGCCCGTACTTTGTCAACAGTGTGACGAAGCTCCCTGCGAACCCGTATGTCCTGTTTTCGCCACTTACCACACTGACGAAGGTCTCAACGCACAAATATACAACCGCTGTATTGGGACGCGTTATTGCGGGAGCGCCTGTCCGTATAAAGTGCGTACTTTCAACTGGTTTGACCCTGAATTTCCGGAACCGCTCAAGGAGCAATTAAATCCGAATGTGACAGTGCGCACGCGTGGAATTATGGAGAAGTGCACTTTTTGCATCCAGCGCATTAGGCAGGTCGAGGAGGGTGCCAAAATGGCGGACCGGGATTTAGAGGATGGCGAGGTTCAACCCGCTTGCGCCCAATCCTGCCCTCCAGGAGCGATTGTGTTTGGGAATCTGGAAGATGAAAACAGTTTGGTTAGTAAGCTGGCGCGCAGCAGACGCTCTTTCCGTCTTTTGGATGAGTTGGGGACAAGCCCGGCTGTGATTTATCTCAAAGGAGGCGAAACGAATGTCTGAAGCGATCCCCTTGGCAGGAAAAGGACCTGCGCCAGAAAAAGCAAGAACTGATTCACTTCCCGCCTCCCTTTCCGATGAATACCAGGACAGGCTCTTGCTGGAGGCGATGCAAGATAAGGAGATCAATCAGGCTGTCCTAGAACCCATGTTCCGCACAGGGCTGGGGTTTTGGGTAATCGTAGCAGTTCTGGCTGCCATCGTCGCCTGGGGTTTATATGCCTGGGGATATCAGATCTACTGGGGATTTGGCGTTGCCGGCATCAATCGTCCTGTTTACTGGGGATTCTATATCGCCACTTTCATCTTTTGGGTCGGTATCAGCCATGCCGGCACGATGATCTCGGCTGTATTACGCATTTTTAAGGTGGATTGGAGGCGACCGATCACGCGTGGCGCCGAGGCGATGACAGCTTTTGCTTTGATGATGGCTGGCTTATTTCCGCTCATCCATTTAGGGAGAGTGTGGAAGTTTTATTGGATGATCCCGTATCCCAATAACCGTTTCATGTGGCCTAATTTTCAATCGCCCCTGATGTGGGACATGATCGCTATTTTCACTTACCTGATTGGGAGCAGTCTATACCTGTATCTGGCGATGATCCCGGACATGGCTATGGCTCGAGACAATACGAAGAGGTGGCGTTATAAGCTTTACCGGCTGATGGCGCTGGGATGGCGCGGCACGGAAGCCGAATGGCACAAATTGCATAGGGCTCTGAATATTTTTTCCATTATCATAATTCCTGTATTCCTTTCAGTACACTCTATCGTTGCGTGGGACTTTGCTGTAACGCTGCAACCGCGTTGGCACAGCACGATATTTGCCCCTTACTTCGTAATTGGCGCGATTTATTCTGGGCTGGCGGCGCTGGCCGCTATTCTTGTTCTGGTACGCTGGGGGATGAAACTGCAGAATTTCCTGCGCATGGAACACTTCAACGCCCTGGGGAAAGTGGTTATGGTCGCCGGTCTGGGATGGCTTTACTTCTGGTTTGCAGGATTGATAGTGGAATGGTATGGTAACGAGCCGGTCGTTATGGAATTGCTGCACGAAGAATTCATTGGATCATTAGCGCCATTGTTTTACCTGCAGATGACTTGCAATGTGCTGCCCATCTTCTTTCTGATGTTCAAAAAAGTACGCACCACACCAGTGCTGCTGCTCACTTTCGCAATTATGATCAACATAGGAATGTTTATCGAGCGCTTTTTGATTGTAGCCGGAGACCTGCAGCGTAATTATCTACCATTCGATTGGGGGACGTACCGTCCTACCTGGGTTGAAATCAGTATCGTGGCAATGACGTTTGCCGGTTTTTCCCTGCTTTACATTCTGTTTTCACGCATCTTCCCCTATGTTCCGGTATGGGAGATTAAAGAAGGTCGCTTACGCTACACTTTCCGGCGCATTGGAAGGCTTCTCATACCAACTGCAGCGGAAATCGAATGAAGAATATATAAATAACGAAAATGGTTGAGGAAAAGTATGGGTAAGACCGTCATGTTAATGGGTTTGTTCCACGAGTCGACCGACACGGCTGATGCGATTGATAGACTCTATGAGATGAAAATCCCCGAAGAGGACATCCTGGTGATGACGGGTGTACCATATCCCGAGCAGGCACTGGGCAGGCACAGCGAGTGGCTGCGACTGCCTGTGATTGTGCTCGTGGGAGCAATAATCGGCTTCTTATTTGGCGTATTCCTGGCAGTGGTAACACCCACGCTTTACCCGCTAACCGTTGGGGGGCGATCTATAATCACTGGTCCACCTGCGGCGGTGATTATATTTGTCTTTACCATGATGGGCACCATCGTATCGACATTCTTGGGTGTGGTGTGGGATATGGGTTTTCCAAGTTTTGAAAATAAATATTATCATCGCCTGGTTACCAGCGGACATCTCGCTGTACTTGTCGAATGTCTGGAGTCCCAGGTAGACGATATTCATACAATTATGGAAGCCCACAACGGACATCACATTCAAAGCGCGGAAAGGATGGCGTTGTGAGTTTACGCGCAAGGCGAGGGGTGTTGTTTATTATTATATTGATCCTGCCGTTTTTCATTGGCTTGCTGTGTACTTATGAGGTTATCAAAATTAAATTCCCGACCGATATGGAACATTCACCAGCGGTTAATTATTTAGATGGGCCACGCATACCCCCACCAGAAGGAGCCGTATCCACGAATGGAAAATCGATTACCATTGGCTCCTTTCCAGAAAACCCCATCCCGGTTGATGAAATTTCAAAAAAGCGGGGAGAATTACTCTATGCGCTTCACTGCGCGCTTTGTCACGGTGAGACAGGTAAAGGCGACGGCTCTCTGGTTGAATTCTATACTGAACGTCCGCCGGGCGATTTAACGGTCTCACATGTTGCTGCCCAGTTCGATGGAGTGCTCTTTCGCACTATCAGTTTCGGTTTTGGACAGATGCCTCCATTGGTAGAAAATTTAACCGCGCATGAACGGTGGGATGTAATTAATTACCTGCGAAGTTTGCAGTAGTAAGGAGAGAAGTTTATGCTTATACGTCTGTACGTGCTGGTCATCTGGGCTTCCATTATATTGATCGCTTTCACGGCATGCTCCCCCAAACAATCCTTGCCAAGAGAGTTGACGCCTATCCCAACTCTAATACCGGCTACGATGGTCTCTATCAATCTTGTGCAGGGTGAAAATGTTCCCTCGGTGATCGAGAGCTACCCGGCGGGAATGCCAGCAGCTGAAGCCGGTAGATCCCTGTATGGCGAATATTGCGCCGAATGTCACGGGACAGATGGAAACGGTCTGGTGCCAAACGCGCGCAACTTTGTCGATCAGGATTACATGCATGGCGAAACTCCATCCTACTTCTACCAGGTGATAACAGAGGGGGGGGGTGCGGATATGCCCGCTTTTGGTGAACAAATTACCTCAGATGAGCGATGGGACCTGGCTTATTTTGTTTGGCGCTTTTCAACCGATGAAGCGGTGATCGAAAATGGGCACGAAATATACAACGCCAATTGCGTTTCCTGTCATGGCGAGGACGGGCGCAGCATGATCTTGGGGGCGGCTAATTTCTCTGATCAAAGGTACATGGCGAATCGTTCCCCCAGTGATTTGTACCTGGTGACCACGCAAGGAAAGGGTTCTATGCCGGCCTGGCAAGCGCGCTTGAGTCAAGCTGAACGTTGGCAGGTGATTGATTACATCAACACTTTTAGCTACGACCCAATTATTGACGCTGAAGTGGCAATCTCAACTCCTGTACCAGAACCGACCCAGGTGGAGAGACCAGAATGTGCCTCATATTTGGATCAAACCAATCCATATGGCTGGCAGGACGAAGAAGCCGTTTCTGAAGGCGAAACAATATACAAACCGTGCGTTGGTTGTCATGGCGAGGATGGATCAGGTGGAATTCCCGGAGTTCCCGATTTTACCTCCCCTTTGTTTAAAACAAACTTGCAAAACAATTCTAATATTTACGTATGCAGTACAGCAGAGGGATTAAATGCCATGCCGTCATTCAAAAACAGTATGAGTGAAGAAGAAATCTGGCAAGTTTTATTATACATCAATACATTGGAGAATTAGGCTGGCGTTTAGAATCCACCTTGTGATGTTTAATTACGCAATTGCTGAGGCTGACAACTCAACACTCCCAAGTCATTCTTTCACTCCAATTTGTATCCCTTTAGCTGTTTTTAAAATGCATGAATCCATCACAGCAGCAAATGTCTACAAACAAACTCTGTGGTGTGATTATCATTGCGATGTCACTTCGCTTCCTTCGTCTCATTTTACTCCCTCAATCAAGCATCGCAAAGACATTTGTTTACAGCGTTTCATAGCCTGTGAAATAAAACTGGGAAATACAAGAGACTTCTATGCCGAAAAACTACTTTACAAATCAACAAACCGATTTGTAATCAATTGGTTATTTCCTTCGTTTAATACGCCGATGAGCGTGCGATTTACCTTCCAAAGGAGGCCAGTTGGGAGGAGCTGTGCGAGTAGCTCCCCATCTGGATGTCCGCCAACGCGCCGGAGTTTACGCTCCTGATGAAAACCGGCGATACTATGCAATGTTGACGGGCTATCAGCGCATGCCAACGGAAGCGTTACTCTCCATTGAAGAAGTAGTTCTGACAACCCCGGTTGTATCGATCATCAGCCGAGCGGGCGTGCGGGTCAACTGCTATGATTGTGGGGAAGAGATTATCAACGAACGTGATATCATCCACGCTGGTCGCATTTTATGCCAAGCCTGCGCAAGCCCGGCTTATTACAAAACCGTGCCGCCCGGCAAACTTGTTTCTAACTTGCTGCTCTCCGACACACTGGTGGATGGCGCAAATAAGTGACAGAGGAGTAAATTATGACTGGAAAATTTCGAGTGAAAATCCCTGACGTTGACGATTGGCGCGCGATGGTTAAATGCCAGGCCGCTTGCCCGGTCAACACCGATGCACGCGCCTATGTCACGGCGATGGCCCGCGGTGAATTAGCAAAAGGCTTCGAAATCGCCCATGACCCCAACCCACTCTCGACAGTGTGCGGCCGCATTTGCGGCGCACCGTGCGAGATTGCCTGCCGCCGCGGCGATATTGGTCCTAACCAGGGAGCGATTGCCATCCGCCAGATCAAACGCGTGCTAACCGAGCGGTATGGGCCAGAAGCCGATCAAATTGTGCCTGATCGGGTTAAATCAGAGCATCTGATCCCATCAGAGACCATCACCCTGAACACCGGCTTCTCGACATTCTCCGTCGACCTCAGTAAAGTGGGCGATAAAACCGACGTGCCCGGCTCCAGTGCACCTTTGCCGTATTCATCGGCGCGATGGTCGCGCAAAGAGTTGATACGCCTGGCCTCGCAGCCCGGGCACAAAGAAGGCAAGATTGCGATCATCGGCGCTGGCCCGACCAGCCTGACAGTCGCCCATGACCTGGCTTTGCTGCGGCATACAGTCACGATCTATGAAGCTGGCTCAAAAACCGGTGGCATGATGCGCTATGGTGTGCCTGTATATCGTATCGATCAAAAAGCAATGGATTTAGAAATTCAAGCGATCCTTGATCTTGGCGTCGAGATCCATTTTGATACTCCAATTGGCCAAGACATCACCCTCGATGATTTACGCCGCGACTACGATGCGGTCTTTTTGGGCATCGGTTTGATGAAAGGTCGCTCGCTGAAAATTGAAGGTTCTGACTTTGATGGTGTCATCACAGCGGTTGATATGCTCCTAAATTACAACCTGGGCTACAAAGTCGATCTTGGCAAACGGGTGCTGGTGGTTGGCGGCGGCGATGTGGCGATGGATGCTGCCCGTACTGCCCTACGCCTGGGCCAGATGACCGCCGAACAACAAGCTGCACTGGCAGACACCGAAGCCCGCGCCGAAGAAGAAGCTGAGACAGTCAGCACAGCGTTGGATGTGGCTCGCACTGCCCTGCGCTTGGGTGTTGCTGATGTCAAGATGATCGCGCTGGAAAGCTGGGACGAATTACCAGCCTCCGACTTTGAAATTGAAGAAGCTTTAGAAGAAGGCATTCAACTCTTCCCCCGCATCGGGCCAAAACGCATTATTGGTGAGAATGGCAAGGTCAGCGGGCTAGAAGTGATTGATGTTGAATCAGTGTTCGATGAAGAAGGTCACTTTAATCCCAAGTTCAAAGCCAATACTGAACGAGTGATGGAATGCGATACTATCATCCTTGCGATCGGTCAGCAAGCTGACCTTGATGTTTTGGGTGGCGCGGATGATGTTAAAATCTCACCACGCGGCTTGGTCGAGATCAATCCGGTCACCGGCGGCACGAGCGCCCCAGATGTTTTCGCTGGAGGTGATGTTGCTTACGGTCCACGCCTGATTATCGACGCCGTCAAACACGGTCACCTCGCTGCCTTGGGGATCGAAGAATCCATCCAACAACGTCAACTCAAAGTCGAAGTCGTCCAACAGTGGACGGAGCTTCCTAACCATGTGATGTTTGAGAACTGGACCAAGCTGGAACGCCGCAAATCTCCCTCGCTGCCCGTCGATCGGCGCACTGGCATAACGGTGGTTGAATTAGGTTTCTCAGAAAATGAAGCAGCCGAACAAGGCAGTCGTTGTTTGGAATGCAGCGTCAACACGATCTTCGATGGCAGCAAATGCATTTTGTGCAATGCCTGTGTCGATATTTGCCCGTGGAATTGCCTTAAAATCGTCAGTCTCGCTCGGGTTGCTGGAGAGGAAACCCTTCACAAAGTCGTGGAAGAGCTTACCGGTGTCTCGCTTAACAAGATTTCTGACGATCATGAAATAACAAATCAAATGGCTGCGATGCTCAAAGATGACGAAGCATGCACCCGCTGTGCGCTGTGCGCTGAACGCTGCCCAACCGATGCCATCACAATGGCAGCATTTCGGTTTGAAGAAGTTTTATCCCTTGAAGAGTAATAAGGAGTGACGATGCAAATATGAAGAAACTAAAAGACTATATTGTCAATTCTCGTGTGTGGAAATCTTTCTTCCGACACGGCTGGCCAGATAATCAGCTAGACCGCTCATTGGTGATGACCACCAACATATTTTTCCATCTACATCCAGTCAAGGTCAGCAAGAAAAGCATCAAAGCCGCCTACTCTCTAGGCTTGGGCGTGATCACAGCCATTATGTTCATCTTGCTTGCCCTCACAGGTATATTGTTGATGTTCTACTATGTGCCATCCACAGAGATGGCCTTCTTTGACATCATCAAGCTCCAAACCCAGGTACCCTTTGGTCAACTGCTTCGCAATATGCACCGCTGGGGCGCACATTTAATGGTTCTCACATCCGTTTTGCACATGGTACGTGTATTTTATACCGGCGCGTACAAACCTCCACGTGAGTTCAACTGGGTTGTCGGCGTTGTCTTGCTGATCTTGACACTTGGTGCCAGTTTCACAGGATATTTGCTTCCCTGGGATCAACTCGCGTTCTGGGCTATTACCGTGGGAACGAGTGTAGCCTCCTACGAACCGTTGATGGGAAAAACCATCAATAAAATTCTGCTCGGTGGCCCCGAAGTAGGTCAAGCCGCCTTGACCCGTTTCTACAGCCTGCATATCATGGTTATTCCGGGCATTTTATTATTACTTATCGCGCTTCATCTTTGGCGCGTGCGCAAGGATGGCGGACTGGCAGCCAATGCAGTAAAGGACGAGGCACTAACGGAGGATGAAAATGGTGGCTAAAAAGAAGCCCATAGAAAATAATAAAAGTTTTGTGAGATCATCAAGAAAGACCTATAGCCTGGTTGAGATCGTAAAAGCGCCCACCACCATGGTGGACAAAGGCCCGGATGATACTATCTTTGCCTTTCCGATCGTAGTGATCCTTGAATTGATTTTGGCTTTAGGCTCAACGCTATTTCTGGTCCTGTTTTCGCTGGTTAAGGATGCGCCGCTTGAAGAGTTAGCCAACCCGATGGTGACCACAAACCCAGCCAAGGCACCCTGGTATTTCATGGGCTTACAAGAAATGCTGGAACACATGCACCCCACTTTAGCAGGCATCCTCCTGCCAACCCTGGCAGTGCTTTTCCTCATATCAATCCCTTATATTGACCACAGCCGTGAGAGAGCAGGCGTCTGGTTTACATCGAAACGCGGGAAACGCATTGTCGGCTGGACAGCGCTGTACACTTTGATTGCCATGACAGGCTTTGTACTGATAGATAATACCTTCCCTCCGCGCGAACTTCTGCGAGGCGTGTTGCCAAACCTCGTCACACAGTCCATTATTCCAGGGGGCGTGATAACCTTTTTGGTTGTTTTGCCAGTGCTGGTACTATGGCGCTTCAAAAAGGGAACCACTAACGCCAGAGAAGTGATGCTGGTTCTATTCACCGTCCTGTTCTTCACAGCTGTCGTGCTGACGTTGACAGGCTTCTTGTTCCGCGGCCCGGGGTTTGAACTCTACTGGCCCTGGGCAATGCCCGGTGGATACAATCCCCTTGATGGTTTATAGACCAAGTTTATTAATCAGAATTGAGGAGAAACAGTGACTAAGAAAACTGATACACAAGAGAAAAGCAAAGTGAACCGCAGACAATTCCTGGGATTTGCCTGGCTCACAACACCGCTCGTCTTTGGCGGCGAAGTTCTGGTGTCTTTGTTTAAATTCGTCCAGCCTGTCACCTCTGGCGGCTTCGGCGGTATGGTCAAAGCCGGAACACTGGATGAGTTCCCCATCGGGAGCGTTACTCTCATCAAAGAGGGACGCTTCTACCTGTATCGCCTTGAAGATGGCAGTTTCCTTGCCCTCTGGCAGCGCTGTCCGCATCTGGGGTGCAGTGTTCCCTGGGAGGAATCGGAAGACCAGTTCCACTGCCCCTGCCATGGGTCATTGTTCAATAAAGTTGGCGTGGTGCAAGGCGGACCTGCTCCGCGCCCGATGGATATTTTCCCCGTGAACATCGAAGGAGTTGAAGTATTTGTAAATACTGGGAATCCAATCGAGCGTAAAGACTTCGATCCTTCTCAAACAACTCATGCATGAGGAAAACATATGCTAAAAAACGAAAATTACGATAAAAAGCTTCTCATCGGGTTGGTCATCACAGTACTTCTACTGGGCAGCTTTTCTTTCCTGATGTTCAACGAGACAACGCGCATGGCCGAAGTCGCCGAGCAGTACAAAACAGAAAGCCTTCTGCGTGGACGAGAGCTATTCGTCGAAAACTGCTCCTCCTGCCATGGCACACGCGGCGAAGGGATTGTCGGCCCCACGCTGAACGACAAAGCCCTTCTCGAAGAAGCGGAGGACGGGGTACTCTTCGCCACCATTCAAACTGGTCGTCCCAACACCACAATGCCAGCTTGGGGACAAGCCTACGGCGGCGCGCTTACAGATGAGGATATTCATGACATTGTCAACTTCATTCGGGCCTTTGAGCCGACTGCTCCGCAAGTGGAAACGCCTCCTCAAACATCTGATGGAGAGACGGGCTTAGATGATGCCGAGATAGCTGCACAGGCTTTTCAAAAAGGCGGCTGCGGAGCCTGCCACGTTATCCCTGGCGTCCCGAATGCGGTTGGCACGATCGGTCCTGACCTATCGCAAATAGGTGCTGTGGCTGAAGAATACCTGCAGAGTGGGGAATATTCTGGAGATGCAAAAACGGTCGAGGAATTCTTAAATGAATCGGTCGTCGACCCGGATGTTTTTATCCCGACGGAATGCCCAGGCGACAATTGTCAGGAAGGTCTGATGCCAGCCACATTCGGGGAACTGCTTTCCGAACAAGAACTGGAGGCGGTTGTGTCCTTCCTGGCAAGTCTGCCCAGTGACGCCGCAGAGACGGCAGACCAAGCCGAAACTGCTCCTGTGGGCGAGACAGAAGCGCCGGTACTCAGCGATGAGGAACTAGCTAAGGCTACCCAGATTTTCTTCGAGCGCTGCGCGGGTTGTCATGGTGTGCTGCGCAACGGGGCCACGGGCCCGGCCCTAACCCCTGCCCAGACCCTGGCGAAAGGCACAGTAGCGCTAACAGCGATCATCTTCAACGGTACTCCCCGCGGAATGCCCGATTGGGGAAAGCAGGGCGTGCTGACGGAGAAAGAGGCGGAGTTATTGGCCAAGTTCATTCAGAACGAGCCGCCTCAGCCCCCCGGAGATGTCCCTTGAACAGATGAAAGCGACCTGGAAGGTGTTCATCTCTCCTGAAGACCGTCCGACGGAACCTCAGCATGAGCGCATTTGGCAGAATTTCTTTGCGGTCACGCTGCGAGATGCTGGTCAAGTAGCCATCATCGATGGAGATACATATGAGATCGTCAACAAGGTGAACACCGGCTATGCTGTACACATCTCACGGATGTCTGCCACCGGGCGATATGTGTACACCATCGGCCGTGATGGAAAACTGGCGCTAATCGATCTTTGGATGGTAGTGCCGGACAAAGTGGCAAAAGCGCAGTTGTGTTACGATGCTCGCTTGGTGGAGGTGAGCAAGTACGCTGGTGAAGAAGGCAACTTCTCTGATAAATACGCGATATTGGGCTGCTACTGGCCGCCGCACTTTGTACTCTTGGATGGGGAAACCTTGGAACCGTTCAAGATCGTCAGCACGCGCAGTTACACCTACAACACCGAGGAATACCACCCCGAGCCGCGTGTTGCCAGCATCGTCGCTTCACACATCATGCCGGAATGGATCGTCAATGTGAAAGAAACCGGGCAGGTGTGGTTGGTGAATTATGTCGATCCAGATAATCCATCTATCAAAATGATCGAAGCGGAACGTTTTCTACATGATGGCGGCTGGGATTCTACCCAACGATACTTCCTGGTGGCTGCCAATCAGGCCAACACCATCGCCGTGATCGATGCCTTGGAAGGCAACCTGGAAACATTGGTAGAAACACCACAAATGCCTCATCCTGGCCGCGGGGCAAACTGGATCGACCCAGAATAAGGGCCGGTGTGGAGCACCAACCACCTTGGGGAAGGTTCTTTGATCGCCATTGGAACCGATCCTGAGAACAATGCAGAACATGCTTGGGAGGTGGCGGATTATGGCCGGGCTGTACATTTTGAATACAACAAAGATGGTACAGAGGTGTGGGTCAGTGTTTGGGGGAACGCCGACCAGCCGGGAAAGACTGGGGAGATCGTGATCTATGATGATGCCACATTGGAAGAGATTATCCGCATCCCTGATCTGGTGACGCCAACAGGTAAATTTAACGTGTACAACACAATCACGATGTTTACTAACTCAAGATGACGAAAATTGGGATAGGGGGACAGGATATCCGCCCCCCTCCCACACCACCGGACGTGCGGGTCCGCATCCGGCGGTTCGGTCAAGTATGACGAAGTTGGTACTGTTTCAAGAAACTCTTCAATCCGAGTGAATGTAAGAAGGCCTTATCCAGCGCCTGCTGAAGCGGGGGGGAAGCTGACATCCGCCAGCAACCTTTGCTCGACCCACCAACCCGGATAGCCCAGTATTTCGAGACACCCAAGGCTCGCAGGTTCCGGTATCGGTTCCTGGGGATTTTCCATTGCTTCCACAGCACCTGCCTCAACCTCCGATGCAGCCATTCATCCAGCCTTTCCATGTGTCCTTTGGCATCTGCCAGGGCGAAGTAGTTCACCCAGTGATTTGTACCTGGTGATCACGCAAGGAAAGGGCTCAATGCCGGCATGGCAGGCGCGCTTGAGTCAAGCTGAACGTTGGCAGGTGATTGATTACATCAACACTTTTAGCTACGACCCAATTATAGACGCTGATGTGGCAATCTCAACTCCTGTACCTGAACCGACCCAGGTGGAGAGACCAGAATGTGCCTCATATTTGGATCAAACCAATCCATATGACTGGGAGGACGAAGCAGCCGTTTCTGAAGGCGAAACAATATACAAACCGTGCGCTGGTTGTCATGGCGAGGATGGATCAGGTGGAATTCCCGGAGTTCCCGACTTTACCTCCCCTTTGTTTAAAACAAACCTGGAAAACAATTCTAATATTTACTTATGCAGTATAGCAGAGGGATTAAATGCCATGTCGTCATTCAAAAACAGTATGAGTGAAGAAGAAATCTGGCAAGTTTTAGTATACATCAATACAATGGAGAATTAGGCCGGCGTTTAGAATCCACCTTGTGATGTTTAATTACGCTATTGCTGAGGCTGACATCTCAACACTCCCAAGTCATTCTTTCACTACATGCATCGCATAGGCATTTGCTCTCAGATCATTACCCGCATAATTGCTAAGATGGAGTTTGGGTGTAGAGTTCTTTTTAGAACTTGGCGATAAGTTGCATGAGCGGAGATGGCATCGAAAAGAGCTGATTGTAAGTTGGGGTCCTGCCGAGCAGCATTCAACACGGGATCCAGTAGTCCATAGCGCGATAGAAGTATTGTTAAGAGACGCATACCGCGGCCATAAGGCAGGTCATGGATGATATCCTGGTTCGCTAACCGGTAGTGATTATGAAAGGCTTGTCTAGTGAAACCGGCTTTCAAGATA
>SDBS01004792.1_pt1 | contig 13260 bp, 10 predicted proteins | sample 2277091 | NCBI WGS metagenome assembly SDBS01 (sample SAMN10404972, study PRJNA504765) | marine sediment metagenome | isolation source: marine sediment core GS10_PC15, 163 cmbsf | place: Arctic Ocean: Southern Knipovich Ridge | collected 2010 | reverse complement strand
CTTCAGAACAGAGAGATTTCCCATTTGGAATACTTCCAAGAATTATTAGGCAAAATAGAAATCCTAATAGAGATTTTTTTTTCATATTCTTTTATATCTTTTTTTCTTTTTCTTGGCTATTGGTTCTTCTTGGTTTAAAGCAAAAACTTCTTGTTTTAGTTTTACTAACTTGGTAATATATAAAAAGTGAGCCTTATCTGGTTTATTTTCCTTTTCTTTTAATTTAGCAACTTCTTGTTCATAGAAGTCTAGATGTTTTTGCGTAAGATCATTTAAGTTGGAATTATAACTGAATTCATTAGAAATCTTTAATTTTTTATACTTTTTTTCTAATTGGTTAAATGATTTCTTTAAATTAACTGATTTTTTCTCACTAATGCTATTTTTTAGTTCTATAAGGAATTTAGATTCTTGTCTAAATAGATTAGTAATTTTTCTCTTTAATTTTCTCTCACTAATAGTATCTTTTAAATCTATAAGGAATTTAGATTCCTGATCTGATAAATTAGTAATTTCTCTCTTAACTTCTTCTATGTTGGATTTGTTCATAATTTTTTTAATTATGGAAATCTTCTATTAAATCCTAGTATGCTAAAATAATATACTATTTCTAAATAATCCATTTTGTTTTGTTTTTTCTTTTCTATCTTTAATTTTTTGTTTCTTTTTCGCATGTTCAATCTCGCCTATATCCTTTTTTAGATAAAATATAGATGGTCCTTCCTTATATATCTTTGTTTAGATACATTTTATTTCTTTTTATAATAATTTTAAAATTTAAGATTAAAAGATTTAACATCAAGACTATTGTTGTTCTTTCTTAAATAAAAATAATCCCGTTTGTCCATCAATTGTTTTAATTACAATATTTATCTACAAGCACTAATGGGTTTTCTCCAAAATGAAAGACCACCAATACCAATCAGATCTCCATCTTGAATCTCAGTTGAAATAACCTCTTCCAAGGTCATTAATTTGCTTTTAACGATTAAAATCGCCTCATTATTCTCATAAAATAAGGTATAACATTATTCTCATAAATTATGGGTATAATATAAAAAATATACTTTTTTGCAAAAATCCAAACATTTAAATATAAATTAATTTATTAAGATATTAAGATAACATAATATTACAATTATATTATAATAATAAAAAAAATGAGGTTAAGATAATGGACATGAAAAATATGGAAAATATGGATTTAAAAAATTGTTGGGATTTTAAAAAATGTGGAAGAGAAATTGGTGGAATTAATGTTAAAACGCTAGGTGTCTGTCCTGCTGCAACATTTGAACCTTCTCATGGTTTTTTGGAAGGAGAAAATGGGGGGAGAGCCTGTATGTATATAACTGGTACTTTCTGTTCTGGTATAATACAAGGAACATTTGTAGAAAAAGTAAAAAATTGTGTTAAATGTGATTTTTACAAAAAACTCAAGAGAAGTTTTCCAATAGGCTCAAATGTGCTCCAATTTCACAAATATGTTAGAAAGAATACTGTTCCTGAAATAGCAGTAGCTACAGCTTAAATAGTTTTGAAGATGCCCCTCTATTTTTTTAAAACTCTCTTTTTTTATTAAATGATGGCTTTTTTGGTTATTTCTATGGTGATAATGAACTTTTAGAGTTTGACGAATATTCATTAAATATAGATAAAAATTGATGATTCATTAGTAGAAGAAATTGCCAGTTGCTATAGCTTAGAAAAAAAAATTTCTATTTATTTTTATTCTCTTGTTTTACAATTAAATCTATAATCGAATTACTCATTCTTAGATTTTTTTAAATCATGCTATCTTAAACTTATACTACTAGCGGCTTCTTCATATTTTGGGCCTACTTTCTTTTTATTAGAGATATCTTCTATCCATATTATAGCACTTTTTAACTCCCCTGGTCTGTTGTGTTGTAAAATCTTTTTTCCAGTTAACCATATTAATCCGTCACTATTATAAATTTTAAACTCTATCGTAGTATTATTAGATAAATCAAAGTTATCTATATTTACTCGTTTTTGGTTTAATTCAACTAAGTTTAACCCAATAGCTTCCCTTAATTTCGGGTTAATATAATCTATGAGCATGGTTTGTAAATTAAGCTCTATGATACCAATTGGTGATGTTTCTAATAAGCTTCTAAATTTATGTTCTGCTATTTTTCTTTCAGAAATGTCTCGAACAACGCCATAAAATCTTCCATTATCCAATATTGTTCCTTTTACTGAAGCGTGAACATAATGACCGTCTTTATGTCGAGTTCGATACTCAAGAGTCATATTTTTTTTCGTTTCAAAACCCTCTTTCATTGTTTCTAATACTTTCGAGAGGTCTTCCGGATGAATAAATTTGCGAATTCTCTTATTCTGAATTTCAGAAACTGTAAATCCAAACATATCATAAATTTGAGGGCTAACATAAGTGATCTTTCCTTTTAAATCTACTTCTAATAATAAATCTGTAATACTGTTAACTAAATCTCTATATTTTTCTTCTGATGCTTTTAATTTTTGTTCTGCTTCTTTTTGTTCGATAACTAGTTTTAAACGATTTGTTACATCTCTTATTAAAGATTTTTCTTCTCCAAGAAAAGGAATATCTTCAAGGTAATAAATTTCAAGCATAAATAATTTTTCATTTATTTGTACTTTGGTCGATAATTTCCAACTAGTTTCTTTAAAATTTTCTGTACTATACTCAATCTTCCCATAAGCAATTTTGACACATGTTAAATGTGGAAATTGCCAAGCTGAAGTAATTAAATTAAGTATTCCAAACAATATTTCTTCAATTGAAATATTACCTTCTTCTATAATTTGAGAAATTCCAAATAAACTAGTAAGTTCCTTAACTCTCTCTCTAAGATTTTTCTCAGTATCATGTAATTTTTGTTCAGTAATCTTTCTTTCTGTAATATCGCGAGACACCGTGAACATTTGTGAATAATTTCCTTCCTCATCATAAATGATTTTCCCGAATGATTCAACCCATCTATATCCTCCATCTTTATGTTTAAATCGAGCAATATTCCCTCCTGTTCCATGAGTTATTGCGCTTTTAAAATCATCAGATGTATGTTTCAAATCTTCCGGATGGGAAAGATCGAAAGGAAGCGTACCAATTAGTTCTTCAGGATTATATCCAAGAATTCTGTTGAATGCTTCATTACAATAAATAAATTTAGCATCATTTCCCAATATAAAAATTAAATCATTTGCATTCTCAGAAATCATTCTATATTTCTCTTCAGATTGCTTTAACATTTGCTCAGTTTTTTTGCGATCAGTAATATCTCTTGCTATTGAAAGAATCTTTTTATCTCCTTTACTATCATAAAAGATTTTACCTGAAAATTCAAACCATTTATAACCTCCATACTTATCTCTAAACCTAGCGTGGTATGAACCCTTACCTTTTCTTAGATTTTTACTAGCCGAAAGAGCTGCATGCTTTCGATCTTCAGGATGGAAAAATGGCAAGTGAGCTTTACCAATTATATCTTCTCTTGAATATCCTAATAAGCGTTTATGTACAGTTTCATTAATATACTCAAATTCGAACTTATCATTTAAAACTCTGATTAAATCATTAGCATTTTCAGAAATTAATCTGTATTTTTCTTCTGATTCTTTTATTTTTTTTTCAGTTATTTTTCTTTCAGAGATATCTCTTGAGATAATAATTGCTTTCAAATCTCCATCCTTATCATAATATGTCTTTCCTTTTGCTTCAATCCAAACCCATTTCCCATTTTTATGTTTGAATCTTATTTCCGCCCCTCCTGTTCCTTCTTTGAACCCCTCACGTAATGCTTTAGCAGCATACGCCACATCATCTGGATGGGTAAATTTTAATGCTGATTTTCCAATAAGATCTTCATTTGAATATCCGAGAATTTGTTTAAAAGCTTGTTCATTGATATATTCATATTTAAATTTTTTATTTAGAATTCCTATTAAATCATATGCAGTTTCAGAGATCAATCTGTATTTTTCTTCTGATTCTTTTAATAATTGTTCAGCATATTTTTGTTGAGAAATATCTTGCATTATCGCCTCAAGTAAGTATTCATCATATAATTTAATTAATGAACTTTGATAGTAGATCCATGCGAGACTACCATTCTTTCTCCTAATTTGAATCTCTATTGGCTCTGGAGTGTTTCCTCTTAAAAGCTCCACATATCGATCTTTAAAAGAAATTGTCTGTTCTTTATTATATATACCAAAATCTCCATAATTTTTGCCAATTATTTCAGATTTTTTAAATCCAAATATATACTCAGTAGCAGAATTGCATTCTAAGATAACTCCATTTTTATTTGTAATAACTATTGCCTCAGGGGAATTTTCATATAATTGTCGATATTTTATTTCTGATTCTCTTATCCTCTGTTCTGCCTTTTTTCGCTCAGAAATATCTCGAGAAATGATAAGAGCCTTCAATTCTTTATCTTTATTAATAAATGTGCTTCCTTTTACTTCAATCCATATATAATTTCCATCCTTCTTTCTAAATCTTAATTCATCCGCTCCTACTCCTGTTTTAAAACCTTTCCTCAAATTCCTTGATGTTTTTCTAATATCTTCAGGGTGTACAAAAAGTAGCGATGATTTACCAATCATATCTTCGTTTGACAACCCTACTACTTTGAAAAAAGTTTGTTCATTAATGTATTCATATTCAAACTTATCATTTAGGATAGTTATCATATCATATGCATTTTCTGAAATAAGTCTATATTTTTCTTCAGATTCTTCTAGTAATTCCTCAGAACGCTTCCGTTCTATTGCTGCTCCAATAAGTTCAGAGGTTATACGTAAAACTGTAAAATCTTCAGTTTTCCATTCTTTTGGTTTAGAAACATTATCAAAACCTATCATCATTTCGAGGTTATTCTTAACATAAATCGGAAAAATAAGGAGGGATCCAATATTCAAACCTTCTAAACGTTCTTTAAGAAATTTATCCTTCGCCTTAAGCATTGAAAGATCTTTAATGTGGATATACCCATTCTCTATTAGTATTTGTTCCCAATATTGAAGCACATCTGTTGGAACTTTTCGTAAATTTTGGAATTCGGCATTTAATCCCTTTGCACACCACAGATGACTGTTGCGAATTGTCTTCCCATTTTCATTGCGAATATATATGTATGATCGGCTTGCACCACATAATATCCCAATATCTCGCAAAGTCTCATTTATCGCGTTATCAAAATTCGTCGTATCAATAAATCGAGAAGAAATAGCCCCAATTGTTATTTCAAACATTAAATTCTTTTGGATTATAGATTCGGATTTTTTCTGTTCAGTAATATCTCTACCAATTAAAAGTAATTTTCTTTTTCCATCCTTATCGAAGTAAGGTCTTCCTTTTATACCTAAATAAAGATAATGGCCATCTTTATGTTTAAATCGTGCATCCACACGACCTCCGCCTTTTTTAAGACTGTCAATTAATGCCTGAGTACATCTCTTTTGATCATCTGGATGAATTAATGCTAAAGCAGATTTGTATACAACATCCCCTTTTGTATAACCCATTATGCTTGTGTACGCCCCTTCATTAATATATTCTTGTTCAAATTTATTATTTAGAACGATGATTAGATCATTAGCATTTTCAGAGATAAGCCTATATCTTCGCTCAGATTCTCTTACTCTTTGTTCGGCTTTATTACGTTCAGTAACATCCCGAATTATACATTGAATGTAATTACGACCTCCCATTTGAATCCCACTTGCATTTATTTCCACTGGAATGGAAAACTCCTCAGAATTCAAAATTACGGCTTCAAAAGGGGGTGCACCTTCTAAACTAACTTGATTTGCCATATTTTCTTTAAATTCATCATACTCAACATCAAATTTTAGTTTAGTCATGTGAGAGCCAATGATTTTTTCCAGAGGTAACAAAAAAAAGTTTTCAGCCTGCTCATTTGTATCAATTATTATCCCTGCTTTCTGGTCAATAATTAAAATTGCATCTCGAGCTGCTTTAAACAAAGCTTTATACTGTAATTCTGCTACTCTTAATTCTTTTACAGTAGACTTAAAAGAGTTTAATCTCTCCCTAATTGTTCCATGGAGCTCAGTAAAATATTTTTCGAAATTCTCTTCGTTCACATAGCGTTTTTTAATAAGCTCAAATTTATCTTCTACTAAACTATTAAATTTGTCAATAATTGAATTTGGAATATTTTCGTGAAAAATTAAGATTAGAGAGAGAGGTAATCGATTACCTCGTACTGAAGTATCTTGAACATAATCATAATATATTGCTGCCTTTGCACTCAATTGAGGTAAAGGCAAGATAAACGCAGATTTTTTTACTTGGTCCCCTTCAAAAACAAATTGTGATATTGAAAAACACTTTAGCGCGATATGCTCAGGATCATCAATAATACTCTCCGGATATGTTGTAAGAATTTTAAGGCCAATAATTTCATCCCAACGGGAAAAAATTATTCCTAATTCTTTATCAACAGGTGAAAATCTTCGACCTAAAATATTTGTTGTTAACCAGGTGAATGCGTTTACTATTCCTTCATTTGTTAAACCACTCGTTAAAAAATATTTACAAGCTCTCTCTCCAAGATCATCAATATCTAGTGCTACCTTAATTTTTTCGACATCAGGAGTCATTAAATCAATCTTATTATAAATTATCAATAAAGGTAGGTTTCTAAGGTTTGGTTTATTAGCAATACTATGCAAAATTTCACGAGCTTGAGGGAAAGCATTTTGATCTGTAATATCAAGTACAAAAACTAACCCGTTTAAATTTTTTAAATAAGGTTTCCAAAAATTTTGGAATTTTGCTTGCCCAGGAGCATCATACGTTATTAAAGATATATTATTAAATAGAATTTGTGAAACATCCACATTGAAAGTGGGAATTGTGCTTTTCTTTTGATAACCTTGAATAACTTTTATAATCGTTGTTTTTCCTACTCTAGAGAGCCCAAATACAAAAATTTTTGAGTCTGAACGTCTTATTGTAATGCTTTCTTTGGGTAAATTATAGAAAACATTAAAAAATAAATCTTGAACTTTTGCTAATTTGCCTCTATTACCCTTTTTGTCTTTAGAAGAACTAGCGTAATAGGGAATAACAAATTTATCTTTTATCTCTATTTTTTCATCTGACTCAGGGTAAAACGCTTTATATACATCATCAATATCATTTAATTGATCCACAAACCATTGGAGAAGTTCTTTCGAAAGATCGGTATTAATAAATTCATCTTTTAAAAGAATTGTTATTTGGAGTAATTCACTTCCACCTCTAATATAATTGCTCGGCAAATCAAAAATCAAGTTTGCACTAGTAAATCCTCTTATTGAATGAGTAAAAAATCCTTTATCATAAAGATTCATTAACTGAGGAATTTGTTTTAACTCTTCTTGATATTTTGTTTCGGGGTGCTGTAAAAATATTTTTGGACCTTCCCAGTCATCAAAATAAGAAAGAATTAAAACTCTCAAAACATTATCCCCTACTATTACAATCTAATAGTTTTTCTTAAACACTAATGCAGTAAACTATTAATTTCACTATATCAAATTCAAATTCATAGTAACCCTAGAAATTTTAAACTTTTGTAAATCGCAAGATGTAGATAAAAACTGGGCAAAAATTATGCAAACAAGATTTTAAATCTTTAGGAAAGGGAATTGGGAAAGGAAAATTAACTTTTTAACATCTAAACTGGCTGAAAAATTCAGCTTATATGTTTTAAGATAAGAATCTTTTGTAAATCATGTTTTCATTCACTTAATTTTTAGGAAAAAGGCAATTTTCGAAAAACTGTGTAAATGCTTGTTTTAAAAATCTTAAATTTAAATTCTTGCGGTATCAGAGCTTGGATCTTTTTAACCAGATTTATTGGATCATTTTCATCAATCTCTAAATCTGGGTCATATTTATGTAAGAAGATCGAAATATTCACATAGAGTTCTTTATTTTTTAGAATTAACATGATATCTTCAAGAAATTCTAATGAGTTGTCGTAAAGTTCTTGCTCTTGAATATCTATAACATAAATGAATTTCTTAGCTTCGTTAAAATAACGATCCATTCTTTCAATATAATCTTTCCGGTAACTTTCTTGACCACCAAAATCCCAAATATAAAATTTAGAGTTACCTTCTTCAAATTCGATTTTATTGATACCTCGTGTAGGCTTTAAATTAACAAAATTTAATAAATTGATTTTTTTTTGTAAACTATAAACAATTGATGTTTTACCGCTAGCTTTTAACCCAAAAATTAAAATCTTCACTTTTTCTAAAGACATTCTTAATCGCCTTATATAGAATTTTTAAAACAATGTATCTAAAATGTCACTATCAGTTAATTTATCTATTTTCGCTTTATTCTTTAATGAGATTAAATTTTCTGTTCTATTTATGATTTCTAATAGTCCGGGGTATTTAATTTTATAATACTTCTTATTCTGTTCTCGCCTGACAGAATCCAGAAGACCCGCATCCAGAAGGTTTTTAAGCCTCTGAGAGATTATTGATTGACTTTTATTTAAAGCTTTCTGAATTTCTTGAGCTGATTTCTCTTCATCATTAATAAAATTTAATATATTAAGCCTAGTAGATTCTCCCAAAACCTTGAAAAAATTAATAAGATCTTCAGACACATTCATTTTATCTTTTAATAAATATAATCTTTATTATTACATGAGAGACGAAATATTTAAATGATTATTATATCATAATATCATAATTATTAAAAAATATTAGTAAGTTGTCCAACAAATTTAATAAATTAGAATAGTTTAAACAACATCTAGGACGACATTTGCTATATTTTCATAAAGATTTTTTTATTTAGAAATAAAAATTAACTATAATATAATTTAAGGATGTGTTTTTTATTACACGAAAAAGATTAAAAATTGGATTAGTTGCCGTTTATCGCGCTTTTTAAAGAAATTACTTTTCACACACCAATTGTTGTCGTGATTCTTTCATTGTTAATATCAGGATTTGAAATATCAGGATTTTTACAAATAATGTTATTTATCGTTTATTAGAAGATTTTATCGAATATTCTGAAACGCAATTATTGTTTTTCCCGTTCCATTCGGCAAAACAAGTAATACATTCTTCTTTAATCGAACATTCTCTTCAATCTTTTTGATAATTGTTTCTTGTTCGGTTCGGAAATTTAAATAAGGAAAGAAATCTAAATATTTCGCATTTTTAATCATTATAAGATGATATAATGATCCTCATAAATAAAGAAAAAAGTGCAGTTGAATTACTAATTTTCATTTGAAAAATTTAGTATTTATGAAAAATATTAAGTAAAGGTAAGAAAAACTCGATATTCTCTAAAGATAAGAATTATTAATTTAATAGAATTAAATAATAATGGTGATAGAAATAATAAGTAAAGACATTACTAAAAATAATGATAATTTATTATATAGTGAATGGATTCCCCTTGCAAAAATCGTAAAAATAGTAATAATATCATTGATATTTTTTTTGTTTATTTTATTATTTTATTTAATTATTATTTTTGCTTCAGAACCTCAAGTAATCACATTTTTACTCTTTACTTTAGGAGGATTATGTGTTCTTTTTTTATTTATATATTGGAATTTTAGAGGTGTACAAATAACTTTGACTAAAAATCAAATTAAAGTAAAATATGGAATATTCAATCATAAGATAATTTCTTTAAAAAAAATAATGAGATGTGAAATAATAAAAGCAACTTTTAAGAAGTATGGTGGAATAGGAATTCGATTAGGTTTTGATGGTTCATGGGCTTATACCACTGATTTTGGAGAAGCTATAAAACTTACTTATCAAAATGGTGGTAGACCATTCGTATTTTCTACAAGAAATCCTCAAAAAATAAGTAATTTAATAAGCAAACTTTCTAAATAAATTTCCATCAATAAATTTTGGACCTAATATTAATTCTCTCTCCATCACAATTCAAGAAGAAGATGGTAAAATATTAAATAAAGACGAATTAGAATTATTTATCTCAAAGATAACTTTATATACGGTTATGTTTAATTCAATAGCTCTAATTCAAGAGAGTAGTGGGCAATATGGTCTAATTGCTTCACAGCGCGAAATTTTTAGCGCAGATTATATTTTCCAACTCGGAAATGTTCAATTAAGTCCGAGAGGTCAACAGATTTTGGATACATATCAAGCAGGGTGGAATATTGACAGAAATAGAAACATAGTATGGAACTACGGAGTTGTCCAACAAATTTAATAAATTAGAATAGTTTAAACAACATTTTTGACGACATTTGTTATATTTTCATAAAGATTTTTTTATTTAGAAATAAAAATTAACTATAATATAATTTAAGGATGTGATTTTTATTACACGAAAAAGATTAAAAATTGGATTAGTGCAATGTTACTTTGGAAGAGGCAAGGGTAAAACCACTGCAGCAATAGGACAAGGTGTACGTGCAACGGGGCATGGGTTTAAAGTCTACATGATCCAATTCATGAAGGGCAATTATAACTATGGGGAAATTGAAGCCATCAAAAATATTTCCAACTTTGACCTAAAACAATTCGGGAGTTTAGAACTTATTGCTGAACCGGGAGAATTTGACCTGGAAGAAGGTCAGAAAGCATTAGTTTTTGCTAAAAAAATTATCATGAGTGATGACTATGATATTGTTATCCTTGATGAGATTGGAGTTGCTATATCTATGAATGTTGTTCCCATTAAACCTGTTCTCAAGCTTATACAACAGAAACCAGAAAAAGTTGAATTAATCTTAACAGGCGGACCAAAAATGCATCCAAAAATAAAAGAAAGAGCTGATCTTTTAACAGAAATGAAGATGATTAAACATTATTATTCATCAAGGGGTATAACTGCTCGTTATGGAATTGAATATTAAAGATTAGACCATTTAAATGACAGAATAAGTTATGAAAAACAATGGAAATTCTGTGATATCAGAAAAAATAAAACGCAGAAACCTCTGGGTATTAAATCTTTGTAACCTTCTATACGGAATAGGAGTTGGGATGTTTAATGTTGTCTATCAACCATTTATATTAGATCTCACTAGCTCAATACTATTTACAGGGATTATTGTAACTATAGGTGGAATTGTTCAGTTTTTGCCTTTACCCGTCATCGGGAGGTTTTCTGACCGAATAGGCAGAAAAAAAGTTATTCTATGCGGAATTTTACTCTATTTAATAGGGCTCACTTTTTTAATATTCTCAAATTCAAATAATTTATCTTTTCTAGTCATAGGAATCATTTTCTATTTTTTAGGAGTGGCTTTTCACACGTTTAATATAAATATTTCAGTTGCAGAAAATAGTGGTAAAAAAAAGGGTTTATTATACGGATTAATGCTTTTTTCTTTTTTTGGAGGAACAATATTTGGATCCTTTTTGGTTTTAATTAGTAAAACTTTAGATATACGCTTTTTCTTTCAGATTTTTATTGGACTTCTAATAACTGAAGCAATTATTATAATTTTTTTTATTTACGAAAAATCTAAACCATACAGTAATCCGAGAATAATGTCGAAGAAATCTAATGAATCGGTTCAAAGTATGTGGAGAAAAATGATGAATTCACCAAAAAGTAAAGTTATTTTAATTTTTTTTACATTAGATATATTCGTATATAGTATTGGATTATCAATTTATAGTGCTGGCTTAAAGGATTTTTATTATATTACTCGAGAAGAACTTGCAATAATAAATATTGTATTTAATGCATCCAATATGATTTTCCAAATTCCTGGAGGACATCTAGCAGATAAAATTGGTAAGAAGAAATCTCTCATTTTAAGTCAATATTTTGGTTTAGCTTTTTTTTCTATAAATATCATAACTTTCTTCGTTTGGGCAATTGGATTTGAAGAATTTCTTTTACTTGGGTTAATCATTAGTCATATTCCATTTGCAATGAGTGTATGCACCTTCATTCCTTCCGAACAGATCTCTTTAACAAATTTAGATGAAACTAGAAAAGCTGAATCATATGGGATTGTTGGATTTATAAGGGGTATTGGTTTTATTCCAACAGGGTATATTGGAGGATTTCTTATGGAAAGTGTTCATTATTTAGCTCCTCTTATTATTTCATTCTTTCTCATTTTTATTGAAATCTGGTATTTATTTAAATACTTTCAAGATTAAGCATATTTATTTGGATGACAAGTATTTTTACACCGTTAATATTATAAAATTTATAAAATAATTATTAATTGAAAATAAAAAATATCTATAATTAATTGAAGTATTTAAAATGAGAACAAAAGATCAATTTTTAAAACTTCTTTAAATAAGATTATACAAATTTAGTTATAATTAAAAAATTAAACCAAAAAAAACAATCTAAAAAATTGATTAGAAATGGTAAGAACAAAAGAACAGTACATGAAAGATTTAGGTAGAATGAAATCTAATCTTTATTATGATGGCAAAGAAATTGATCGTTTAGATGACCTCCAAATGCCTTGTCTAAACACGATTGGAACTACCTTCGATGCATTTGACGACCCTGAATACAGAGATTTAGTCCAAGTAAAATCTCATCTTACGGGTGAAATTATTAATCGATTTACGCATGTTCATCATAGTACTGATGACCTTCATAAAAAGCAAGATATGACGCGCAAATTATGTCAAAAAGTTGGTGGATGCATTCAACGATGCATGGGTTGCGATGCAACGAATGCAATATACAATGTTTCATATGAGGCTGATAAACTAAATAATGGAGAATCTCATTACCATGAAAATTTTAAAAAATGGCTGTTAAGATTTCAACAGGAAGATTTAGTTGCAGCTGGCGCTCAAACTGATGTAAAAGGTGATCGAATTAAACGTCCTGCTGATCAAGCAGATCCTGATATGTATGTCCATGTTGTCGAAAAGAAGAAAGATGGAATTATAGTCCGTGGCTGTAAACTGCATATCTCGGAGGCTTCCGTCTCTGACGAACTATTAGTTATCCCGACAAGAGCATTAAGACCTGAAGATAAAGATTATGCTGTTGCATTCGCAGTACCAGGAGATTATGAAGGAGTTACTCAAGTGGTTACTATTCATAATTTACGTGATAGAGAACATTTTCCACGTGGTTTTACACCAGGAGCTACGGATTCGTATATAATTTTTGACGATGTGTTTGTACCTTGGGAAAGAGTCTTTTTATGCGGTGAATACCAGCATGGGGGTGTCCTTGCATTATTATTTGGTCTCTTTCATCGGCATAGTTACTCG
>SDBS01004790.1_pt1 | contig 13262 bp, 7 predicted proteins | sample 2277091 | NCBI WGS metagenome assembly SDBS01 (sample SAMN10404972, study PRJNA504765) | marine sediment metagenome | isolation source: marine sediment core GS10_PC15, 163 cmbsf | place: Arctic Ocean: Southern Knipovich Ridge | collected 2010 | reverse complement strand
ATTCCCACCCATGAGGAGTGATCAATGAATACCCGACCCAGACTAAATTCACCACGGCTCATCGGACCCAAGAGACGCACGCTCGTTTTAAGAATTTGGGTCGTTATCGGTCTCTGCATCACCGTGCTTCTAGGTTCGATCTACCCCCGGGCTGCCAAGGCAGCACCCCTCCTGCTCTTTGTAGACCGCTTCGATGACGATCCTGCCGCCACTGCCTGTACCGGGGCGCCGAATGACTGCTCGCTGCGGGGCGCCATCATCACAACCAATGCCAATCTGGGCCCGGACACGATCACACTCCCGGCTGGGACCTATCTGCTCGACGAGATCGGCACCGGGGAAGGCGCCTCGTTTAATGGCGACCTGGACATCAACGGAATTTTAACCATCAACGGCGATCCGACCGACCCAACCATAATCGATGGTAACGGCGCGGTCACCCTAGAAAATGTCTTCACGATTGACGGTAGTTACGCAGCAGAACTGAACAATCTGACCATAACCGGCGGAAGCGGTAACCCGGTAGGAGGAATTATCGCTCTCGGTGCATTGACTCTGAACTATGTGATTGTCGACGATAATCACGGCACTGGATCCGGTGGCGGCATCTATATATCCACAGCGCTAATCATGACGGACAGCACCGTGAGCAACAATACCGCAGGTAATGGCGCCGGCATCTATGTCCACGCCGGGACAGTTACGATCACGTCGAGCACGCTCAGCAGTAATATAGCGACTGGCCCCGGTGGGGCAATTTATCAGAATGCTGGCACGATCGTAATCGAAAGCACCAGCCAGATCCTACTTAATCAAGCCTCCGGTGGCGGCGGGATTATCACGAATGGCGGCACGCTCACGGTCAACGACTCGTCTATTTATACGAATCAAGCGACCTCAAGCGGGGGTGGAATCTCCATCGGTCCTCCAGGATCGGTCAATCTCAACAACACCAGCGTGACTAGCAACGACAGCACGGGAAGCGGTTCGTCAGGCGGGGGAATCAAGGTCTATGGTTCACTGGTGATGAACGGTGGACAGATCGCCTTGAACACTGCCGGCAACAGCGGTGGTGGAATCTCTGTCGGAACTAGCGGGACAGCAGATGTCTACGATGCCTCCATTAATGATAATCACACCACCGAGGATCCGAGTTACGGTGGCGGCATCGATAACTTCGAGGGCCAGCTTGCCCTGTATGACAGCACGGTCATGACCAACCGGGTTTCCGGTACGCCGAGTTCATCTTTCAGTCGCGGCGGTGGGATACACAGCTCAGGAGGGGACCTGACGCTGACCGACAGCATGATCCTCGACAATGATGCCCTTGACTCCGGTGGCGGGGTCTTCTTCTCGAACGGCAACCTCAACATCACCAACACCGTCTTCCGCGGGAATGAATTAAGCGGCAGCGCAAGCGCCGGTGGCGGCTTGTTTAATGGCACTTCGAGCACGACGATCATCAAGCAGGCCGAGTTCAGCACCAATACCTCCGCAGACAGCAGCGGTGGCATCCATAATCAGGGCACGATCACGCTGGAGAATTCGACCATCAGCGGCAACAGCGCATCCTTCGCTGCCGGAATGCTCAGCACAGCGGTTGGGGGTTCCAGCATCCTCAACAGCACGATCTATGCGAACAAGGTGCCATCCGGGAGCGGCGTGGGTGGCCTTGTAGCGTACACCAACATTTCCATCAAGAACACGATCATTGCCGGAAATGACAACGACGAGTGTTTAAACGGCTCCGGCACCTCCATCAGCTCCAGCGGCTATAACCTCTCCAGCGACAACACCTGCGGCTTCGGCGCCACGGGTGATCAGATCAACACCAATCCGCTCCTCGGTCCACTGGCGGACAACGGTGGCTTTTCAATGACCCATGCGCCGCTGCCTGGCAGCGCGGTAATCGATGCTGGCACCAACAGCGGCTGCCCGGCGGTCGATCAGCGCGGCGTGAACCGGCCGATCGATGGCGATGCCAACGGCACGGCTGTCTGCGACATTGGTGCGCTCGAAGTGCAGTTGATGCTGTTCCTGCCGCTGATCATGCGCTAAGGAGTTTATCGATAAGCGAGGGCCAAAGAAAATATTTCAGATGATGGGACACGGAGAGCGACGAAACCAGACAGATCCTTGAGCATCTGCTGTTCAACCACAACCAGGTCAACCAAGCAGTAAGAAGGAGCAGATCCATGAATCCACAACACGCCCCGGGCCAAGCGAAGTACCTATGGAAGATTATCACGGCGATCTTGATGATGATCTGCATTGTTCTTGTTTCCAGCTCGCGTCCACTGCGGGTGGAGGCGCACGTCCACACCTTCGTCGTGGATAGCCTGGCGGATGATTCAGATGTAGATCCAGGCAACGGGACTTGCGCCACGTCGATTGGGGAGTGTACGCTGCGGGCGGCGGTTGAGGAGATAGATTTCCTTTTCAACGGATGTTACGGTAGCTGCACCGTGGATACCGATTTGCATACGATCAGTGTGCCGGCAGGCACGTATTTTGTCTACGATGTCTTGGGCGTGGGTGGGAACGTCATTATTGATGGTGCGGGTCAGGGCTGGACGATCATCATGGGGCAGGGAAGCGGTGTGTTCTTTATCACACCGGGTTCAACCATCCAGATCAAGGAATTGACGATCACGAATGGGATTGAGGGGACAGGTGGAGGTGTCAATAATCAAGGGGATCTCACATTATCCGATGTCGCGGTGACTGGCAGCTCTGCCACCGTTGGTATGGGTGGGGGCATACGCAATTCCGACCAACTAACGCTTGCCAGGGTCACCGTAAGTGGCAACAGTGCGGTGCAAGGTGGCGGCGGAATCTCCAATGATGATGGAGCGACCCTTACGATCTTCGACTCGACCATCAGCGGGAACAGTGTGACCGGTGTAGACCAGGCCGGTGGCGGAATCTACAATAGCGGGGCGAGCACCCCGGGCACGGTGACCATCGACCGATCAACTTTGAGTGGCAACACGGCGCCTTTTGGCGGCGGTCTATTCAATTACGGAGAAACCTGGCTCGCAAATGTCACCATCAGCGGCAACAGCGCGACCACAATATTGTCCGCGGGCGGCGGTGCGATCAACAACAATGGCTCGGCAACGCTCGATCTGAAGAACGTGACGATCAGCGACAACACCACAACGACCGCAATGGCGCTGGTCAATGTCGCCACGCTGAATATCGCTCACACCATCGTGGCGAACAACACCGGCGGAGACTGCTATTTCGTCGGCGGGACGCTTACCCCTCCTCCGCATCATAACCTCGACAGCGATGGGACATGCTTTTCCGGGATCCCCTCCAACCTGATCAACACCAACCCGCTTCTGGGTCCGCTGAGCGAAAACGGTGGGCTCACCCAGACGTATGCCCTGCAGTACGGGAGCCCGGCGATCGACGCCGGAGACGCCATAAACGGCTGTAAGAGCGGTGGGGTGCTGCTCACCACCGATCAGCGCAGCTGGCCGCGCACGGTCGACGGGGACGTGGACGGGGTCGCTGTGTGTGACATCGGCGCCTTTGAGGCCGAGCCGGCGAGGGTCTACCTGCCATTGATCATGCGCTAGTGAATGCACCATGTTGAGCATATTTACGTGTACACGAAGATGAATCCGGTACTTTGATCCCTATCGAGGAGGGTCCCATGTTCAAGCGTAACTTTCTACAGTTCCTTGCCTTGCTGAGTCTACTTGCTCTTGGAACGATGGCAATCCACGTGTCTGGTGCTTTCGTGCCTGGCACTTCACAGGTACGGTGGGGCATCCTTGAAGTGGTACCCGCCGAAGCTGCGGGCACGATCTACGTCGATGCCTCGGCAGGTGGGTCAGGTACTGGCACGAGCTGGCTGAACGCCTTTACCAAACTTCAGGATGCGCTGGCGGCTGCAGCGAATGGTGACCAGATCTGGGTGGCGGCAGGCGTGTACTACCCGGATGAGGGCGGCGGGATGACGAACAACGACCGCGCGGCGACCTTCACAATGATGAATGGGGTGGAAGTTTATGGAGGCTTTGCGGGGACGGAGACGGGCCTGGGAGAGCGGGACTGGGTTGCGAACGTCACAGTGCTGAGCGGGGACATCGAGCAGAACGACACGACGGACCCGAATGGCGTGGTGACGGACGTGGCGGACATCGCTGGGAACAACGCCTATCACGTGGTGACGGGTGGGGGCATGGGGGGGAGTGCGGTATTAGACGGTTTCACCGTCACCGCTGGGCAGGCTAATGGCAGTGTGCCCGATGCTTTCGGAGGAGGGATGTATAACGACAACAGCAGCCCGACTCTGACTCACGTGACCTTCTCCGGCAACGGTGCCCAAGATCTCGGCGGCGGGATGTTCAACGCGACGGGCAGCAGCCCGACGCTGACGCACGTGACCTTCTCGGACAACCAGGCAGTCAACACCGGCGGCGGGATGTTCAACGATAACAGCAGTCCGGTGCTTACAAGTATGATTTTTAGCGGGAACCAGGTGACTTACGGCGGGGGGGGGATGGGCAACTCCAACAGCAGCCCAGCTTTGACTAATGTGAGCTTCACTGGCAACCAGGCCGGTTATAATGGCGGCGGGATGTTCAACGACACGAGTAGCAGGCCAACTTTGACTAATGTGAGCTTCTCTGGCAACCGGTCCAGTAATAATGGCGGCGGGATGTACAACGACAGCGGCAGTCCGACCCTGACGAATGTGAGCTTCAGCGGGAACTACGCGGCCTACGGCGGCGGGATGCTCAACGAGACAAGCAACCCTGCGTTGACCAATACCATCCTGTGGAACAACCAGGCGGGCAGCTCCGGCCATCAAATATTCAATAGCAGCAGCACCCCGGTCATCACATACAGCGACATCCAGGGCAGTGGGGGCTCTGGTTCGGGCTGGGACAGCTCGCTGGGGACGGACGGCGGCGGAAACCTCGACGCCGACCCGCTCTTCGTGACACCGGTCGATCCTGCCACCGCCCCCACCACGGCGGGGGATCTGCACATGCAGACCGGCTCACCAGCGGTGGATGCAGGGAAAAACGGTGACTGCCCGGCTACGGACCTGGATGGGGTCCTGCGCCCGATCGATGGGGACCTGGACGGCGTGGCCGTTTGCGACATGGGGGCGTATGAGAAGCTGATCGACCTCTTCCTGCCACTCATCATGCGCTAATGCTCACGTTCGAAGGTGGCAAAATGGGATATCTAGTTCCTGCATTGATATTGGTCAGCTGCTTGCAACAGGTTTCACAATCATGTACTATCAATGGACCTAGCGTTAGGAACGGCTAGGTCTAGGGCGTTCCACCGTTGCAGGGGGGGTATAACCTGCGTCGTGCAGACAGACGGAGAACGCCATGTTTCTTCATTTGTTTTCTCGCTCAACATTTTCCTTTATCCTTTTACTCCTCGTTATCTCGATAAGTGCATCGCTGACGATCACACAGGCTGAATCAGTCTCGCTGGTATATGTGCGCCCCGATGGGGATGACTGGCAATCCACCGGCTTTGTCGACGCGCCGTAGCCCGGCGCAGATACGGTCGGTGGGAACGTTCTATGAGCGGGTACCTGACCGAGCCAATCCTCGGTAGCCTTCCAGCCAATTATCGCTCACCTTGTTTGGAGGAGATCATGAAAGCTACGTCTAGATCGATAATAGGTTACATTTTCACCTTGATCCTACTATTTTGTCTCATCTTGTCACCGGGCTTCGCGCAAGATGGTGAACCGCCACGGGAGTTCTGGCCGCCTTACCCTCACCCGGGTGGTCTCCCCTTGCGAGGATTAACGGAATCCGAAGATGTCATTAAAGATGCCACACCTGCGGGGTCAGGAATTGTAACTGCTTCAGATTTGGCCGCTGCACCCAGCGTTGTCCTGGGTGATCCCGGATTAAGCTTCCGCTATGTGGATACATTTGGAATCACAGAAGAGGCGTATCCCGTCAGCACCGCGCATCTAAACGCACCCAATGGGTTGTTCGTCGACAGCAGCGACAACTTGTTCGTCACTGAAGAATTCGGCGCACGTACACTCAAGTACGATTCCATCGGCACGCACTTGCTGACGATTGGTAAAGCAGGAAACAATAACGCTTGGGATGAGCGCTTCGAGGAACCTGTCGACGTGGCAGTGGATGTCAGTGGTAACATCTGGGTCGTCGATCGCTCCCCCAATCGAGTGATGAAATTCGATGCAGCAGGCAATTTCCTGCTTCAAATCGGGGTTAATTGGGAGAGTGGTACGGACAACGACCACTTGGATTGGCCCAACGGAATCGCCTTCGATAACGGAGGGATGCTGTACATCGCCGATATGGGCAATGATCGCGTCCAAATTTTCGACTTTGATCTCAGCGATAACCCGGTCTACGACGACACCATCGCTGGCTTTAATGGACCGTCACAATTGGCGTTCGATAGCACAGGTCGCCTCTATGTCCTGAACACGTGGAGTGGTACGGTCGAACGCTGTACCTACACCACGGGCTGGTCCTGCACGACGTTCTATTCGGGTCTAAATATTGCCTATGGGATCCACATCGATGACAGTGACAATATCTACATCGCAGATGGTGCTGATACGCATGTGCTCAAGTGCAACACCTCAGGGAGCTGTTCTGTTTTCGCTGGCGCGACCGGCGTCCCTGGAGACGATAACAATCACTTTAGCTGGCCAGCAGACATTGCTGTGGATTCGAGCGGCAACGTATTCGTCAGTGATTACGGTAACCACCGCATCCTGAAATTCAACAGCTCCGGGACCTATCTGGAGACACGCGGGGTCACCGGCACACCCTACGTCGTGGACGCCTCCAGGTTGAACGCTCCCTGGGGGATCGAGGTCGCCCCCGATGGGAGCATATACATAGCCGAAAGCCGAGGCTATCGGCTGGTGAAGTTGGATCCCGCTGGAACGCAGCTCTGGGCTATCGGCGAAGCGGGGGTTGTTGGATCCGATAACAGTCATTTTGGTGATTGGACGGGGATCGAAGGAGGCCTCGGCCTCGATTCGAGCGGGAATGTGTATGTGCCGGATACAGCCAACCACCGTGTACAGATTTTCGACACCTCCGGAGCGTATGTCGACACGCTCGGATCTAACGGCACGGGTAATTATCAATTCAATTGCCCCGCGGGCGTCGCCATCAGCCCTGTGGACGGCAGCATCTATGTCTTGGATCGCTGCAATCAACGCGTGCAGGTTTACGACGCAAGCCAAACCTACCTTGACACTCTTGGCGTCACCGGTGTCACTGGTTTGGACAACGCGCACTTCGACTGGCCGTACGGCGTAGCGGTTGATAACTCCGGGAATGTCTATGTCGCCGATTCAGAGAACCACCGCATCCAGATCTTTGATAGCAGCCACACCTACGTGCGCACCCAGGGCGTAACCGGCGTTTGTGGGTACGACTTTGAACACTTCTGCTATCCCTTCGACGTCGATATCGACGACCACGGGCGCATGTACGTCGCCAGCGGGTGGAGCAACGTTCGTGTGCAGGTCTTTGACAACACTGGCGCCTATCTGACCACGGTCGGCGGAGCTTGGGGCACCGCATCCAGCCAGATGGGAGAACCTTATGGCGTCGCCGTTGACAGCGATGGGAATCTCTACGTGACGGACGAAAATCTCCATCGCATCCAGAAATTCGCGCCGGGTGTGCCTGGATGGAGCCAGTCCAATCTCAATGGTTTCGGTACCCCGGACAACATTTTGGCGAGCACTTTGGGGGATTTCAGCGGGGAACTCTACAGTGCAACGTTTAACTCAACGTCGGGGGCGGATATCTGGAAGCTGGACGGCGGGGCGTGGACATCCACGATGACGGGTGGCTTCTCGGACGTTGATAATACTGGGATCGACCACCTGCTGGAATTCAACGGCAGACTCTACGCCGGGACCATCAACGAAGCGGACGGCGGCGAGGTCTGGCGATCGGATGACGGCTCCGCATGGGCGCGCGTGGTCTCCGGTGGGTTCGGGGATTTGAGCAACGCGGAGGTCATGCGCTTCGCGGTGTTCAATTCGCAGCTATACGCCAGCACCTGGAGTTGGGACCCATCCAATGGGGGCGATATCTGGCGATCCAGCACAGGAAATAGCGGCGAATGGACCCAGGTTATGACCAATGGCTTTAATGACCCCAATAATGCCGGGGCCATCGTCTTTGAAGAATTTAACGGCATGCTGTTCGCTGGCACATACAATCCTGGCACCGGGGGCGAAGTGTGGCGCAGCAGCGATGGCGCTAGTTGGGGGCAGGTCAACACCGATGGGTTCGGGGAAGGGAACACAGCTTATACATCAGGCCTCGCTTCGTTCGATGGCTACCTCTATGCGAGCACATTCGCTTCCAGTGCGGGGGGTGCGACTATTTGGCGCTGTCAAACATGTGACGGCACAGACTGGACGCAAGTGGTTACCAACGGCTTCGGAAACAGCGATATCCGCGGCATGAACGGCCTGCAGGTCCACGACGGGATGTTACATTTCATGACCGGAAGCTCAACCAGTTCTAGCATTGGAATCACCGTATGGAGAACCTCCAACGGCACGGTTTGGGAACAGATCGGATTCGCAGGGTTCGGCGACTCCAACAACATAGCTCCCTACTGGGACAACGCCACCCTCAGTCACAGTGGAAGCCTGTACATCGGCACCTGGAATCCAGCTAACGGTGGTGAGATCTGGCGTCGGTTAAAGTTCGGCGCTTCATTGGATCCGATGGCTGATGCACAGGACGGTTACGCCGGCGACACGTTAATTTACACCATTGACGTTACCAATGAGGGTGAGGAGATCGATACCTTTGATGTGACCCTCAGCGGGCATGCCTGGACGACGACAGCCAATCCAACCATCGGACCGCTCGCTCCGGGCGCAACGGGTGTGTTAACGGTCAACGTAACCATCCCTCTCACTGCGGTTCTTGGCGACTCAGATGTCGTCACGGTCACCGTTACCAGCCAAGGCGATGGGCTCGAGTCCGTTGAAGCGGCGCTCACCAGCGGGGTTTATGCGTACGATCTCTACCTCCCGCTGATCATGCGGTAAAGGACGCCGGAACGGGCTGATGTGCTCTTTCTTATCCTTATGATGGGATCCCTCGGGTCATTCTACCGTCCCCTGCGGAGTCTCGCATGTTCCGAGGATTAATATCTATAGCAGTGGGCACCACATTTATGTATCATAAATAAACACTCACAAGGTTGGACATTGGGCGTTCCAAGGAGGGTGGAGTGAGGGGTGGTTCATCCCTATTAGATGAAAGGACGCCCTGTGATTCTCTGGCCCGAACGACGGATTCGCATTAGTTACGGATGCGATCTTGTACGCAAGACAATGGGATATTGAACAAACCAGGAGAAATGCATCCTGGTTTTTTTGATTCTTCCCCATATCGTTTATGTAGGGGAAGTTCTGACGAAGGGGTTGGGTATAAAGTGCGAGCTCGAACAGGGAGTGTTTGGTAGGTCCATTTCACGTTGGTGGGATTCGCTGATTTGAACTTGTGTTCTGGTAGGTCCTGTGAATATATCGTCTTGAACATAAGCAGGAGTGGAGGGACGGCATGCAGAGCGTGAGGGCGCGAAAAACTGGGCGATTTCTGGTATGGACGCTGGCTTTGTTGTGTGTGATGGCCAGCACTTTTTTTTCTCCCGGACTGGGATGGCTTGAATCGAACAAGGGTTCGGCAGCCTCAATTAACGTCACAACGACAGATGATGAGGTCAACTCAGACGGCGACTGCTCCCTCCGGGAAGCGATCATCGCCGCCAACACGGACACCGCCGTGAGCGGCTGCGCGGCTGGCGCAGGGGCGGATGTGATCTCCGTACCAACTGGAATATACAATCTGACCCTAACCGGGACATCCGAGGACGCCGCAGCTTCAGGTGACCTGGACATCCTCGAGAGCGTGACGATTACTGGGGCTGGCGCAGGGCTGACGATCATCGATGGGCAAGCGTCCGATCGTGTATTCGACATCGCGCCGCTGCCAGATGGGACGATCATCATCAATGAGATTATGAAAGATCCCTCTGCTGTTACGGATGCGGATGGCGAGTGGATCGAGCTCTACAACCCTACCGGGTCCGTTGTCGATATCAACGGCTGGACGATCCGTGATGATGACCTGGATGTGCACGAGATACATAACGGCGGACCGCTGACCATCCCTGCCAGGGGTTATCTTATCCTCGGTCGGGAGTCAAATCCGGTTTCGAATGGCGGCGTCAACGTGGATTACGAGTATGCAAATTTCATCCTTGCAAATGCGGCCGATGAAGTGGTCCTTCTAAATGTCACCGGTTTGGAAATGGATCGGGTCGACTACGATGATGGGTTGACCTTTCCGGATCCAATCGGCGCATCCATGGCTTTGAGCGCCCCCACGTCTGGACAACAACGAGGGAGCCTCCTGGTGTACCTCAAGCACCATTTTTGGCGACGGGGATGATGGGACACCGGGTACCGTGAACGATTGCCTCTCTGAACCAGGCACGGGCATTGCTGTGAGCTTGACAGGAATAACTGTGCAGAACGGCTTGGGGTCGAACGGTGCCGGGATCAGGAATTACGCTGACCTTGAGATGCAGGATAGCGAAGTGAAGAACAACGACGGGATCGGCGTCGACCACATCGAGGGAAGCTTCTCTTTTATGAATGGTGATATCAGGGACAACAGCGGAGCTGGTTGTTCTTCCTTCCATTCATCAGCGCCTTTGCTCGTGGTCAGTTTTGATAACAGTGAGATCGAGGACAACGGTGATGCTGGGATCGAATGCATCAACACGATGCTGGAGGTCACCGGGGGGACGATCGAGGGGAATGGCTTTGGTGGGATCTGGGGCAATGGATGTAGGATGGACCTGGATTCGGTCCAGATTACGTACAACACGACCTCCGGTGATGGTGGCGGGATCATGGCGGCAAACTATGCCCCAACCCTCACGAACACTACCGTAGGATGGAACGCCGCTGTGGGGGAAGGCGGCGGAATCTATGTCTGGGGTTTGAGCGGGGAGGAGTTGCAGATGACATGTGGCTCGTTGATCGACAACTACGCGCAGGACGGCGGTGGGCTCTACCTGGCGGCTGGCGCGGCGACGCTGGATGGTGTCAGCTTAACTTTAAATCGCGCTGTAGATGACGGCGGCGGCGTGTACGTCGATGTGAACAACGATGCTGCACTCCGGCTGACCGGTGGAACCCACGTCGGCGCCTCGGGGCAGGGGAACCACGCCGATTCCGATGGTGATGGGACTGGAAGCGGCGGTGGCGTCTACAACCTTGGCGAAGTCTCGATCTATGACTCCTATGTCGAGCATAATACCGGCGCAGGGATCGAATCTTTCCACGCATCGAGCCTGGATCCTTCGGTAACAGTGGAGCGGAGCGAGATTTCCAGCAACACGGGAAGTGGAACACGCGCCATCTACACCACGCTCACGATCGAGGACAGCGTCATTGAGAACAATCAATCGGGCGGTATCTGGGCGATGGGATCGCCCTTGACGATGACGGATTCGTCCGTCATCGAAAACTCGACCACCGGCGATGGGGGTGGGCTTTCGCTGCTCAATGTCACTGCGGATGCGATTACAGGCTCAACCATCGACGGCAATGCTGCAGAGGGCGAGGGTGGCGGGATTTACTATTGGGGTTTTCCCAGTAGCGGCACGCTGGCACTGACGAACACGACCATCAGCAGTAACCACGCTGATGAGCACGGAGGAGGCATCATGGTAGGGTCGGGCGCAGGGAGCATCCTGGAGATGAACGCCGTGACGCTGGCCCATAACATCGCCGATCACGACGACGACGATGACGGCGACGGGGGCGGGATCCACAACGCTGCCGGCGCGCATGTGAAGATGAAACACACGCTCATCGCGCAAAACCAGGATGTCACCACAGGGGCGGGAATCCAATATGGGCAGAACTGCGTCGGTGATATTCAGTCGTACCAGTATAACTTCATTGGACGTCTGGCTCCTTCGGTATGTACGATCTATGGTGGATCGGACGATATTCTGGGGCAGTTCCTCGGCCCAATCGATCCTCTTATGGGTCCGTTACAGGGCAATGGTGGTCTTACAGATACACACGCACTTCTGAGAGGAAGCCCTGCGATCGAGGCGGGCGAACCAGGAGCGTGTTCGGATGTGAACGGCGCCCCGATTGTGACTGATCAGCGCGGGGTTACCAGACCTATCGGGGGCAATTGCGACATCGGGGCTTATGAGCATGAGCATCCGTTCGGGCTTTATCTACCTCTGATCATGCGGTAGATCTTCGGGGATCGTACGTGATTGATGGTTTCCGAGTTCGAGCGTTCACGGTCTGTGAGGGAGATGAGCAGAGCTTTAATTGATCCTTCATCCTGACGATCTAAATCTCGCTAAACGTCGGAAGGCAATCTCGAGATCAATCTGGGAGCGAGCTAAACATCCGTTGAGAATACCATCCTGGTGCGGGAGGTGTGAAAGGCAGTCGTGGGACAACCATGGGGAGAACCACACGTTATCAAAATATTCTTGTCAGCCATCTATATCCACCATCATCATGGGAGGGACATCATGATAAAGCACAAGCAAGCCATCAAGCGGACCATTCAACTCCTTTTTCTGTCAATCTTATTGAGCGCATTGTTTATGAGTGTCCCCGCGCGGCCGGCTCGGGCCAACACTTACAATGTAACAAACACCAATAATAGTGGTGCCGGCTCCTTGCGCCAGGCCATCACCGATGCTTATAACAACCCTGGCGCCGACATCATCACCTTTGACGTCGCGATTAGCGGGATACCAATCGTCCTGTCTGGGGCAGCGGGCGAGGATCTCAATGTCAGCGGAGACCTGGACATCCTGGACGGCGGCGACCTGAGAATCGAGGGAAACGGCGCAGCGAATACGATCATTGACGGCGGCGGGATAGACCGGGTGTTTCACGTCTGTCCCGGCGGTAGCTGCGCCAACACGGTCACCTTAAGCGATGTGGCCATCCGCAATGGCAGCGTCGCTGGCAGCGGCGGCGGCATCTTCAACCTGGGCACGTTGAATGTCCAGAACAGCACCATCGGTTGGGCCGGCTTGGGAAACACGGCCGTTAGCGGCGGTGGTATCAACAACGCGGCTGGCACGACGACGGTGGATGGCAGCACCGTCAGCTACAACACGGCTACCAACGGCGGCGGCATCTACAACGCGGTCGGCACGACGACGGTGGATGGCAGCACTGTCAG
>SDBS01004789.1_pt1 | contig 13264 bp, 10 predicted proteins | sample 2277091 | NCBI WGS metagenome assembly SDBS01 (sample SAMN10404972, study PRJNA504765) | marine sediment metagenome | isolation source: marine sediment core GS10_PC15, 163 cmbsf | place: Arctic Ocean: Southern Knipovich Ridge | collected 2010 | reverse complement strand
CAAGGTGATCTGTAGGCAGTGCGTAATGACGTAATTCCCATGGAGTCGATGGTTCTCTGAAACTCCGTGCCATAAATAGAATCGTTGTCACGCAACAGGAATCGCGGCGAGGCCTCGTAAGGGTAGCTCTGTGAGCGAAGAAGGCTCTCACGAACGTCTAGAACAAGCAAAGCCAACGCATCGGCGACTCCAAAGAGGGAAATCTTAGCTGATCGTGTTGGAAAGATCACTTACCCTAAGAGCCTGTCATTATTGACGGATGAGGTTTTCGGTAGGGACAGGAGTCTGTCCATGGAAGCTGGAGTGCCCGACGAAAGAATGCTAAAACGCTGTCGTACCGTGTGGGGACTCGAGTGCGGTTGCGGGCGTAAGGGTGACCGAACTGAACCGCCGACCAGATTATGTGTATGCGATTCATCCAAGTCGGCCGCAGCGCAGTAGATGATGACTCCATGATGTGTGAAATCTAGTGAGAACACCTTGACTGAAGAGTCCTTGCACCCATCCCAGGAAAAGTCATGTGGGATCGTTCAGCTTGCGTAGTTGTGCAAGCCCGAAAAGATCCTCGCCAGGTTCACCCATAGCAATGTGATCACGATCAAGGCCATCCCCGCAACAGCAATCGTAGCGTTGGCCCTGGCGAACTTGCGGCCGTGCATGTAACGGAAGTGAAAGTATCCCACGTACACGAGCCACGACGCCAACGACCACAACTCTTTGGGGTCCCAATTCCAATAGTCGCCCCAGGCCAGTTTACCCCACCAAGCCCCCAGGGCCAGCCCGCACGTCAAAAGTGGAAAACCGAGCTGGATGAGCCTATACGTGGCCAGTTCGTGCGAGACCAGGCCGGGCTGGGGGGCGCTGTTACCTTTGATCAGTTGGAAAACAGCCTGCACTGCGGCCTTTGCCATGACCACATATGCCACCATGTAAACCAACACGTGAGGCGCGAAAAGTGGGCTTTGCAGTGCCGGGCGGAGGTTCTTAGGCTCGGCGCTGAAGACTAGGCCGGCAGGAAACAATATCACCAGGCCGATCAGCACGTCCGCCGCCACTCCGCCGGCGCCCAGCAGGCGTTTGCAGCACAGCGACAGCGGAAACATCAGCAATCCCAGACACAGGAATATTTCAAAGAGGTTCTGGAGCGGGATGTGTTCAACATGCCACCAGCGAAAGCCGAACGACACCGCCGCTATGACGAACCCGCAGGCATAGACGGCAGTGGCGGGCGTTCTTCTCTTCAAGAGGAAGAGAAGAAACGCTGCAAGATACGCCAGCATGGTGGCGTAGATCAGCAGGCCCTGCGGTGTGAATTTGATTTCCATCAGGACTTTGCCTTTCGCAGGTCTTTCCAAACAGGACGAAGCCACAGCCGCCACACCGCGCCCGCACACAGTCCAAATAAACCCGTGTAGAAAGCGGTCAGCCCCGAATCGCTCATTACCCTTAAAACAGTATATTTCTGGTGCTGCTCATCGTACGAATACTGGTAGAAGTGGTAGCCGCCGTAATGAAGGGGGTCGTTTACCTCGATCACTTTGCGGAAGACTTCCCGGCCATCCTCGATGACCACCAGGCGGCTCTTGTAGTCTCGGATCTCCGGGCGGAGCTTGACGAGAAAGAGGCTGGGCAGGTTTTTCGCGTCGGCCAGCTTCGCAAAGACCGACGCCAGCGGCATCCATTCGAGATTTGTGTTCGGCATTGCGAACACCCAACGGCGGTGCTGGGTGCTGCCCATTGTAAGTTCCAGTTCAGCCGCCGGACGTGCAGAGTCGTCGTCGGGTCGCCAGTTCGGCATGATGATATACTTGATGGCGATCTTGTCCGGCGGGTTCTCCCGCGGCCTGGCGCGTCGCAGGAGCACATGCTCGATGACCGTCCGACCGTCTTCATAATCCAACCGAACCGCCACGGCCGGGCCCATCCCAGGACCTAAAGCGTCCACCGCCTTTCTTTGGGAATCACGGACGACTTCTTTGAAGTTCTTGAACACCTTGGTTATCTTTAGGCGAACCTTCGGACCGGCCAGGTAAACATCCTGGTCGACTGCTATCGGTACAAGGTATTCTTTGCCGCCTGGTGTAACGATTCGGAGACAGGCGCGTGCAGCCGGCAGGTATTGTAAAACCCGCATTCGGACGTTCGTGAACGGGATTGTTACTTCCTTGCCGATCCGCCAGTCGATTTCCCTGGTTTCCCATCGTTTTCCGGCGCCGCCCTGGGCGGAAACCGCCATTCCGCCGTGAATGGTCCAGCGGGCCGGGTAATACTCAATCCAGAACCTGTCGAGTTTCAGATGGAACGGAAGGATCCCCTGTTCCTGCAAAGTGAGATCATCGATGATCGCATTTTCGGATTGGCCCTGGTCGATCCGCATGTAGCCTTTGGAAACCTTGTGATGGCCGGACAACCTGCCGGCAATTACATGGCCGGCCTGGGAGCCCCACATCGCTCCGCCCAATATCAGGATGCAGCCTAAATGCATTGCCAACAGGCCGGGGCAGCGGATCATGCTTCGAAATAAAATGACCCCCAAAACCAGAAGCGACAACAACGCCACCCAATATGCAGCCAGCGGAACAGAGTTGAAGAATTCCGCCGCGGTATTGGGTCCGAGGAACGCCCCCACAACAGACAGGCCGATCAATGCGGCAATGCCGACCAGTGTGACCCACCCCAAAATACGCCGAAGTTTACTCACGAGACCGCGATCCTCCACGGTGTGCGTGCACCCCAGTGTGCCCCGGCCGCAATGGGCCGAGTGCAGGTGACCCGTCAGCTCGTATGGCTCGCATGAGTTCTACTCCCGCGGCTGGACTAATTCGGCACCAGACCTTTGCTGATCTCGACGGTCCTGACGACGCTGATTTCCCCCGCATTGACTGTCACATCAGAATTCCGCCGTAGTCGTCGAATCCAGCCTGTATCGCCCTGCAGCTGCCACTTGAGCTTGTAACTGCCCACTGGCAGTCCCTCGAGGCGGTACTTGCCGTCCTCGTCCGTAACAGCATCGAATTCCGTCCCTTCCTTAATGACCTTGAACAGTCCGGTTAGGGTATCGGTCTTTACCAGTCTGACCAGCTTGATGCGGCACTTAGCCAGCCCCTTGCCTCTGTGAAGGATTTTTCCTTCGGCAATGCCGACCGGGCCGGCAGCGCCATTGTTTGTGAGCGAATTCCCGGCGGCCCCTGCTTCCTCAGATCCGGGAACAGGCGTCTGAAGCTTTCTCATAACCTCCTGCTCGATTTCCCGTTTCATCTGCTCGCGGGTTTCCCCGACGGGTTCCTTGGAGACATCCTGCGCCGCGAGTTGCTGGCGGACCTCGGTCAAGACCTCCGCCATAATCTCGGCCTTCATCTGTTCGCGGTCGATTGGGGTCGTCTTAGTACATCCAGCCACGGTCACAGCAAGAAACGTTGCGAAGATCAGAAGATCGCTATGTCTCATGGGCTACCTCCCGATGGTGCGGCCGGTAAAAGAAATTCGATATCATCGCTATTTGGACCTGTCACTCGTCTTCATATTCGTCCGCATCCCAAGGGTACAGCGTCAACAAGTACGCGATTATGCAATCGATGTCGCGGTCGGTCAATACTTCTCGCCAGGAGGGCATTTGCAGGGGCGGTTCCAGTCCGGTCTCGTCCTTCTTGGCGCAATGCTTGCCTTTCGTGATCAGGTCTTTGGCGGAGTTGTACTGGGTCATGACCAGCCTGAACTGCGGGATGTCGCGGGAGTCTTCCATCTGGTCTAAGTCCACACGCTTCAACAGCAGTTCGATAAACGCATCCGCATCTTCCTTCTCCTCCAGGAACAACTTCTCGGCAAGAGTATTGTGAGCGGGCACGGTTGCCTTGGCATAGTTGAAATTCGGCACGTCGCCTTGGCCGTCCTTCCCGTGGCACGTTACACATCCTTTGTTCTGATAAAGATAACGCCCCCATTCAATCATGTTTTCCCGAGTAGGCTTGGCGAGATCGTGCGGGCAGTCGACGGCCTCTATGGCGTCGTGGTCAATAGCTGCGATGGTGTCGTGGTCAATAGCTGCGATGGCATCACGGTAGATGTCCTCGGGCATCTGCCCCTTCGGCGAGACTACTATCCAGCCGGACATGTAAAAGTGACAGTCGCCGCAAATCGAGGTACAGTAATACTGGTATGTTCCCGCAGCACCGGCCCGGAACCGTACAATCTGAGTGTGTCCTGGTTCGACGTCCACAGGGGCGATATTCAGCTCGGGGGCGTAAAATCGGTGGTGCACGTCAGTGCTTTGAAGGCGCAGCACCACCTCGTCTCCCTCCTCGACGTGCAGGATAGCCCGATCGAAGGTTCTCCACCAGTAGTTGATGGCGTTTACGTTCTCCAAGGTCCAAACGCCGTCTTCGGCGACCCCGGAAAGCGTGAAGACCTTCGCGCCTCCGGCATCAGAGGCAATTGCGCGGTTGCTCTGGAATGCGACTAACACCGGCAAGCCTACAAGAACCATCACCACGCTCGCCGCCGCTGTAATTTCCTTTAATTTCATAGTTAAACAACCTGTCTGTAAAACTGTACCGGGGCGTTCGATTTACCCGGTGAACAGCCTCAGAAAAAAGAGGGTGAATGCGGCACATAAAATCCCGGCAGGAATCACGCTGCGCAGGGCCTGTCTTGTGTCGGGATACAGTGATTTCGCAATTTTGTAGCCTCGTTTCAGCGAAAAACCCAGACCGAACAGAAGCAGGGGAATTTGTATGTAACTCACGTATTCGGGCAGAAACGGCGTCCAGGAAAAATGCGCCGTCCCGATGAGGTCCCACCCGCGGCCCATGGGATCAGATAAGATTGAAATAATGTAGGAACCGTTGATCATTATCAGCGGGAAGCTGAAGGCGATCCAGGCCACCAACCCGAAGGGGACCAGGATGTAAGAATATCGGATGAAAAGAACCTTCGCCGAAACGGTGTCGGTTCCGGAGAACTTTTTTCCGAGCCACGACGCAGCCGCCCACATAGCGGGCAGTCCCACAAGGGCCATGAACCACACGATGCCCGCGTAGGCCAGGAAACCCTTGTAGTTTCCGGTTTCGGCAACGTTAGCCCAATCCTTCACCGTTCCCCAAGGTCCAAGCAGGGTGACAGAATAGACCCCCGCAAGGGCTAACATGATAAAGGCCTTCCAGCTCTCGTCGTATCCCTTAATGAGCGTGTCGGCACCGAAGGGCCTTAGGTAAAGCCCGACATTGTCGTTTGGGCAACTCTTGACACATTCCATGCACAGGCCGCAATAGTTGTTCCGATCCATCTTGCCCAGGTACTGGAACCACGGACACGCCCAGCCTTTTTCGCTTCCGGTCCGACAGTTTTTGGATTTGCACTCATTGCGGCAGAGTTCCGGATCGACCGAACGGAGGGCGAGCATGGAGGTCATGGCGTAAAGTCCCTGGAATCCGCTGACCGGACAGATATACATGCAAAAGCTGCGCAGGCGGTAGATAACGGCCAAAATGGTGGCAATGACGACCAGCCCGCCCAGCACGAGCACGCTGACTATCGGACGCGTCAGGAGCATGGCGCTGAATGTGCAGATCAACAGGAAGCCAATGTTCTGAGCCCAGATGTTGCTCAGAAACTTGGGCCACTTTCTGTTGAGGCCGAACATTTTATTTCGCAGGCCGAACATCTTGCCCGACCTTACCCCGATCAAGGCCATACGCTGAAACCACTCACCGAAGAATGGAAAAGGGCAGACCGTGCACCAAATGCGCGAGAGGAAAGGAACCATAAAGGTGATCAGCAAAAACCACCAGAATATCCAGACAAAGATGACCAAGATGTTTCGATTGCCTACGGGCGTCCCGAGGACGCCGGCGATCAGGAAGAAATAGAAAATCGCCAAGTTCGGAAAGACCACCAGGAACTGGAAGCTTCGCCACTGGCAGAACTTCTTCAACCAGGGAAGCTTATCGAACAAATTTATCCAAGGGTGGCGGGGGGCAGGCGACTGGTCCGGCGACGGCACCGTGTCCTGCAAAGCTTGCTTATTGACTACTTCTTGAGAATCCATGGTTTTTCTCGATATTTCTGGCCACGCATTCGCGCGGAGGGCTACGCTGTGTTGCTCGGGGATTTACGGGTTCGCAGGAAGAGCGAAGCAAGCATCACAATCACGATCCCTGCCGTACCACCTACGCCGGCAAAATAGGGATAGTTGGGGCCTACGATTAACTCGCCCTGCATAAAGGGATGCAGCGTGCCGCAGGTGTGCGAGCAGCGATAACGGAACTTTCCAGGTCGATCGGCCTTGAATACGATCTCCTCGACGAGGGTGTATTCCTTGCCCTGCGAGGGCCGGCGCAATTTGAAGCTCGGGAATTTCTCCTCTACGGGGGTGCCCGGTTCGATCAGCGCGTCAATGTCATAACCTTCAAGGAAAAAACCGTGAACCACGTCCAGAGAGACCAGCCGGATATGCACCTCATCGCCTTTGTTGACCTTTATTCTGCCGGGATCGTAGGCGTACTGCCTAGCCTTGATGTTGAATTCTCTTTTCTGTCCGTCCGCGCCCGTTGTCGATGCGGCCACCAAGGGCGGTATCGCTGCACAAACCCCCACTATTCCAAGCGCAAGTGCTGCATATGCGAGTTTCATCGTTGCGACTCCGCGTACTTGGCCTTGGTAATTGTCAAATCCACCTCGGTTGTCTTTCCGGTTTCCACGGTCACCTCTTGGGTGCCGGTTTTGAGCTTCAGCTTCTTGTGCCAGGTATTCAGAACGTACTTGCCGGGCGGAATATTCTTGATCGTAAAAGTCGCCTGCTGCTTTTCCCCATCGATCGGCACCGTGGTGAAGAATGGGTTGTCCAGAATGACCACGTACGCGGCCATTTCCAGATGGAGCTTGCAGAGCATGGTTACTTCCTTGGGGTCCTGGAAGGTGTAAAGCCGCGTTTCCCCGGGCTTCCATGTCCCCAGGTCCTTGGTTTTGGTTTTCTTGGACTGTTCGTACAGGAAGTAAACGTTGTGTTTATCATTGTCGTTGTTGTAAAACTCGATTGGCGTTCCCTTTTGAATCGCCAGGACGTGCGGGATGAACACCAGCCCCTTCTGGTCGACTTTGGCGGGCCGGCGGGGGGGAGGGAAGTCGTTCTCCCCAACCTTTTCCAGATACACCACCACGTCCTTGTAACTTTTGGGGCCTTTGGTTTTGGCTTTGGCCCGTGAGAGCTTGATTGTCCCGGTGATACTCCCGCTGCCCTCCCTGGCGGAAGTAATGCAGGCACAGTTTCCGTCACCAGAGCAGGTCTTGCACGAACAAGGCATGTGTTCCTCGCCCTTGGCGCACTGGCATTTGTCGCTTTGATAGTCCAGTTCTGTGCACCTGCCTGCCGAGGCGGGCTGGTTCGTCTGAGTGAGTGTTTTTTCTGCTTCCGCACCGCTACTGGCGATAATCGCCTCCGCGCCAAAGACTGCCATTAGCCCGACGACAACAAGCGGGAATATTTGTATTTTTCGCATAGTTATATCCTCTTAAAGAGTAACACAGAAGATGTGTCTAGAACGCTGCTTCCAGCGAAAGGAGCACCTGATCGTCTTGAGTTTCTTTCGCAAATCGCTCATCCTTGGTGTGGAAACGCCCTTCCACGGTCAGCGAGATGTTCGCACGGATCAGGGCCTTTGCACCTACGACGAACCGGTTGCGATCCTGTGTGTTGTCGATACCTTCCACGCCGCTGGGTAGGTCGAGTGACAGCCCTTCGTAACGGAGGAAGGGAACAAACCACGGGAAAACGAAGTATTCGGCTTCGGCGAACCAAGTGCAGGAGTCAACCGGCTGGCTCGACAGTTCCCCGTATGGACTCTTGTTGCGCCCGATGACGGCACCTCCACGAACGGCCAGGTCCTGGTACTTGCCCTGGATTCCAAAGCCGACCCGCCAGAACTCATCGCTACTATCGAATGACATTGCCTCGTCTGAAATCTCGTCGACGCCGGCAATGCCAATCTGGGCTGTGCCCCAATGGCCGTAGCTGGACAGGATGATGCTGTTGTCGCGCCAGGATTCAGAGTCGGAAAGCTCGCCTCCATCATCCTTTGCGCCCGAGCCGTCGAATCCGAGCCCGCCAATCTTGTAGGCGAGCTGGAAGAAAATGTCTTTCTCAGAGTTGTTGTCCTCAAACTCATCACCGTTGCCGTTGACGACGCCTACGACGTATCTCCACGTCCTGCCGAATCCGTTGATATCGATACCGGGCTGAGCGTGAACCATGAACGGGTTACCGTCAAATGATGCTCCGTCCTCTATCAAGCCGAGGGCCTCATGAAAGTGGTGGGTTGGCGAGGGCATCGCCCATGAGGAATACAGGTACCGGTTGACGCTGAGGCGGTTATGATCCCGTGCCATGAACAGGCCCATTTCCTGCATCCCGACAGTGCCGATGCGGATATTGAGCATATTTTCCGGCAGGATCAGATCTTCGAATTGCAGCCAACCCGCAACTGTCGTCGCGGTTCCACTGGCGGCTTCCCCATGGGCATCCCCATGGGCGGCGCCGCCGCTCCTGTCAAACACAAGTTCGAAGAAGAAGGAGACGTTCTCTCCCATCGCTCCGGCCCCCAGGAGCTTCGCCTCCTCTGGGAAAAGGAACTGGCTACGTGCGTCCTTCTCGCCGCCCGTGTCGATCTGGTATTGCGATTTAAACACAACCGCCAGCGGCGGAAGTCCGGGAATGTCCGTCGGCCAGATGGCGTTGGGCCAGACCTTCTTGTATGCCACGTCGCCCATCTCGACGGGCTCGTCCTTGATGTACAGGTCATCGTCAGCAAACTTATACCCGTTCAGGCGAAATGCCTCGCCTATTGCATTGAGCCTCGGAAAGGACTCGTGGCAAGTTGCGCAACTCGTCTTATACTTGCGCGCAAAGACGGGTATGCCAAAGGCATCGCCTGTAAGAACCAATACGAATAAACCAATCACGAGTCCACCGACCCATTGTTTCCTGCTCATTTTTGCTTTCCTTTTCTCATCGCTGACTGATCCCCTAATCAGTTTCAGTCTCTAGATATCGAACTTTTTAAACCTAACTGTAGATTGTTGCCCCCTTCGCAGCTCAGTTCTTACTATTGGAGCGGCTTCCAAAAAAGCTTGAAGCCAAGTTAGGAAGCCTAAACGTGCACCTTGACCTACTGAACTAAGGCAAGTGGTGTGCCACCACGCAGCATATCGCGATCGTTTTTCATCACAACTATTGCTATTACAATTGGTTAAACTCAAATAAAATAACGCCCCCCCCTGCGTATCACCCCTCGGCCCTACGCTTTTTACTGGCCTTCGGCAGTCAATCCTCCTACAAATGCAAGACCGCAAAACCTTCAAACCTTGCGTTTTTGCAAGACATCGCGCCGGTGAGCAGATGGGGAATTACCCTCGTCGTGGCTGGAAGATCATCAGAAAGGGGCATGGTTCAGAACCGATGAACCTCGCCTTACAGTTGGACGAACTATGGATGAACCGCTTGCAAAGGAGTCAGCAAGTAGGGCGACCGCTTTTTTAGCAATTTACAGGGAGATATGTTTCGCTTTCGGTTAGCTATGGTTACACACTCAGGTGGCGTGGTTCGAATGTGTTGCCCACGTTTGAACCATGGGTGAAAACCCTCAATCCGAAGCGGGACGCTTCGGGTCATCCCGGCCGAGGCCGAGTTCGCCCATCTTCCTATAGAGCGTCGATGGGTTGATACCCAGCCGCCTGGCAGTCTGCTCCCTGTTGCCTCCGCAGGCCGACAGCATCCTGCGGATGTGCTCTGCTTCGTATGCGTGTATGGCCTGCCGAAGGTTATCCGAGTACCCTGAAAGCTCAGGGCTACTTCTGATTTCGGGGGGCAGGTCCTCCAACGTGATGTGGTCCCCGTGATTGAGAATCATGGCGTGTTCAATTACATTCCTAAGTTCCCGCACATTGCCCGGCCAGGAGTAGGCCATGAGCCTGTGGATTACCTCGTTGTCCGCACCGAAGCACCGCCTTTTCATTTCCTGGTTGAATCGTTTGACGAAATGGTGAACCAGCAAAGGAATATCGGATCGTCGCTCCCGCAGCGCCGGAATGACTATCTCGAAAACCGCGATACGAAAGTATAGGTCCTCTCGGAATTTCCCCGCCGCCACCAAGTCCCGGAGGGACCGATTCGTGGAGACTATCACCCGAGATTTGAGCGGGATCGGCGTCGTTTCGCCCACTCGATAGAACTCTCTTTCTTCCAGAACGCGCAAGAGTTTACTCTGAAGCGATGGGGGCATCTCCGCAATTTCATCCAGAAACAGCGTGCCATCTGCAGACAGTTCAAAGAAACCTTCCTTGTCCGCAACGGTTCCCGTAAAAGCGCCGTGAATATGCCCGAACAGCTCGCTTTCCAATAGATGTTCCGGGATTCCCGCGCAATTGATGGGCACAAAAGGTGACTCGGGGCAATCGCTCATTGCGTGGATGGCTCGCGCAACGACCTCTTTGCCCGTTCCGGATTTGCCTCGTAGAAGAACCGTGCTCCTCGTGGCGCCCACCTTCTTGATCAGTTCGAGGACTTCTTTCATGGGCTCGCTTTGGCCCACCAATGGCAGGTCCATGGCGATATGGGAGACCTCGCGTCGCAGAAACTTCACCTCCTGAGAGAGGCGCTTGTGCTCGATTAGGCGCCGAATTTTCTGAAGGATATCCTCCAACAGAGGGGGCTTGGTGATGTAGTCTGCCGCACCTTTGCGAAACGCGTCCACCGCGGTTTTTAAGCTGCCATAGGCAGTGATCATTATCACAAAGCTTTCTGGGCTGATTTGCATAATTTTATCGAGAATTTCGATGCCGTCTGTGCCCGGTAGTACAATATCGCAGAGAATAACTTCGGGGCGAAATCTATCAAGCACACCCAGTCCCTCTTCCCCGTTGCTGGCTGTTTCGCATTGATATCCCTCTTGGCGAAGAAGCTCGGCAAGATCTTCACGAAAGATATCCTCGTCGTCGATCACAAGAATCTTCGAACTCATTGTTTGACGTCCTTTCGTTCGTCGGAGGCCAGTTTTCCCAATGTCCTTATGGGCAGATACACTTTAAACACCGACCCGCCCCCCTGGGGGCTCTCCAGATCGATCCTGCCTCCATGAGCGTAAACTATGTTGTGGACGATGCAAAGGCCAAGGCCCTGCCCTGTGTCCTTCGTGGAAAAAAACGGATTGAAAATCCTGTCACGGATCTCGCTGTCGATGCCCTGGCCGGTATCTGCAAATTCGATGCATATGTCGTTTCCGCTTCTATGGGTCTTGATTCTCAGCTCGCCACCGTCGGGCATCGCTTCGAGGGCATTGAGCCCCAGATTCAGGAAGACCTGGACCATTCGATCCCTGGCGCCCATGGTTTCGGGAAGATCCTTACCCAGTTCCCATACTGTCTGACAGCGTTTGGCCTGCTTGTGAAACTTGAGTATCTTGAGCGTCTCCTCGACTATCTCGTTGATCTGAAGTGTCGTCCATTCGTCCTTGGTCGGCCGGGCAAACTCGGAAACGGCCCGGACTATCCGGGCAATTCGATCGGTCTGGTCCTCCAGCAATCGCAGGCTTTCCGCGAGAAACGCTCCGTCGTGGTTCTTTTGCAGAAGGCGCAGGCGGACGGAAATGGAAGACAGCGGATTGCCGACCTCGTGAGCGACACCGGCGGCCATCAGCCCCAGGGCTGCCATCTTAGCCGAATGCATCATTTCCGCCTCGGCCAGCTTTCGCTGCGTTATGTCCTGGGTCAACTCCACAATCTGATGGACCTGCCCATCCTTATCCATTAGCGGGGCGACAGTAACCTGGAAGAACCGTTTGCCGCCTCGGGCGTCAACGATCTGGCGTTCCATGACACGGATCGTACCATCCTTGAAAGTTTTCCGCGCCGGGCAAGGCTGCTGCTCCGACGAGGCTTCATACTCACAGCAGTGCGCTGTGGTAATATCGTCGGATACGTTCAGCCACCTCTTGATCTGATCGTTCATCCAGATGGGACGCAACTCCTTGTCGATGATCGCAAACCCAGCTCCCGTAGCCTGGAGGACGCGCTGGAGCCCCTGGCGATCAGCCATCGCACGACTTTCCTGCGCCCGGAGCCGAGCCATAATGGTTGTTATGAAATACGCCGTCAGAGACATAAGAATAGCCTGCAGGGCCACCAGGCTCGCGACGTAGACTGGCTCGTGCGCCGCATGAAATAGGCCATGCCCCTCGGCCGCGTGCGGGAAAACCTGCAGCGTGTAGTGCTGAATTATCCCGCCCATTTCGGCGAACGCCATTATGCCGAACAGGATCGAAGCGCCGACAACCGTCGCGTAACACTTCCGGCGGTCCATAAGTATGCCGCTGATGATGACGTGAAACACAAAAGCAAACATCGCCGGATTCTCAATGCCGCCGGAGTAATGTAGCATGGCCGTCAGGAGAATCAGGTCGCTGCATATCTGAAGCTCTTTGAGGCAGCCGACAAGCCACCTTCGCCGCACGCACAGGTCAAAGACGATGTTGGTAACAACAAGGCAGCTCACCAATACGGCAAGCGGCCAAAACACTTCTTTTTCCAGGTATCCCAAGACCCATACCGATAACCCAATCAATGCCCCGGAAATCACACAAGCGATCCATCGCATTCGGATGAACCACATGCTCAATTGGAAGTCCTCATCTTCGTCAGAGGAACGCTCTCCAAGAGGTCTGTCGTAGTCTTCCGGCCGCCAAGGTGGTGCGGACGAATCTGCCTGTTTGCCTGTACCGGCCTGTGATACCATCTGTCCTGCCAACTGGCTGTGCCCATCGTAGGTTATCGCAGCTACCAAGCCTGGGACTACACACGGCCGCTGTCGGGACAAAAGCATTGCTGCTATCACGAGCGGAAGTAGTATCACAAAGACATAATAGCTGCCGATCCCACCGCCAAAACGCACCCCAGCCGCATACCAAGTGACCAGCAGCACAAAGACACCCATCGTCCAGCGGGTGCGCAGGAACCGAACTAGCCGATAAAGCAACTGTTGATCCGTCAACGCCAAGTTGTCCAAACTGTCCTTCATGTGAAATACTCCGCCGTCCGTGTATCATAACGCATTCGACTGTCCCCGCAAAGACACCATTCGGTTGTCCCTCCCGAAAACCCTATTCGAGCTTGAATCTGCATGTGGATGATCGTGTGAACGGCTGGAATGAGGTCAGAAGGGGCCGGAAGTGTGGTGTGATAGGAACGGCCATTTCCTCCTAGTCGCATGATTTCCGCTGTC
>SDBS01004788.1_pt1 | contig 13266 bp, 13 predicted proteins | sample 2277091 | NCBI WGS metagenome assembly SDBS01 (sample SAMN10404972, study PRJNA504765) | marine sediment metagenome | isolation source: marine sediment core GS10_PC15, 163 cmbsf | place: Arctic Ocean: Southern Knipovich Ridge | collected 2010 | reverse complement strand
GATAAAAGCCACAATTGAACGGTATATAAATGCAGTTAATCAGAATATTGATAAAGGTACGGTAACAGAATTTACAGAAATGAATGCATTGAATAAGTTTTTGCAAACCTTAAAGTCTCAAAATCTTACCGGTGCTGAAAAAATGAGAATTAAATCAGATTTGGATGAATTATTAGGCGCAGGAATCGCACAAGGAAAGATACCGGCTCTTTTAAATTTTATATGGCTTGAGCAAGCAGGTCCGAGCTATGAAAAAATAGAAAAAGAGATCAGCGAAGATATTTCTAACATTCAACAGCATACGGGTATTAAAATTGAAAAAGATGGAATATATGGATTTTTAGGATTATCGAATGACGAAGGAAGAAAAAAAACTTCCCTTCAAATGGAAGAATGGTTTAGAAATAAAAAAGAGGAAAAATTTTTTAGTGCAAATCAATTAAGAGCAATCCGACAATTAGAACCGTTTCTTATTTCAAGCCAAAAAAAATCGTACGATGCCTATCTTCAGGGGCCAGGTGCAGTACAAGGTTTAAGCCCTCGAGTTGATGAGATGGCGGGAATGGCTCAGATTGGTGATGTCAACAACCTTGTGATGGTTCTCGGAGATTTAGAGAATGAACTACAAAAAAAGCAGTCTAAAAAATAATAACTCAAAGTGAGCAATTCAATCCCTCACATTTTCTGCTATACTAAAATTTTCACCAGGTTTATAGGGATAGTATGAGTTTTTGGGATGAGTCCATAATCATCGGCAATCGATCTTTTCCTCGTTTTATTGGTGGTCCATTAGATGGAATTACCGATTCTCCGTTTCGCCAGCTCGTGCGAGATTTTTCAAAAGATGAACTTCTGTATACCGAAATGCGTCATGTGCGTTGCATTTCTCATGAGCGTGGTGCGGCAAAAGCATTGCGTTTTGAGCAGTTTGAGCGGCCGCTTAATTTTCAAGTCGCTGCAAATAGTGTTGAAAGTATTCCGGAAGCATGTGAGCGTATTTTGCAAAAAGGTGTTGATGCGATTGATTTAAATATTGGTTGCCCGGCACGCAATGTGATTGGCTCGGGATCTGGATCTGCGCTCATGGCGGATATGCCGCGCCTTAAAAACATTGTGCAGCTCTTTCGTTCGCTTTTATCGATTCCGTTTACCGTTAAAATTAGATCCGGGTATAAAGAAAAAAATGGGATAGAAGTTGCGCAAATGCTTGAGGATTGTGGCGTGGATGCGATTGCTATTCATCCTCGCTTGCAGTCTCAAAAATTTGAAGGGCGTCCTGATTATGCGTATGCGGCAGAAGTGAAACGTGCTGTTTCGATTCCAGTTATTATTTCGGGGGGTGTTGTCAATTTTAAAATGGCGCAATTAGTGCATGAGCAAACGGGAGCTGATGGTTTTTTAATTGGGCGCGGGATGTGGGCAAAGCCATGGAAGTTACAAGAATTGAAGGCGCATGCGCGCGGAAAGCAGTATACTATTGCGAATGAAATGATACTTCGCTATGCCTTAAAACATCTTTACAGCTTGATTGATTATTATGGCATGCACGGGATTTTTATATTTAGAAAACATTTGCCGTTCTATGTAAAAGGATGTAAAGAAGCAACGCAATTGCGGCGCAAGCTATTATCCAGTACGCAAGTAGAGGAAGTTGAGAAAGAGCTCATAGCTTTTTTTGGGGCATAACATGTTTGATAGATGGCAATTCTGGGCTCGTACTCTTGGTGTTATTTTAATTGTCTGCGGTATGGGCTATTATACTTCTTTTCATTATCATATTGCTTCGATTATTTCGTATCCGGCTTTGGTGGGAAATGCCTGGGTGGTAGAGCCATGCACTAAGTGGCTATCACACAGAAAGCATACCGAAAATCTGGATCAGGAACTTACTTCTTTAAAAAAGGAGTATCAAAAACTTGAGCGCTCATATGCCCTGCTGCAAGCAAAGCTTTCATACCTCAATGGCATTAAAGAGATTCGGGCATTTAGTAAGCGATTTAATCAACCCGGGAAAGTAACGCAGATTTTGGCACGAACATTTTCGCAAGAAGGACACTTTTTTTTCATTGATGCGGGCGAGCAAGATAAGGTAACAAAAGATATGATCGTGCTGTATAACGATGCCCTGGTTGGCAAAATTATTGAAGTATACCCCTGGTATAGCAAAGTCTGCCTGATAACGGATACTCACTGTAAAGTGGGCGCCTATTGCGCCCCAACACGGGCACAGGGAATTCATGAAGGGTGCAACAAAGAGGATGAGACGCACTTGAGCTACGTCGATCATTTATCAACTATCAATGAAGGGGATCTAGTGCTTACCAGCGGGGAAGGCTTACTCTTTCCCGAAGGGTATACACTGGGAAAGGTAGCCTCGGTAGCATCGGATGGGCTGTATAAGCAGGTATCGGTGACGCCGGCCTGCGATTTAAAGGAGATAGAATACTGTGTCCTTATGGCCAAGCGCTAAAACTGGATTATGGAGAAAAACAGGGTTTTGCCGATTGTGACGCTAGAGGGTAATTTACAGCATTATGTGGTACAATAAGAGGGCCTGAAAGGGGCGAGTAAGTATTGATTTTTTCACCATTATTCTTTTGACTTACCCCCTTTTTTTATGTACATTTGAGACATCACTGAAATTCTTGAGGGCGGTTAGCTCAGCTGGTAGAGCATCAGTCTTACAAACTGGGGGTCGCAGGTTCGAATCCTGCACCGCCCACCAGTCATTTGTGTCGACACAAATGACCGGCAGGCCAGACCTTCGATAGAGTGAAGTAAGGCCATTTTCACAGTGTAAAATTTGAAATATCATTGTTCCTCGGTAGCTTACGCCGTCGCTGTCCTGTCCTTCGAAGTTCGAAGAACGTAGTAGGAAGCTATGGCGCACACGGCAGTTGGTCAACTTCGCTATCGAGATCGAATTGAAATTTATTGTTCCTCGGTAGCTTACGCCGTCGCTCTTCGAGCTATGGCGCACATGGCAGTTGGCAACTTCGCTATCGAGTGTAAGTTTGAAATATATGTTCCTCGGTAGCTCAGTTGGTAGAGCAAACGACTGTTAATCGTTAGGTCGCAGGTTCGAGTCCTGCCCGGGGAGCCAGTCTTCGTTGCTTTGCAACTTCTTCTGGCTTTCGCCATTTTTTAACGAGATGGCATACCCATAAATTATGGGGCTGTAGCTCAGTTTGGTTAGAGCGTCCGCCTGTCACGCGGAAGGTCGCGAGTTCAAGTCTCGTCAGCCCCGCCATAAGTTACGACTTGTGGCGCCTATAATGGCGTCAAATGGTCTATTGGCCTCGTAGACGATCTTTTTACCATCTAGTCTTACGTTCTGAAGTACCAAGGTGATTAATTGCCGTCTTTCTTGAGCTTCCGAACGCGTAAATAAATCATATGCATGTTTAGTGAGCTCTAGAACGTATTTTGCTGTAACATAGTAGTTACCCTCAGCTTCTTGGAGTTGGCTTAATCTGAGGCTAATATCATCTTTCTGAGTGGTAAATGATTCATAGAACTTATCGTATTTCTCATCACTTATTTTTCCCTTGAGCTTATCTAAATACAGATTATCCATCATACGCGTAAGATCTTTTTGCTCTTTGGTGAGCTTATCAAATTGGCGGTTATGAAAATCGATCTTATTCTCATGCACTTCTGCAAGAGTAGTGATGATCTCATCAAGGATGTTTTGTGGCATCTGAAGGGATTTAAATACGGTGCCGAGCTGTTTGGTAATTTCTTCTTCTCGAAGCCATTTGGCGCCATGCTTGCCCTTGTATTCAGTGCAATGATAGTAGGCATAACCTTTGTGGCGCTCAGGCGATATGGATAGCCCGCATTCATCGCAGCGAATCAGTCCACGATAGAGAAAAGGGAGCCCGGCATATTTGAAAGATTTTTTCTTAAATCCTTCTCTAATCTTATGTGCTTGCTCAAAGAGCGATTGTGAAATAATTGGCGGATAACGATGAGGGTATGATTTATATTTTACTATCATGGTCCCATGATAGAAGGGGTTTTTTAATAGTTTGCCCATATAGCCTTTGGGCCATGCTAGACCGTAGTCAGCTTTCACTTTTTGGCAAAGCGTGAGCATGGAATATGCACCCGTTGCATAGAGCTCAAAAACTTTCTTTACGATATGAACATTATGCTCATCAACGATAATATCGGTATTACCATTTTCAAGTGTGACGTTTTTGTAACCAAAGGGAGCTTTGGATAACCACTCGCCTTTGCGAAGTTTTTGCTCTTGTGCGCGCTTTACGTTATCGCTAATCGCATCTGAGTAGTATTTAGCTAATCCAAGGCTGATACTGAACTGAAATTTCTCTGTGGCTGATATGCGGCTGTTGAGTATTTGTCCATCGGACACAAAGTGAATCTCGATTTGATCGCTAACAGCACGTTCATAAAGCAACGAGATGCGTTTATCGAATACATTGCGCGAAAGACGATCTACCTTATCAAAGCACACGGCAATTTTTTCTTTTTGCTTGAGAATAAAATCGATGATGCGATCAAAGGCATCGCGTTGAATCTTATAGGCGCTTTCATCAAAGCTGCATGTCTGTAGGATTTCAAAGCCTTTGTTTTGGCAGTATTTTTGAAGACGAGATACTTGGGCAGGAAGAGAGTTGCCAGCTTCCCTTTGTTCTTCAGTGCTGACTCGTGCGATGATGATTGCTTTCATGGTGCTACTTTATGTTACGGAAGTTTAAAAACGGTTCCGGACTATTGTAGCATATCAAAGCAAAAAAAGAGACAGGGAATAATCCTGCCTCTTTTCATTATCAAAATCAAAATTTAATCACGATTTAATTAATATTGTGCCCCATGTTCAAGCAAAAGCTCTATGATGTTACTATCAGGATTCAAGTTTGTAGCCATGTATAATGGTGTAACTGGTTCCGAATAGTTACTTCTATTTTTAGCTTTTTTATTTATGTCTGCTCCAGCATTCAATAATATGTTTATTGCTTTTTTAGCTTTCATGTCAATGGCTAGAACTAATGGGGTAGCCCCTTTGAGATGCATTTTTTCTATAACATGGTTAGGATTTGCACCGTTTTGAATTAAAAATTCAAGAAGCTTGCCGCCATAACAACTATCATGGTAAATGTTAGCATAAGATAAAGCATTATTTACATCATATCCACGCTCGATGAGTTCTTGAACAAATTCAATAACAATATTTATATCAAGCGTTCGATAGTGTAAAAGACAAAGTCCTACGCACTCTTGCATAATATCAGAAATATCCACCCCACCTCTTATTAAGATAAGAGCAGTATTAAGATCTTTAACTTTGATTGCATATTTTACAAAATTTGCATCAAGCTTGGCGCCACAGTCTAATAGAACTTTTACTGCATTAGGTTTTTTAAGCAATGCTGCCCATAGGATTGGAGAATTGCCATTTTTGCCTTCATTGATAAGTTGTTTTGCAGCTTGTTCAATTTCCGCCAGATTGCCATTCAAAATTGCTTTGATCAGAAACCATTCAGCAGTTTCGTTTCCTCTGCCTTGAGTTGATCCTGAGGTAATAACTTGTTGTATCTCTGTTGCAGAGTTATTCAATATTGCTTGGTGTAATTGGGCTTTTGCTTGATCTAGATTATTTGCCACTGCATATGATGCAATAAGCATAGTAAAAGCCAAAAATTTTGTTTTCATATTCTTTTCCTAAATTAATAAAATATTTTACTGTTTTGTTGAAAATTGTGATGTTGCGCCATTATCAAGAAGAAGTTTTACTATTGCAGCATTTCTTCGTGAGATAGCAAAAGCAAGTGGAGTTATTTCTTCTGCATTAGGATTAACCGAGCATGTTTGGTTAATATTTGCTCCTGAATCAAGCAAGATTCTAATAGATTGTATATTTCCCGCTTTAATTGCTAAAAAGAGAGGAGTTAGTGCACGATCTTGCATGTAGCCTTTTGCTGCAAGATTTATTTTAGCTCCAGCATTTAATAATGCTTTAATTGCACCATTAGCACCTAAGCGGATAGCTTCAAATAAAGGATAACCCTTGTTTTTTAATTGTCTTTGCTCGGCGCCATTTTGTATGAATAGTTCCAGAGCTTTTCCTTGAAATGCGCTATAAACTTCAGGTGATTTTTCCCAGATAGAGTTTGCGTCATAACCTAGATTGATTAACTCTTGCATTAGTTCAAGAGTTGAATTCATATCTTTAGCTCGTGCATTGTTGAAACATTGTTTCATACAAGAATCAAGAGTGTTGGATATATCAACTCCACCACGAACTAAAGCGAGTGCTGTTTGAGTATTGTTTGTACAGATAGCGTATTCTACAATAAAGGGCTCAATTTGAGCGCCACATTCTAAAAGTATTTGAGCTGCATGTGGTTTTTCCAGTAGTGCTGCCCATAGAATAGGAGCATTTCCATTTTTACCTTCAGCTATGACTTTTTGAACAGCTTTTTTAATTTCTTCAGTATTATTACTTAAAATTGCCCTTAGGAATGACCATTCAGTGGTTTCCTCGTTATTGCTGCGTGGAGCAGATGAAACAATAACTTCTTTTATTTCTTGGGAAGAATCGTTTGTTATTGCTTGATGCAATTTCTCTTGAGCTTCAGTTGAATTGGCTCCAAGATGTGAAATGCTGGTACCTATGAATACCATTGAAAAAAACGTAATAGAACGTATGTTCATGAGAACCTCCATTAATTATTAAATCTCTATCAATATTCAGATTGCACTATTTGTAGACTTTTGCAACAGCCCTCCTCTTGAAAAATGCCTAAAATAAGGGCTAAATGGGCGCCCCCAGTGAAATAGCCCTTTCTTAGAATTGGTCAAAAACCCTATTGTATTGCCATTATTGCGATCTGGCGCTAGAAATAGAGCTAATTTCACTAGATATTTCGATAAATAGAGGAGATGGATATGACACTACCGAAAGGGAGCACCCAGTGGGACCGGTATAAGAAATAGCATAAATCTCGAACCCCAGAGGGAATATGGGGCTAGCTGAGATTGATTTAGCCCATATACTATTCCTGGCTAATGATGAATTTATGAGGGATTAGCTCATCCTGTTTGATAGTAAACATACCTTTGCATTTAACGTTTTTGCCATCTTGTGAGCATTGAATAGGATGTACTTCAATAAGATGGAGTTTTGGAAGAGCCTGGTGCTGTAATGCTGCTTGTGCGGCAAGCTCAAGATACATACGATCTAGTGCTCTTGCTTTTTCAGCCTCTCGCCCAGCTGGGCTTCCACGATATCCTGCGAGTAATAAAGGTATAAAATTTTTAATATAACTTTTCATAGAATTGGCAGCAATTTTTTGCCAATAAGAGAGTATTGGAAAGGCTATGATTTGCGCTTTTTTTGAGGGAATTTTGATATTAAATGTGGCTATAGCGGATGGCCTGTTTTTTTTATAAGCTTCATTTACCACTAGGACATTAAAGCCATCAAAATCATAGGGAGTTTCATTTTGCAGGGTAAACTTGCCTAAAATTTGCTCTGGGGTTCTACCAAGCAAGGGAGAATACAGATAAATAGTTATGGATAACAAGGCATATATCGCTTTCTTCATAAGTTCTCCTTTTATTTAAGATACGAAAATATAGCCAAAAAGTGCAATAGTTTAGCTTTATTTTATTGATTTTGTATGTGGGAATGTTACAAGAAATATCTAGTTTCTTAGGTATTTCGATAAATAGAGGAGAAAAATATGACGCCACAGAAAGGGACTACCCATTGGGGCTGGTATTGGAAGGTCAAAAAGCGAGATCACAACCCTAAAACGCTCTGTTCATCTCTTCCCAGTATCGATTCGTTCAGGCTCCTGAAGGAGAGAAAGAAGCGTACTTTTTTGGTGCCTGCCTATCAATTGACGGCGATCCTAGAGAAGGACGGCTATAGAATTACTTATGGGAAGAAGGGCAAGTCTTCCTACACGATCCCCTTTGAGAAGCAGGACTGTAATTATGGCGGCAATTGTTACTTCTTTCGGTGTCCGTTATGCCAGAGAAGGATGAGAAAGCTTTATTTTGCCAATGGAGCGTTTCTGTGCAGGAAATGCCTTAATTTGTCCTATCATTCCCAGCGATTGCGACCGGAAGATCGTTTTGGAATCGCGAAAATAGAGATAGAAAAATATATTAAGCGTCGGGAAGGGGACTTAGGGCTCGGTATTAAGCCTCCACGTATGCATCGAAAAACATTTGAGAAGCTGAAAGACCGAGCAGAATTTTATGATGCTAAATCAGGACTAGCTCTATATAGTGACCTGAGGCAATGGTATGGTTCTAAGATGGAGAGCTTAAGTAAAGGACTTGAGTATGAGTGGGAGTATACGATTGACGAATACAAGCAAAAATATATGAGGAAGAAGCATTGAAGGTTATTGGTGATAGTTAGTAATTAATTGTCTCATGAGCGTAAGTCCTTTCTGTAATGTTCCTGTTTTTGCTCGAGGTGAATAGGGGCCAGTAAAAATTTCTTTTTCAAGTTTGGTATAGGATGCACGAGTTACGGTTCTGTCATCGATATAGGTGAGTGCATAATCTACCAGCTCCTGATCTATGGTTTTATCCCACTTGTATTGTAAGATCCAAGGACGTATCCTCAGGCCTTTTTCAATTGATTCACCAATATCTTTACCTAAAGGTGCTGGATAAGAGTAGGCATCGGGATAGAGTTTTTTCCATTTTTTCCACATTGCTTCGCCTCCGTTATCGTTGTCAGGGCAAATCAAAAGAGCCTTCTTTTTTGCTAAGAAATCAGTGATGTTGTCTGGGTTTTTAATATTGCTTCCTATTGCAACGACAAAGGCAAAATCGCTTACTGCATGATGAGTAGCGTAGGTGTCCAGTTCTGATTCAATCACGATCATAAGATCTTTTTCAGTATCGCCTACTATGGTAAGACCCTTTGCGCTACCAGATACTGCAATATATTTGCCAATGGTATCAGTTGGCTTCCATGCAATGCGTCTTATTTTGAGACGGTGTACATCTCCATTTGATTCAAGGGAAGGAATAACGATACCTGCGGGCAACCAAAGCTGCTTATTATTATTTTGTATCTCTATATCCCAATCTGATTTTTCTCTGGTAATATCTAACGGATTCCATCCTATTTTGTAGGCACGTATTGCATCGGCTGAAATACCACGCTTATGTAGCATTGTTAAAATAGCTTTGTGCGGCCATATGTTTTTGTGTGCCCATGCTACAAAGGCATTAGCCTTCGTTTTCCAGAGATCTGAAGATCTCGATATTTTGACTGGCTTGAAGGTAGGTTGCGTAGGCAATTTGAAGAAAATATTTCTTTCAGGAAGAATTGCATTTACGAGCTGTGCTGCATCTTTAAAATCCATGCCATTAAAATCAATGGCGAACTGAATAGCATCCCCTGCGGTATCGCATTGGCGGCAACGATAATACCCAGCGCAGTTTTTCATTTGTTTGTTGGGCTGGATAAAAAAACGATCTTTACCTCCGCAGACTGGGCAGCTTGATTTGTATTCTCCTCCTTGGGTTGATGATGCTTTATATGGATTGAGCCCTACTTCACATGCAAGATCTAATAGTGTCATGATGCTCCTTTTGCTGATTGGTCTACTCTGTCTTCATTTCAGTCTAGGTCTGTTATCAGAAGAAAGCCTGATGAATAGCGGGATGTCCAGGTGGTCTATGCTCTCGGGCACTTGTGTTGCGGAAAAACAAAAAATTTTCTGTTTCCATAAGAAATCATTTCTCCAATCACAATGCGTAGACGGGTTAGACTGCTTGGACCTGTAGCAGTGGGAGCTATAAATAAGGCATCTATATGCTAGGCATCGAGATAGACGAGCAAGGACGGTGATTACGCTATAACGATTCATTTATGCCTTTCTGGCTATTAAAAATATGAGCGGGATCTGCTTTGAACGCTTTGCAAAAATCTGCTCGTGCTTGCTCAAGGGATGGTAGTTGATACATATATTTTCTGCTTCCATCTACAGAAGGACGATGTTTTTGTACCGAAGGAATTCGTTTTTTGAAAGTTGCAAAAAAGAAGTTCTTTTTTATTGCAGTTTCTTCACTTTCATTGCACCAATCACGGTAGTAGTGATAGATATCATCTAGGGAAAGAGAACTTTGCCAAATTGTAGGCCCTTCACTTACAATGTTAAAGGAGCCTGTGTTCAGTGCTTCATAAATGTATCGGATGTCGGAATCAGCACTTCTGAGTTTGATTGAAAAGGATTCATTACTGTGTGGCAGTTGGCGAGGGTTAAAGTTGCTGATATCTTCATGAAGAAGATCATAGAGCAGCCCTTCATATCCTCCATTATCTAATTCGTTTTGTATTAGACCAAAGTAAACATGATCCTCTTTGTGTGTTTCTGATACACGTACCACAAAAAAACGACGATCATCTGGATCGATATGTACAGGCCAATTTTCATTACTGCTCATGATAATGTGTCTGAAATTTTTTACTGAGATTCGGTCTTTACCCTTACCTTCAATGATGCAAGTTTTGTCAGTAATCATTGATTTCATAGCGCCCATTTCTTTTTTGTGACCACCCCAAAGGGCTTCATTGGCATGAATAAGAACAGCGTGCTTTAAGTGGTAATTAAAATTCGATACAAGTTCATTGAGACTGCTGAGCGAAACATAGTGTGGGCCCAACAATTCTCCAAGAGGATCAACGAAACTATTTTTACCCACCCCCTGAGAGCCGCAAAGTACGAGCGCAGTAGTCAATTCATCAGGATGTTGAAAAATATACGCGAGCCATTTGCGAATATGTTGATAATGCTCTTCATTACCTGAGCAAATATTATCTTTCACATGCGCCCAGTATTTTATTGGTGATCCCTGCTTAGGCTTGCGTGTAAATCCCTTCCAGATGTTGTATAGATTATTCGCATGGCCTGTGACGGTAGGGTCAAAAGTGATACCTGTATATTTTCGGCGCTTAGGCTTTGTGGTTTTTTTTAACCAAATGTAAGCTTTCGATCGCATTTTTCCATCTGAACATCTAATGGCTTCGTCTTCATAGAAGGCTCTAAATGATGCGGGGCTTTCGAGGCCAAAATCTTTGTAGCCCAAGGCATTTTCTTTTTCAGTTAAGATGTAGGTCTGGTCAATGTGAACAACAGCATGCTTTTTATTAAGCTCCATGACCATATAGTCTTCTGGCCACAATAGTCGATAGCGTTCTTTTTGTGATTTGAGTTGATTGTGGATTTCAATAATAGCGGATGCTTTTGATTGGGTTGTGTTGGCTACTTCCTGAGCTATAAATGCCTCATTTGAGAAGGATTTGAGCTGGATGTTTGTATACCCGAGTTCGTTTTTTTGTTTCTCAAGTGACTCATTATTTTCACGCCATTGAGTCCGTTGCTCGCTCAGCTCTTTTTTTCTCGCATTTTTGTGATTTGTGGTACTATTAGCCATATGTTTTCCAGGATTAGTTGGGCGCAGCATCTGTTCAATGCCACGCCCTATTTTTATTTCTTTTTAATTCTTATTTCTTTGATTGGAATCGAAATGATCCATGGGTCATCAATCTCTGTTTTGGTGAACCCTGCACGACACTGTAACGTAGAATTTCCATTTTCATCTTTGAGATACTCTGCAATATAGGTCCATTCACTCGGGGTTCCTTTTTGCTGGGTATTTGGCATGCCGTTTATATAGATATTATCTACTACTGGAAGGCCACGATTAATAAGCTTTCTAACTAATGTCTTGTGATCCCTATCAGCTTCTGCAAGTAAATCTCTTTCCTTTTTCGCTCGCTCAAATTCAGCATGTTTAGGATATTTATGCTCCATAAGCAGCTCTCTTTTTATATTTTTCTTTTGCTGTGGGAGTGATCCGCTTTTTACGATCAATTTGAATAAGTGTTTCGAAAAAGCTTACGAGCCTTTGTTTCTCTTCAGCTGTTAAGCTCCTTTTTTCTTGCTGATTCATTACTGATTTTCCGTAGAAGCAGGTGTTTGCGGAATGTTGACAGGATTTTGATCTGGGTGAGAGGAATCACCAGGATTTTTTCTCCGTTCCAAAAACTCGATCACAGATTTTTTGCTATAGAGAATTTTATGGCGGAGCTTAATAAAATCGGGGCTATAGCCCCTGACGCGGGCTTGATAAGCCGCATCGATACTGGGGTAGATGCCAAGTTGAATGAGGTGCTGAGTTGATAGATACTCAGGCATATTTTGTATAGAGTTGCTCACTTTGGAGCTCCTTATTTTTAGGAGACTCCAAATGACAAGAGGTAGGTTTGTACCTATATGTATGCTTTTGTACATTTGTATACAAATCTACTAGTATAAGATTTAAGTCTGTTGTATGAGGTTAAACCTTATACTAATTAAGAAGCTGAATAAAAGCGGCAACTTTTATTCAGCTTCGCTATTTCTCTGCATCATTTGGACTCTGTAGGTTTGTTAACATATTGCCAACTTCTATTTGTCTTCTTTCTTTACTTTTTCTTACGCGTTCTTCTTTGCTTTCTATTATATCGCTGTCTCGATGTTTTTCGTTTTTAAAAGCCACCCATAAATGCCTTAATGTATTAGGGGTAAACTTTTTTTTGATATTATTTTGTTCACATGCATGAGTAAATGAATAATTAAGTCTTCTGCGAGTAACTTTTTTGCCATTCCTGGTAACAAAAACATATGGGCAGTTTTGCCGTATTTTTGATGTTGATTGGATGTAGTTTTTTAGTTCCTCCAGAAAGCTTTTTTCATAGCAAACCACCTCTTTTTTGTTTTTCGAAATGAAGGTGATGGTGTTAGTATCAAAATCTATCTGATTAATTGTAAGTTCAATCATTTCAGATATGCGTCTTTGCCCTTGTATTATAGTACGAGCAATAAGTTCATCTCTTTTATTTTGTTCACCAAGCGCTTCGATAAAATGTCTCCAGTCTGAAAAGGTTGGCGCGTTGTCTATTTGCGGCAGTATGTTGCGGTGGAATATCTCTTCTGGGATGAAGTCTTTGAAACTAAATAAGCTAAGCCAGTGGGCAAATTCTATGTAGCAGTCTGCTGCCTCTTGCCTCATTTCATCAGTCCAGTCGGGTTGTGCATTGATGTAATTGAGGGTTGCGGGCCATCGGAGATGTTTAAAGGCTCCTGTTTCACAAGGTTTGCCGTCTGCGATAGCCTCTGGAAAGATAGATCGCTTTATCAGCTCGTTGATATGTAGTTTATATGTTATCCAGTATTTAGACAGTTCGTAGTCATGACAAAAAATGATTACTTCTTGCAATGA
>SDBS01004787.1_pt1 | contig 13269 bp, 12 predicted proteins | sample 2277091 | NCBI WGS metagenome assembly SDBS01 (sample SAMN10404972, study PRJNA504765) | marine sediment metagenome | isolation source: marine sediment core GS10_PC15, 163 cmbsf | place: Arctic Ocean: Southern Knipovich Ridge | collected 2010 | reverse complement strand
AAAGATTTTTAGATTAAAAGATAAGAAAATTTCTTTAACTATATGGCATGAAATCACAGATTTTAATAGATCATAAGAGGTTTTAAGAGAAAGCGGTCAAATTTTGCGTTCTATATTAGCAAACACCCCAGATTATATTGTAATGATTGATATAAAATGTGAAAATCAGTTTATAAATCGTTCTTTTATTTGGATGCAACGAGGTGATAAAAACAACAAGAACATATTTAGCCTTATCCCGCTCGAATACCATGGAATTTTGAAGAACAGTATTTCTCAATTGATTAAAAGCGGACGGGCAGAAAATATAAAAATAAAGGTCAAAAATCCATTAGGGAATCCTGAACTTTATGAAGTACATTTTGGATATATTAAAAGTGAGTGGGAAATCACTGGTTTAATTATAATATTTACTGAAAACAATTAAAAACATTAATAGAAATTCATTTGGTTCTTTAGGGAATAAAAATGGGCATTTATTCACTCTTTCATTATCCCATATCCTGTGGGTTTTGTTCGGTAATATTTTATTAATTGTGCATTTTTTAAAGATTCAAGAGATGCCAGTGTTTCTTGCTGAGACACGCCCAATTCGGTCAAAAAGTTTAAAAAAGCTCTTTTGGAAGTGTTTCCCTTCTTATCCAATAATTCCATTACCCTTTCTTCCGCTTCATTTAAACGTGTTTTTTATCCAGATCACTCAAAATTATGGACACTTATTTTGTCCAACGAACGGCAAAATTTATTTTTCAGTAGAAGTGAAAACGCATTTAGCATATAAGATCTTGACTTAATATGTCAGAAATGTTGAATTATATTTTCATTGAAATTTGGAAGACGCTGTATTACTGTTATTTTTTGGCATTTTGATTAAACCGTTTATAATTTAAGAACATATTAACGAGATTGTTATGGGAGATAAAAATAATAACATCATCTATAAAGCAACTACTCAGTTAGAACAAACATTAATACAAAGAGTCGAAGAGTTGGAACAGATCAATTTTAGATTACAGACTGATATTGAAGCTAGGGAATTAGCACATGAAGGGCTTAGATACGGACAAAAATTTCTCCGCGAAGTAATCTCATCAATAGAAGACACATATATTACTGTTTTTGACCAAAATTGTTAAGTAAATTTCATTTGGGGGTCTAATAAATTAGAGGAAAAATACAGTATTGTTTTTCAAGATTACATGGGAAAAGACTCGAATGTTTTTAATCCCTCATTGGAAAAACAAATAAGACAAGTTTTTGAGACAAATCAATCTTTCCACAGTGAATGGAGTGAAAAGAGGCAAGGAAATATTGTTTGGTGGGACTTTACCCTTTCTCCAATTAGAGATGAAGATAATGAGATGGTTGCAGTTGTATCCGCAGTAAGGGATATAACTGAGAGTAAAAAAAAAAAGGAGAAATTATGGCTAAACAGTCAAATTATAACAAATTTGTCTGAAGGCGTGAATTTAGTTCGAATTGAAGATGGGGTAATAATTTATACAAATCCTACATTCGAAGAGATGTTTGGTTACAATCCGGGTGAAATGATCGGAAAATCTATTGCGATTTTAAATGCACCAACTGAGAAAACTCCCGAAGAAACTAAACATGAAATCATGAAAATCTTGTTAGATACAGGAGAATGGCACGGAGAAGTGCGAAATATTAAAAAAGATGGCATGTATTTTTGGAGTTATGCAAATGTTTCACTCTTCGACTATCCAGAGTATGGAAAAGTAATAGTTTCAATACATACGGATATTACCGAACGTAAGAATTCTGACCAGAAGCTAAAAGAATCAGAAGAAAAATGGAGGGCTCTAAGTGAAAACTCACCAGCTCAAATTACATTGTTAGATAGAGAACACAAAATTCTCTTTGCTAACCGCACAGTTCCAGATCTTTCAAGAGATGAGGTCATTGGTACTATTGTATTTACCTATATACCATTAGAATTTCAACAAATAGCGAAAGATTCATATAATTCAGTTTGGGAAACAGGTGAACCGGTCACATTTTTCACAAATTTTAACACTAAAGAAGGTAATGTTCGATTTTTTGACATTTGGGTTGGTCCGGTATATCAATCTCATGAAATAGTAGCTTTAGTTGTCCACTCTATAGATGTAACCGAAAAAAAAAAAAATGAGGAGTTGTTAAGAGATTCTGAAGAGAAATTAAAAAGATTCATGGATTCAGCTACAGACGGTTTTGTTCTTTGGGATCCTGAATTGAATTATATAGAGGCAAATCCTATAGCAGTTCAAACCACGGGGTTGACTAAAGAGGAACTGATAGGAAAAAATATGTTAGATATTGAACCAAATCTTAAAGAAATTGGTAGATATGACAAATATTTAGAAGTTTTGAAGACGGGAGAACCGTTTTCTACAGAGGATGTTATATTTAATAAACTGGATAAGAGTATAGATGCCTATTTCTCTATTAGAGCGTTCAAAGTAGGAATTAATCTTGGAGTTATATTTACAGATATCACCGAGAGTAAAAAAGCCGAATTTAAATTAAAAGAATCTGAAGAAAAATTGAAAGAATTGATCGATGCAGTACCAATCGGAATTTCTATTTCCTCACCACAGGGAACTTATTTGGAATGCAATTCTCAAGCAATACAGATGTTTGGTCACGACTCAAGAGAGGAGTTTTTAAAGACACCTGTTATAAACCATTATTATAATCCTGAAGACAGAGCGAAGTTTTTACGATCAATTGAAAAAAATGAAGTAAAAGATTTTGAATTACAACTGAAAAAGAAAGACGGAACTATTTTTTGGGCATCTTTAACATCTGTATCCCAAACTAGAGGAAAACTAAAAGTATTTATTAATACTGTTCAAGATATCACCGAGAGGAAAATATCTGAGGAAAAGATAAATCAGCTCGCTAAATTTCCAAGTGAAAATCCAAATCCTATTTTAAGAGTTTCAAAAGATGGATATTTACTATATTGTAATTATGCCGGTAAACCCGTTCTTGATACATGGAATTTCAAAGAAAATTACCCAATAGCAAAAAAATATCACGAATTTGTCCTGAATACTCTGATTACAGGTGAAAAACATTATACTGAACTTGAATGCATATGTGAAGAAAAGAATAGTATTAACAAAACCTTTTCACTGACATTCGCTCCCGTTGAAGGAACAAATTATGTAAATATTTATGGTTTTGATATCACTGAACGAGTTAAGGCAGAAGAAGCTTTAAGAGAAAGCGGGGATATTTTGCGTTCTATCTTGGAAAATTCTCCCGATTATATAATAATGATGGGTAAAGAAGGTGAAATTCAGTTTATAAATCGTCCTTTTATTGGAATGCAACGAGGAGAAATAAACAACAAGAACATATATAGCCTTATCCCGCTTGAATACCATGGAATTTTGAAGAAAAGTATTTCTCATTTGATTGAAAGCGGACGGACAGAAAATATTAAATTAAAGATCAAAAATCCATTAGGGAATCCTAGTCTGTATGAAGGGCATTTTGGATATATTAAAAGCGACTGGGAAATCATCGGTTTAATTATAATTTTGACAGAAAAAAATTAAAAAAATTAATAGAAATTCGGTTGGTTCTTTAGGGAATAAAAATGGGCAGTTATTCACTCTTTAATTATCCCATATCCTGTGGGTTTCGTCCGGAAATATTTTATCACTTGTGATAAGAAAATTTACGTATTTTAAATTCAAGCAGAATTGGTCGATGTTAGATCATTTATTCCTATAATTTCTTTTTCATTCTACATGATGTTCCAAAATTAGGATCATGAACCATTTTAATTTTTTTGTAACCTAATTTTTTATAGAAATCAATTGCATTCAAACTAGAATCAACATAAACTTTCTTCACCTTTTTTTCAAGTGAATATTTTTCAATACGAGCCATAATTTGTTTACCAATTTTTTTTCTATGAAAATCTGGATTAACAAAAACGGTTCCGATATATTTCTCTGCAATATTTATACTTCCAGAACCTAAAACTTGATTATTATCAACATACACAAAAAATTGCTCTTTCGTTGCCCTTTCAATAATCGATTGTGGTGTATAGAGATCTGACATAAATTTTATTACTGATTTAGGGTAATATTTTGAGTTGATTTCCTTAAAGCATCTTCTTATAATATTTGAGATTTCAAGTGAATCTTCTTCAATAAAGTACCTTATTTCCACTTATTTTCACATCCTTAATTTAAATATAATTCATATATTAACAGATTTTAGTATTACGGTTAATAAATTAGTTTTATAAAGTAGAAAATAAAAATGGGCAGTTATTCACTCTTTAATTATCCCATATCCAGTGGGTTTCTTACGAAAATATTTTATTACTTGTGCATTTTTTAAAGATTCAAGAGATGCCAGTGTTTCTTGCTGAGACACGCCTAATTCGATCAAAAAGTTTATAATAGCTCTCTTGGAAGTGTTTCCTTTTTCATCCAACAATTTTATTAAAGCCTCTTCCGCCACATTATATGATATTTTTGGTGCAACTTTCGTTTCAGGAATAGTTCCTACTTCATCAACTTTAACTTCATCTTCGGAATCCTCCGTCTCAGGTTGTTGAAACATATTGAATTTGTTTCTGATAATTTCAAATCCTATTAAACTTGGTAGACATAACAGCAAAACAATTAACCAATCTAAAGGATCTAAATACATGAAATATAAATTCCATTCGATTCCTGCCAAGAAATTTTGAATGGGCACGGCATATATCAGAAAAATTAGAACTGAAATTGCAACTAAATAAAATGGAAACTCATGAATCCAATCCATATCTTTTACAGATTCTCTTATAGGTTGATTCATCCTTCTTATCTGGAATGGCATCACAACAGATTCAAGCAAAAATAAGACAACAAATGCCATTGTACGGGCTTTGGATTGGGCGGCAGAAATTATATCTTCATTAAGATCGGAATATCCTGTCGTCCCCAATTCATTTATACTTGAAATTGGGTAACCGCTCATACAAATTGTGTAAGCAATTAGGATTGAAATCCCCATAAGTGCAATATGGAATAGCATAAGTCTAAATAGATCTCGATCAATAATCTCTGCGGAGTCTCTGGGTTTTTCTTCCATATTTTTTTTTGAATGGGCCATGACTGTGAACCCAAGAGAAGGGAAGCTATGAGCGGTAATATAAAGCAGATTTAATTGCCAAAAATCGAAAAAATTAGTATCCATAATGAAAATACTAGAAAATAGTATCATAGCTTCCATTACACTTATGCAAATAAAGAAATATACAATTGTGCGAATTTTTTTAAATAAACCCCTACCTTCCTCTATCCCATGTATGATTGTGCTGAAGGAATCATCAGTGATCACCATATCAGCCGCTTCTTTTGCAACTTCTGTTCCTTGTATACCCATGGCTAATCCGCAATCAGCAAGAGAAAGTGCTAAAGCGTCGTTTACACCGTCTCCTGTCATTGTCACGATTTTTCCCATGTCTTGATAGCGTTTTACAATAATTTGTTTATGTTCTGGGCTAACTCTTCCGTAAACAGTAACTAAAGGAAATTCCTCATCTGAAATGGATTCTATATTCTTTCCTTCAACAGCAATATGCTTCCCTTCTTCAAAAATCCCGATTTTTTCGCCTATCGCTTTTCCTGTAGTGATACTATCCCCTGTGATCATGATAACTGAAATCCCGGCATCTTTGCATTCTTCTACAGCTTTCTTCACATCATCCCTTGGAGGATCAAAGATTACAACCAAACCCAAAAATGTTAAATCCGTCTCGAAATCTTTCCTGATATCATCCCCATCCCAACTCTTAGGTAAGGTCTTTAGATCTCGGCTGCAAATAGTTAAAACTCTGTATCCATCCGCAGCAAATTCTTGCATTTCGTCCATGATTATTTTTCTCATATCCTGAGCCAAATAATGGAAACCTGATTTATCCTCATAATTAGAACATAAAGGAAGTATAAATTCTGTGGCCCCCTTAGCAAATAATTGATGAATACCAGCGATTTGAAATACTTTGCTCATTCGTTTTATGGAGGAATCGAAAGCGAATTCGTACACATAATCATAGGGCTTGATTTTTTGCTCGATTGCGGAATCATATTTTTTGCCCATTACTTTTAACGCGCCCTCGGTCGGTAGGCCTAACACCGTAAATACCTCTTGCCGACTCCCTTTCTCATCTTTTAATGCGGTTTTAACAGTTTCTTTTTTAATGACGGCATTATTGTTTAGGTATGAACTTATGATTAGTTTCTCAAGTTGAACATTCTTTTGTTTGCTTGTAAACCTCTCAACTCCCATTCTTTTTATGGCCCCTGACGGATTGTAACCGATTCCTGTAACCCCATACTCCATATCAGGTGTCCAAATGGCAACAACAGTCATTTCATTTTTTGTTAGAGTACCTGTTTTATCAGAACAAACAACTGAAACTCTCCCCAAACTTTCTGTGCGGGAAATTTCCTTCACAACCACTCCCTTTCCTGCCATAACAAGAACCCCTGTTAAAAGAACTATCGTTGTTAATAGCGGTAAATTAATTGGCATGACTTTCATTGCGAGATCAATGCTATCGACAAGTTCCTTCCTAAAAAACTCCCATGGAGGAATCTCTGGGGCGAATGAAGCGAATAAAGTTACCGTTTTAAAGATTATTGCCATAGTTAACAGAGCGAGAACTCCTATGCCTAATAATTTGGCAAAATTATTCATTTTCTTTCTCAAAGGGATTTCACCTGTTGAAAAATCTTCAAGCATACTGTTAATTTTACCGATTTCGGTGTTCGGTCCGATTTTTACCACAATGGCAATGCAACTTCCCGAGGCGACGAAAGTACCGAGAAAAAGCATGTTATTCTGATCTTGAAGTGGAAGATTTTCACCTAACAATGAGTCAGAACCGTATTGTTTCTTCACTGGTTCAGATTCCCCCGTTAAGCTTGATTCATTAACTGAAAGATTGACTGCTTTGATAATTCTTAAATCAGCGGAGATTTTATCCCCTTGATTAAATTTAACAACATCACCCAAAGTCATCTCTCCAGAGAGAAGCTCGACCTCTTCACCGTTTCGGATAACTATTGACCTTGCTGCGGATAATGCCGATAACGCCTTCAACTGTTTTTCAGCTTTTAATTGGTTAAATATAGCAACCAGGGCGTTAAATGTTAAAATTACAAATGTGGGAACTGTTCTAGTTACCTCTCCCAATGCAGCCATTAATATTGCAGCTATAAGATAAATGATGATAAGTAAATTAATGATAGGTGCGATGACAACGTGCCAAATTGACTTTTTACCTTTTTGTAAAATGTTCCTTCCATTTAATTCAATAGATGCTGCAGCTTGTTCATCAGATAACCCCATTTCTATTGATTCAACTGAAAAATCATCATATATCTCTTCAAGAGGAATACTGTAATATTCTTTTAAATCTTCTGAATCAAGTTGGTTTTCAGACATAATTAAAACACCTTATAGAAGTTTCAAGTCATGCATACCTATATTCTTCGCGGATTTGTTCGAATAATTCTTGTTCATTAAAATCAACTTCTTTTTCATATATTAGGATTAGTTAATATTAAAGGCAAAAAAGACATACATAAATGCATTATACTTGAAAATTTGATTATCAATTCTGGTGTTTATTGTTGAAAGATGAAATTAAGAAACTGAGTATAACGTTGTTAACCATTTGGATATTGATAATAATCTATTTGGTTCTATATTACAACGTTCTTGAAGTTCGAAATACCGTTGAAAGCGTAAAAGAAAATTTGGCGATCTGGGCGTCATCATCTGAAAACGTTGCGTGGATGCTTTCAATTAGTTTTTTCATATCATTTATAGGAAGTGCTAGTATAGGAATTCCAATACCTTTCGCTTTGGTTCTTTTCGGCTTTGGAGAAAGTATATATGATGGATTTTTTTTAGAACTTGGAAGTATGGAATTAGTATTTCAAAACGCCGAATTTTGGGGATTAATGATCGGTTGTATAATCTTGGGAGGACTAGGTGCGGCCGGTGGAGAATCTTCAACTTGGTTTGTTGGGCGAGGAATAAAAAGTGTTTCTGATCGTCGGAAATTGAAAAAAGAAAAGCTTGATACAATAGAGGAAGGGAATGAAAAAGGTGGAATAATGCATAATATGGATGGTTTTGGAATATTATTGAGCAGAAATCCAAAATGGGTTCCTTTCATCGTTTTTTTATTCGCTTTAACCCCTCTTCCAGATGATATACTTTTTTTGCCGTTGGGGATGATAGGCTTCTCATTTTGGAAAGTAATTATTCCCGGAGCTTTTGGTAAAGTATTTACTATAGCTTTATACATGTTCTATCCAATTTTGATTGGATCCGCAGCGGAATCAATGGGCGGAGATGTAATTCTAGAAAGTATAATCCTGGGGCTCACTGCTTCGATTATTTTAGGTTTGATGATGTATGATTGGAATCTACTATTGCCTAAAATCGAAGCCTATGAACAGAGAAAGTTGCAGAAGAAAATGCAGAAAACAAAATAATTAAAAAAATAGAACATAAATCAATTGTAAGTCTTATTTTTTCTCATTTTCTTTCGATTTAAAAGATTTTAAAATTTTTTCTTTGATTTTCGTTGAACTATTCATTGGAAATGAATCATCCATTTCCGTTAACCTACGAAATATTGTCTTATACTCGAGTTTTTTAAGTTCTTTTTCGTATTTACCTGGATCACCGAATTGATTAGGACCAAGAAGGAATATATCGGGATTAAATTCTGCAATTCGAATGAGTTTCCCGTTTTCCGAGCCCAATCTTGCCGATTCAACACCCTTTAAACCTTGTACAATTTTTAAACGCTGTTTTTCTGGGAGAATTGGTGGTTGGCCTTTATATTTCGCAACTGAAGAATCCCGAGCAATAATCACATGAACTTTACCAATTTTTGCAGCCTCATTAATTAAATGGATGTGTCCGGTATGGATAATATCAAATGTACCTGCTAACATCACGCTAAATTCGGATTTGTTTGGGTGAAGCTTCTTTAATTCCTCAATTATTTTTTCTGCCATTTATCCTCATCAAGCAATTTCCCAATTTGTCTATTCAGAGAGTCTGTTTTTTTACTCGTTATTATCAATTCAAGTGTCCTTCGAACAATATTTCGTGCAACATCGACTTTTTTTCGAAACCCAGGAAGCAATCCGGAAGGATAATCCAAACTGAATAATTTTTGATATAATTCATCCATAAACTCATATATTTCTTCTGCTTTGTTATAATCGTCTTTCCGAATTGAATTTAAAACCATTCTTTTTAGTTCTCCCACTAAATCTCCGAGACCGAGGATGTATTCATAGGGATTTACGCCGATTTCCTGATAGGATGGAATTTCTTTTCCGGTTGCATAATGAAAAAAGGTTACCGCTTCAGTAAATTCTTGTTTTACTGTAGTCAGATAATTTTTTCTTATAATATTTTCAGTATCCCTTGTGCTCTTCTCGATTTCTGCGATAGATTCTCTGGTTTCTTTAATTTTCGTTTCAATGCCCTGATAGGCATTTCTGTGAATCGATTTAATAATCTCGCTACAAGAACGAATGATTTCACGGTTACTCCGTAAAATTTTTTCTCTGTCAGCATCCAAGATATTTAGTTGCTCACGAATTTCTTCAAAATTGATTTGCATATAACTCACGTTTTTGTGAATTTGCGAAGTCTTATATGCTATTAAAATGGTGCCTTTAAATTAAAATTTGGCAAATTATTTGTGTTTAAAAAATAAAATATATTCAGAGTTTGTTAACTGACAAATCTTATTCCGATTTTGTATCATTCATTAATAGTAAATTTCTCACGCAGTGTAAAATTTGACACAAATTCCACAATATTTTTTTTGTGGGATGTTCTCCTAATATCAAGAAAAAGACATTTAACTTTTTCTTCCTCACGCTCTGAGTTAAAAATTTCGACATTGTAACAGTTAACAGGACCAAATGTTCTGTTTAATTCAGTACTTGTAAAACTATCAATGATTTTTGGTTTCTGATTATCTATAGCTAAATAAAATTCTTCAGTATAATTATCATCCAAAACTACATTCAATGTCCCTGGAAATGGCTCAATGTCCCTGGAAATGGCTCCTCTCCGAGAAATTGGCTCCTCTCCGAGAAATTCTGCGAATTTAGAAAAGTAATTTGGGATTTTTACGTAATATTTACCTTCTCCCATTCCCGTTTGAACGCTTCCGTAATATTTTATTCCAGTTTTTTCATGAGCGAAAATGTCTTCCAAACCTAACTGTATAACTTTGAGAAATGCCTTACCTTTTTGTGTGATTTTCATTATGTTTTTTTTTCCTTTGGTAGTAATTTCAATAAATTCCAGATCTCGTAATTTATTAAGCCTTCTTGATACTGTTTGTTGTGTAGATAAGACCTCTTCGGCAATTTCCTGAGTAGTAAGGGTAATGCCGCGGAAAGAACCAATTCTTGCGAGTTTGTAGATTAAAAACCAATCTTTTTCATTTGCTTTTTCAAGGTTTTTTTTCTCCATTTTTCTCTATCAACTATGAATAAATAAATCTCAATCAAACTTAAAAAATTCTGAAATATTAATTCGCAAGATGTCCATATTTTCTAATATCCTTCATATTTGACAGCCAGCGGATCTGACGCAATTTCCCTGCGCAATCGCCAATCATTACTATTGAATAATTCTTCATAATATTTTTTCTCAACCATCTTTACTCATTCTTCATTTTGTTATTTCTTTCATATTGACCTTTTTCCGTTTTTTAAAGCGAAATTTGTCCACATAATATATGCCGTATTAAAATTATAAGTTTACATAAGAGAATATCAAATTATAATTGTGGGAAAAAAAATCGAAAAATTCAACGATTCAAAAATATAAACAGAAATTATTACGGGTTGACTAATGAAGGATTTGAATAGTAAAGCAATCGATCTGAATAAAATCGGGCTTTTTTACAAGGAAAAGGGGGATTATAACAGGGCCCTTGAAAAATTTAATGAAGCACTGAAAATAGTTGAACAACTGGGAAATCTATTGGGAAAGGGCGTTATTCTCACTAACATAGGGTTGATTTATGAGGTGAGGGGGGAGTACGACAGGGCGCTGGATAACTACAAGGAAACGTTGAAAATAGCTGAACAATTTGATGATCTCGCTAATAAAGCAAGTAGTCTCAATAATATTGGAACTATTTATAGGATGAGGGGGGAGCATGATAGAGCGATGGTAAACTACAACAAGGCGTTAAAAATAGCGGAACAACTGAGCGATCTCTCGGGAAAAGCGTTAGGCCTCAATAACATCGGGGTAATTTGTGAAGCGAGGGGAGAGTATAACAGAGCACTGGAAAACTACAGTGAAGCGTTGAAAATAGCCGAACAATTGGGGGATCTCTCGATGAAAGCAGGTAGTCTCAATAACATCGGGGGGATACATCATGCGAAGAGGGAATACTCCAGAGCGATGAAGAGTTTCAATAAGGCTATGAAAATTGACGAGCTTCTAGGTAATCTCTCGGGAATAGCGACAGATCTCACTAACATCGGGGTGATTTATGAAGTGAGGGGGGAATATGACAAAGCGCTGGAAAACAACGTTAAGGCTCTAAAAATTCACGAACAGATGGGAAATCTCTCGGGAAAGGGGACACTTCTCAATAACATAGGGATGATTTATAATGCGTTGAAGGAATATGATAGGGCGTTGGAGTTTTTTGGGGAATCTTATAAAATTTTCATTACTTTGGGAGAAAAACTATCAGCAGAAGGAGTTAAGAAAAATATTGTATCAATTGAAATGAAAGATTTGAATAGTAAAGTAATCGATCTTATTAACAACGGGGGGATTTACAAGAAAAATGGAGATTATAACGAGGCGTTTGAAAAATTTAATGAAGCATTGAAATTAACAGAGCAACTTGGTGACCTCTCAGGAAAAGCAATCTGCCTTATTAACATCGGTGATATTTATGATACAAGAGGAGAGTACGAGAGAGCGCTGGAAAATTACAAAGAATCGCTGAAAATAGGCGAACACCTAGGTAATTTAACAATAAAGGCAGCCAATCTTATTAAAATCGGGGAGATTTATGATGCGAGGGGAGAGTATGACAGAGCGTGTGAAAAAATTAACGTGGCACTGAAAATTAACGAGCAGTTGGGGGATCTCTCGAAGAAAGCTATAGATCTTAATAACATCGGAGTTATTTATAAGGAGAAGGGGGATTATGACAGGGCACTTGAAAAATTTAACAAAGCACTGAAATTAGCGGAACAATTGGGTGATCTCTCGAAGAAAGCAGGTAGTCTCAATAACATTGGGGAAATTTACAATGAGAGGGGGGAGTATGACCGAGCGTTTGAAAAATTTACCGAGGCACTGAAAATAATGGAACAACTGGGTGACCTCTCTGGAAAAGCAACCTGTCTCAATAACATCGGGACTATTTATAATACCAATGGGGATTATGACCAAGCGTTGGAAAATTACGACGAATCACTAAAAATAGCTGAGCAACTGGGAAATCTCTCGGGAAAAGCAATCTGTCTCAATAACATAGGGATAATTTATAGAGAAATGGGGAAAAATGACAAGGCGTTGGAAAATTATAAATTGGCGCTGAAAATAGCGGAACAACTGGGTGACCTCTCGGGAAAGGCGACTCGACTCAATAACATTGGAACGATTTATTATGCGAGAGGGGATTATAATAGGGCGTTGGAAAATTATAAAATAGCTCTGAAAATAGATAAACAACTGGGAGATCTCTCGGGAAAAGCAACTCGACTCAATAACATTGGGGAAATTTATAGGGAGAGGGGGGATTATAACAGGGCACTTAAAAAATTTAATGAAGCACTGAAAATAGCTGAGCAACTGGGAAATCTCTTGGGAAAGGCAGCTATTCTCACTAACATCGGCTTGATTTATGATGCAAAGGGGGGATATGACAAGGCACTGGAAAACTACAAAAAGGCGTTGAAAATTAACGAACAGCTGGGTGATCGCTCGGGAAAGGCAACCTGTCTCAATAACATCGGGATGATTTATAAAGAGAAGGGAGATTATTACAAGATGCTGGAGTTTTTTATGGAATCTCTTGAAATTTTCAATGTTTTGGGAGAAAAAACATCAGCCGAAGTTATTAGGAGGAATATTGAATTTATAAAAGAAGAAATGTGGGAATAAAAATTGGAAAATTCAATGAATCAAAAATTATTAACATATTATTACGGGTTGACA